>Ga0157371_10001210_pt1 | contig 27525 bp, 36 predicted proteins | sample C45metaG_FD_113462 | JGI IMG/M metagenome (GOLD analysis project Ga0157371, IMG submission 113462) | Corn rhizosphere microbial communities from Kellogg Biological Station, Michigan, USA - C4-5 metaG | ecosystem: Host-associated > Plants > Roots > Rhizosphere > Soil | place: USA: Michigan... | reverse complement strand
ATGCGGATGAACAATACGACCGCCAGGAAGGAGAAAGCCGCGAGGTCTGGGGTCAGATCGGAATCGGAAACAGCGCTTACATGGCAGCCATTCGCGCTATCAAGAAAAAGGCGTGATGGACCATACCTTTACTTTTAATGAGATGGTTTGAAGGACAGCTTTGGGTCGTTTTCAGCCGGTCGCGATAGGCAGAAATCGGCCAAATGCAGTCACTGGACAGCTCTGCTGCCACTCGATAGCCTCAGGTTCCGCTGACGGAACCACACAGTTTGTTCATTAATCCAAGCGTAAGGTGACTCGTTTATGACTAGCGATCCGTTCCGCATCCCTGACGACGCAGATATCGCAGATGCAGAACGTAAGCTTAACTTCCATTTTCCTCCCGCCTATGCCGAGTTTTTAAAGGGAGGAAGTGACGTGGCGAATGCCTATTTTGAACCCGCTGTTATTCTTCCTGGGAGCAGCTATCTCGACATATTTCAAATTGCCGAGTCAGCATGGAACCATAGCGGTGTACCAAAGGACTGGCTCCCTTTCATTGAAGACAATGGCGACTACTTCTGCGTCTCACAAACCGGTGAGGTAAGTTACTGGTCTCACAATGGCGCGACGAATGAAAGGTGGCCAAATTTTTCCGCGTGGTTTCAGCAGGTCTGTGTAGAGCGCAATTAATACAACCATGAAGAAAACCGAAAGCGGACACAATAGCCTCGTCTAGATGTCCAAATTCGGCCAATTTCCGCCGATGCTGACCGGCAGCTATGGGTCGTTTTCAACCGGTCACGACAGGCAGCAAACGACCCGCTGCTGCCATTCATTCATCCCTGAGCCTGTCTCGTGCCATACCCAATATCTGTGCGTAGTTGCCTTCTACTGGAAGGTTCAGGTGTTTTTCAAATACGCAGCAAAGGTTCCATAGGGCCCTTTGCTCAGCTTGGTCTTCAATAGCCAAATTATCGGTATCACTGTAGCGTCGGACAAATTCAAACAGCACGACCGCTTCGTCCGGCGAAAGGGGAATGGAAACGGTTGTGTCGAGTGGTGAGGGCATCAATAAACAACCTTAAATGCGTTAGGGTTGATGAGCAGTCTGTGGGCGTGCATCCAATTGCGCTACCCCTATGTCCGCTTCTGGCCGTTTTCTGCCTCTCGCGACCGGCGGAAAACGGGCAGAAGCAGCCACTCGGCTGGATCCTTTCGTTTGATTAACGGATGGGGTTTATCCCGTCCCCGACGAGTGAAGCGAACGCTTGAACCGTAGGCTCGGCTCTAGGAGTACACGGTACCGGGCGGCATCTTTGTGCCGCACAGTGTTCGGTAGCAAACACCATTTCCATATACTAAGCATTTATCGTGGGCTTGGGCTTTAAGCATTAACGCTCGCAATCTTTGGACAATCCGAACGGCTCGACGTCTGAATAACAGCGGTTTGATTGGCCGCTTATCTTGCCTTGGATGTTGGATTTCACCGAGATACTCCTGCCAACTTTTTGGTTGCTGACAGAGCTGTGTTTCGAGATCGTTCAAAATTGCCAATACGTCAGCTAGATCGTCATTTCTCAAGCGGAACATTACATTCATTGATTCAATGCCTATCCCTGCATCTCTTTGTGCATATCGTTCAAAAGCAGGTGCTATAAGGGAAAAATACCCAAACGTATGAAAGCAGTCAGATCTGAAAACAATTCGGTCTTCTGGGTCTAGCGACCACAAATGCTCTGTTTTTTTCGAGGTATATAAGCCGATTATATGATGCATGGTACCTGTACCAGACTACTGACGTACTTATGGATGAAGGCAAGCTCTCACTCCTGAGAGGACTCAGCGTAGCAGGTTCGTGCCATCCATTGGCCACTTCTTCTGGCGTTTTCTGACGGCTTTCACCGGCAGCTATGGGTCGTTTTCAACCGGTCACTACAGGCAGAAAACGACCCTTTGCGGTCGTTCACCGTCGGAAGCTACCTGCCTTCGGCCATGTGCGCTTGGCCCCCGTTGCGCGAATAACAGAGCGGCCAGGGCGGTAGCGCCCACTACAGGCCGGATATATGAATGCAACCGCACTGACGACAGGGTTTTAAGAGTATTACTCACCGCTGGCGGGGAGAATCCATATATGCTGTTATGTGGCACTTAAATATTTCTGGGGTGGCTGAATACGACAAGACCAAAACTAATAACTCATTTCGTCAGTAATGAGTTCAAAGCTCTCGACGAGGGAATTTTGCGTGAAGTAAATTTTCAAAAGTTTGCCGTGCTGCTTACCGCCACTTCTCTCAGCAAACTGCCAACCCCAGATATCTTTTCTGTCCTCCCCGACAGACTTCCAAGATGGCTCGCCGTAGAGTTGAATAACATACTGCTGTGAAGTGATGTTTGGCTGAATTTCCTGAGAGACTGAAGTATTGGTTGAGTGTTGTATGCGCGGATTTCCAAATTGAGACGTACAGCCGGACATGAGGCCGACGAGAATAGCGACCTGGAATAGATAAAAAATTGAAATTTTCATTGTTGCCTCAGTTTATATTGGTGACACATAACTATTATTAGGCGACATGGCATGTCGCGGTTCTTGTCGCGATGGCGTGTCGTATAACGTTCCTTGTCGTCTTGTAAGTCCTTGTCTAGCTTAGTGGTGGTCGCGGCAAACGCAACATCGCCCAGAGAGAAACACGACACGGGAGACGGCAAACCCTGCTGCCTTTTAAATTCGAAAGCAGCATCGGTGACGCCTCCCATTTGCCATCACCATGTACACCGGCAGCTCCTGGCCGACTCGTGCCCTCCATCACGGTCCGATCCGGGTCGATAATCGGCCAGTTTCCACCACTGAAACCTATGGCTCACCCCCGTTAGCTATAGCTCAGGCCAAGACCAAACCCGAAGGCTTCACACAGTCGTCTGAGAAGGCACAAGCAACGGTCCCCTGCGTGTCGGCTCACGGTTGAGCGAACAACGCGGCGTAAAAGCTTTATAAAGCCAGCCTGCCGCATTGCGCAGCACTGGCTCTCCTCGTCATCACTTCCCATCTCATCTCGCTCATCAAAACCATCACACCCGCCGCGAATCTCGCCTGACACTTCCACCCAAACCCTTTAAACCCGATTAAAAGCCCCAAGCCACCTTCAAGCCCAAGCTCTGCACATTCCTCCAGTGCAGCGCTCAACCATGAAACCCCTCCACATCTTCAAACCCGGCACCCACACCGCCATGTGCGGGACCAGCTTCAACTTCACCGAATCCGACCTAACCGCCACCGTAGCCGCTTACAACCCATCGCTCCACGAAGCCCCCATGGTCATCGGCCATCCCCAGCACGACGCCCCAGCCGCCGGCTGGATCAAATCCCTATCCGCCACCGCCCAAGGCCTAATCGCCGAACCCCAACAAGTCGACGCCACCTTCGCCGAGCAAATCGCCAAAGGCAGCTACAAAAAAATCTCCGCCTCCTTCTACCACCCAGACGCCGCCAACAACCCCGTGCCCGGCGTCTACTACCTGCGCCACGTCGGCTTCCTCGGCGCCCAACCACCGTCGGTAAAAGGCCTGCGCCCCATCGAACTGGCCGACGACGAACAAGGCGTCATCGAGTTCAGCGACCACGGCCACTACCTCAGTGCCGACCTCTGGCGCCGCTTCCGCGAATGGCTCATCGGCCAATTCAACAAAGACACCGCCGACCAGGTCGCCCCGTCGTGGGCCATCGACAGCCTCGCCGAAACCGCCCGCCAGCCAGAACAGCCCCTGCAAACCGCCTTCTCAGAACCCACCCAAACCACACAGGTCATCCACATGCCCGAGCAAGATACCGCCGCCCTGGAGGCAGAAAACAAGCGCCTGAAAGCAGACATCGCCAAGCGTGATAACGCGGCTCGCATGGCCGCGCAAAGCGCCATTCACACCGCCAGCGTCGACTATGCCGAGAAGCTGGTGGCGGCAGGCATGAAGCCCGTTCACGCACCAGCAGTCATCGCTGCACTGGACTACGCCGAGTCCAGTCAATCGCCGTTGGAGTTCGGCGAAGACGACGCCCGCCAGCCCTTGAGCGAAGGCCTAAAAGCCATCTTCAACGACTTGGCCGGCGGCATCAGCTTCGCCGAAGTCGCCACCAAATGCCGCGCTGACGACACCACCAAACCAGTCACCAATCCATTACTCGCCGACGCCGAAGCTCGAGCTCAACGATAGGAACCCCCATGGCCACCTTCACCCAACCCAACGACCTGGGCGACTTACTGCTGGTCGAAGTCAGCCCCGGCTGGACCCGATCCAAAGCCACGTTACTGGCCGGCACCGACTACCCGCTAGGGCAAGTGCTGGCCAAAGTCGCCGGCAAATACCAACGGCTCGACCCCGCAGGCACCGGCGCCGCCAAGAAAGCCGCCGCCGTACTGGCCGAATCCATCGACGCCACCGCAGGCGACCAACCCGGCATCGTCATCGCCCGCGGCGCCGTCTTGGCCTTGGCCGAACTCGCGTGGCCCGCCGGCATCACCGAAGCCCAAAAAACCACCGCCCTCGACGAACTCAACACCTTGGGCATCGTCGCCCGCGCCACCCTCTAATCAGGAGCCCACCATGAACCTGCAAGACCTGTTCAGCGTCGCCAACCTTACCGCCGCCGTGAACAAACTCCCGGTCATGCCCGGCAAGGTCGGCGCCATGGGGCTGTTCGACGAAAAAGGCGTCACCAGCACCACCGTCATCATCGACGAACGCGAAGGCCGGCTGGTGCTCGTGCCCAACACCTCGCGCAACGACGACCCGGCCCCCGTCAAAGGCAACAAACGCAAACGCCGCACCTTCGAAACCCTGCACCTCCCCATCAACCGGCCGCTGCTGCCCAGCCAGCTGCAAGGCATCGCCGCGTTCGGCCAAGAGAGCGCCACCACGCCCATGGCCACCGTCATCAACGACCACCTGCAAGACCTCAAAAACAGCATCGAAGCCACCCGCGAGTTTCAGCGTGTCGGCGCACTGCGCGGTCAACTGCTCGACGCCGACGGTTCGCTGCTGTTCGACCTGTTTGACGAATTCGACGTCAAACAGAAGAAGGTCACCGTGCTGCTCAGCAACCCCGAGACCAACGTGCGCAAGGCCTGCCTCGACGCCAAACGCCATTCTGAATCCAAGCTCGGCGGCGTGATGGTCACCGGCTTCCGCGCACTGTGCGGGCCGGACTGGTTCGACGCCTTCACCGACCACGCCAACGTCAAAGCCGCGTTCGCCAACTACCAGGAAGCCCAAGACCGCCTCGGCGGCGACCTGCGCACTGGCTTCACCTTCGGCGGCATCGAGTTCATCGAATACGACGTCACCGTCAGCGGTCAGCGCTTCATTCCGGCAGACATCGCCCAGGTCTTTCCCATGGCCCGCGGTGTGTTCCGCCTGTTCAACGCCCCGGCCAACTACAACGAAACAGTCAACACCCTGGGCCAGCCGTTCTACAGCAAGGCCGAGCCGCGAAAGATGGGCAAAGGCTGGGACCTCGAAGCCCAGGCCAACCCCTTGGCCATGTGCTTGTTCCCCGAAGCGCTGGTTGAACTGAAGGCGGGTTGACCCATGCGCTACTGCACCCGTGCCGACCTCGGCCACGCCATCCCACAGATGACGCTCATTCAGCTCTCCAACGACGACCCGGCCGCCACGCAGCCCAACGAAAGCGTCATCGACGACGGTGTGCGCCACGCGCAAGAGCTGGTCGATGGCTACCTGCGCGGGCGCTACCACCTGCCACTCGACCCAGTACCCACCATGTTGCGTGATGCCGTGGTCTACCTGGCGCGGCACTGGCTGTACCAGCGCCGCCCCGAAGGCGCATTGCCCGACGCCGTAAAAGACAGCCGCAAAGACACCCTCAAACTGCTGGAAAACATCCGCGACGGCGTTGTCACTTTAGGCCTGCCCACCGGCCACGCCGCGCCGGAACCGGGCGAGATCCGCGTGCGCTCACGCCCTCAACAATTCAGCGCCGACACGTGGGAACGCTACTGATGACCCAGGTGATCCCTAAAACCCAAACCGAGCAACTGATGGACGCCGTGCTCGCAAAACTGCAGCACGACGTGGGCCACGAACTGATGGTCGAGCTGTTCCCCGAAAACCCGCTGCAGTACCGCCTCAACCACCCACGCGGTGCCGTCTTGCTGGCCTACGGCAAGTCCACCTTTGGCGTCTCGGAGAGCACCGATGCGACCTTTCAAGCCCGCAACGTGGTGCTGCGCCTCACGCTGATCTTTCGCCAGCTCAACGGCACCGCCGGCGTAATCAGCTACCTCGACCGCATCCGCACCTGCCTCACGGGGTGGTATCCGCCAAACGCCGACCAGGCCTGCCGTCCACTGTCCGAGCAGTTCATCGGCCACCAAAACGGCGTGTGGCAGTACGCCCAGGACTTCGCCACCCGCACTACGCAACTGCAATTCATGCCTCCCGAACACGGGCCGCTGCTCAAACACGCTGTATTCGAGGACCACCCATGAACCTGACCCGTTATCGCTACACCGGCCCGCAAAGTGCCGCCTCCCTGCACGTGGGCGATACCGCCGAGCCACTCGACGTTCAGCTGCTGCCAGGCAAGCCCGTCGAGCTGCCGGCCGATCACGAATACACCGTCGTGCTGCTAGCGCTCAAACACCTGACACCGCTACCGGCCCACACAAAGCCGGCCAACAAAACTGCTGTCGCGTCTCTAAAACCAGAGAAGGAATAAACGCCCATGCCAGCCAACTATCTGCACGGCATAGAAACCACCGAAGTCGAGCGCGGCCCGCGGCCTGTTCGGGTCGTCAAATCGGCGGTCATCGCCTTGGTCGGCACCGCGCCGGTCGGGCCCGTCAATGAACTCACCTTGTGCCTGAACGACACCCACGCCGCCCAGTTCGGCGCGCATCAAAGCGGCTTCAGCATCCCCGAAGCGCTGCAGGGCATCTACGACTTCGGCGCTGGTACCGTGCTGGTCGTCAACGTGCTCGATCCGGCGATCCACAACGCCAAGGTCACCGACCAACCCCAACAGTTCGCCGACAACGACCTGTTGCAGCTGGCACACGGCGCGCTGCAAACCCTGCAACTCAAGTCCGCCGACGGATCGGTCACCCACGGGCTAGGCACCGACTACACCGTCAACATGCTCACCGGCCACATCAGGCGCCTGGCCACCGGCAGCATCGCCGCCAACGGCCAGATTAAGGCCGACTACACCCACGCCGACCCCAGCCAAGTCACCCCGGCCGACATCATCGGCGGCATCACCCTCGCGGGGCGGCGCACCGGCTTAAAGGCCTTTCAAGACAGCTACAACCAGTTGGGCTTCTTCCCCAAAATCTTCATCGCACCAGGTTTCAGCACCTTGAAGGCAGTCACGGCCGACCTGGCCATCTCGGCCGGCCAGGTCGGTGGCGTGGCCTACGTCGATGCCCCCATCGGCGCCACCGTGCAGCAAGTGCTGGCTGGGCGTGGGCCGTCCGGTGCCATCAACTTCAACACCAGCAGCGATCGGGTCCGCCTGTGCTACCCACACGTCAAGGTGTACGACGCCGCCACCAACGGCGAGCGCCTGCAACCCTTGTCGATCCGCGCCGCCGGCCTGCGCGCCAAAATCGACAACGATCACGGCTACTGGTGGAGCAGCTCCAACCAACCGCTGCTGGGCGTCATCGGCCTGGAACGGCCACTCACCGCACGCATCGACGACGCCACCAGCGAGGTCAACCTGCTCAACGAAAACGGCATCACCACCGTCTTCAATGCCTACGGCACCGGCCTGCGCTTATGGGGCAACCGCACCGCGGCCTGGCCCAGCGTCACCCACATGCGCAACTTCGAAAACGTGCGCCGCACCAAAGACGTCGTCGACGAATCTATTCGCTACAGCGCGCTGCAATTCGTCGACCAGCCCATCACCACCTCGCTCATCACCAGCATCACCGAAAGCGTCAACCTGTTCCTGCGCAAACTCATCGGCGACGGCGCCTTACTCGGCGGTGAATGCTGGTACGACCCGGCCCGCAACCCACAAACCGAACTGGAACAGGGCCACGCACTGTTCAACTACAAACTCACCGTGCCGCTGCCGTTTGAACGCGGCACCTTTGAAACCGAAATCACCGGGGATTACCTGGTCAACCTGGGGAACGCATAAATGGCTGGCTTTAGCGCACACCGCATCTCCAACGCCAACGTTTATCTGGATGGCACCAGCTACTTTGGTAAGTGTGAAGAGATTGATCTGGGCACCATCAAAACCGTGATGAGCGACTTTCAAGGGTTGGGCATGGTCGGGCTGATCGAGCTGCCGGATGGGATCGATAAGTTGGAGGGGAAAATCACTTGGAACAGCCTGTATTTCGAGGCGGCCAAGAAGCTGGTGACGCCGTTCAAGAGCGTGCAGCTGCAGTGTCGGTCCAACGTTCAGGTGTTCAATAACGGGGGGCTGGTGAACGAGATTCCGCTGGTGACGACCATGACCATTACCGGGAAGGAGTACCAGCTAGGCACTCACAAACCACGAGACCCGACGAAGTATGAGACTCCGTTTTCGGCCACCTATGTGCGGCAGATGATCAATGGGGATGAGGTGGTGTTGTTGGATTATTTGGCGAATATTTTTCGAGTGGGGGGTGAGGATCAGTTGGCTAGGTACAACAGGAATCTTGGAATCGCTTGATTATGGAAATGAAAAGGCCGCTTGTGAGAGCGGCCTTCTTTAGTCTGGACGACGTTCCGGCTCTAGGCCGCGAATAGTGATTACAAGCGTGGAAATATGTGGGCCATTGCCATCGGTCATGTTTGAGTCGGCCGCGGGTGGAACATTTGAATTGTCACTCCAGATTTTAATGCCCTCGTAGCCATCTACACCTGATTTGCGCAAGTATTCCAATCTTTTATCATGATCCCAACGGCTCTTTTTAGGCAACACTTGCTTAAAGTAATACATAATTCTGGCCAAACCCGACCGGTGCCGCAAGTACGGCCAATTTAGTGAAAGCCATGTATGCCACTGGTCGGACATAACGCTAAAGTTTCGGCTCTCGCTGAGGACTGAGTAAACTAAATATGGCGATTTCACCGTATCAGCAGAGGTCCTCACACGTCGTTGCTTGTTGTATCCCTTCATAGTGACCGGCAAATATTTACCCCGCAGATCGTTCACCATTTTCGTCCAGACGCAGTTCAGTGCGTCCACTCCGGTTTTTATCTCTCGTCCCAATTCTGGTTTTGTACCTGCCACCATGCTCATGACAGCGTCCAAGAAAGGCTCGGGAGGAGTGATCTGTTTTTTTCCGCTGCACAATGGCCAGCCGACTTGCAAGGGGGCGAAGGCTTTGTCCACTTTTCCCCATCGTTGGTTGGCCATCAACAAGTAGCGCGCACAATCGTGAAGGCCGTAAGCCTGTTTGTTAGCGCCATTACCAAGTTGATAATCGCCAATCGGCTTCTTTCGCTTGACGCCTGGGTACACTGTGATGTCTTGGTTGCGGTCGCAGTCTTCAAGCAGCTGGCGTTCTGTATGTGTCGATTCGCCCCCTGGCAGCTCATCATGGTCAGAGGCAACTTTGGCCTGGATCAACATTGCTTGCTCGCGTTGAAGCTGACCGTTGGGTGACTCCAATCGAACACACAGTAGTAAATCTGCCAATTCGCATTGCGGCCGTTCTTCGTGGGGCAGATGACCTTTGGGGCTGAACGCTGCCTGAGGAGTGCCGTCTACCCAGATCGATTGAACACGTACTTGGATATTTTTGTCGTCGGCCATGAGCCGGTGCATGACTGCCAAGGCAAGCCGGTCGACATTTTGTTGCTGATGCAAATACATCAAAAACCAACGCTCAAGCGCCCATTTATTCTTGGGGCTGCTCGCGCGAGCGTTCCATGCAAGCCAATCGTATTCCCACATACCTAACGTCCTGACTGTCGAGGTGAGCGTCAGATAAGATCCGTTTTAGTTTTGAAGGTCAAGTTGCATTGGCCTTGCTGCGGGCCAAAACGAAACCGCCGGGGAGTTGACGAAATGATTTTCACTCATGCCGTTGGTTGGGCGTTGCGGTAGTACAAAGTTCTGAATGTCCTTATTTAAGATTCAAAAACACCTTCCCTTGGCACCGCTCTCCAAGATAGCCTAGCGCTGGTGCTGGCATTTTGCCTGCGTTGGTCGTATGTAAAAGGAATTTTCGTAATGGATTTGAAAGTCATTAAAGTTTCAGAACAAGGTGATGAGAAAAAGGAGTATGTAACCCTTCAGGCTAAAGAAGACTGTAATCTAGAGGGTCACATAATTTTTGATTAAACATTTAATAACAATGGCAGCCCAAGCAATAAGCATCGCCATGTTTTTATTTTTCCTCGCTGGGAAGTAAAAAAGAACGACTACATCTTTCTATTCACAAAATCTGGAGAAAATATAAGGGGAGTGACCACGAACAAGAAGCCTGCTAGCTTTTTCTACTGGGGGTTGAAGTCCCCTGTCTGGAATGAAGAGGGAGACAAGGTGCATCTTATTCAAGTCAAAACCGCCAGCAACTTCAAGGTTTCGAGCGTTGCGTAGAGTCTCGTAGCCGCCGACGTGGAGGGCCCCTAAGCTGCGGGGCCTTTTTCCACAGACCTTTTCATAAACGCTAGTCCGCATTGATCGTGAACTACCGGTTATCATCGATCACAAGCCTGCTGACTGCTTCTCACCACTTTGGGAATGTCATGTTGAAACGCGAACACCTGATCAAGGACATCACGCGCCACCTCACCCGCCTAAGCGCAGACGTAGAAGTCCTCGGGACAATGCACTTTTTCGACCTCAATATCGCAGCCGAACACTTCTTCGAACGGCTGCTCAATCAGGTCTACGGGTACAATCTTGTCAATCTCAATCATAGTCAGCTAAACGCCGCAGCAATCGATCTGGCAGATCAAAACATTGGTCTGGCCGTCCAGGTCACTTCGGATCGCCGATCGTCGAAGATCCAAAAGACCTTGGATAAATTTGTAAAGCACGGGCTGGGGACGACGTATAAGTCTCTCAAAATCCTATTGATTGGCAAACGAACAGGCACGTACAGCACTGTAACCATTCCTAGCGGGGTGGTCTTCGATGGCCGTACCGACGTCATTGATAACAAATCATTGATGCAAGACATCGAAAAAAAAACGACGATGGAGCTTCAGGCCATACTTGCACTCATAGAGAGTGAGATTAGCTATGCTCATACCGCCATATCTGTCTTGGACAAGACCGATGCAGAAGCTCTTGAAGATATCCGTAAACTTATGGATTGTCCCGCTTTGCAGGACCCTTGGGACATGGAAAACAACTATCGGGATTTTGGGGAAGCGATCACTGGCCTTATTGGTTTAATAAAAGCAGGCCAGTGGAAGGGGCAACTCGTGACGAAGCCTCAATCCAAGTATAATAATCACGCACTTGCCGATCAACTCAACGTCATCTACAACCAATTGCGCGTTCTACGGCAGCTTTTTCGGACCCACGTCCAGAGTGGGGAGATCAGATTGAATGACAACGTCTGCGATTTCAATTTGCCAGAGACTGCAGCGACCTTCGATAAACTTCGCAATGCAATCAATGCTGGATTCAATAATATTACCAAGCCTTACAATCTTCCAGCCCTACCAAATGTAAGCTAACCCATAATTAACGGCCAGCACACATTCATCACAGCATAAGGAATGGACGACTATGAAGTCATTAAAACGTTCTCGAGTACCGCTCCCAACCTTGGCTTGCTGGCCCCAGCAGTGGCCTGAATATGATGACCTCTGGTATATATTTGATCTTCAATTAAAACGTGATGGAACGCTAGATTGGTTTCTGCGCGGTCAAACTGACTTTGGGCCAGTATCCTACGACAATTTAAAAGACGCGCTAGAGGAGGTTAAGTCTACAAATACTCAATTGATTGGCAATGTGGATACGTTGGACTTGCCGTCTGAGGAGAAGCTTTCGATAAAATTAAAGGTCGAAAAAGCGATCACTGCCGAAGGCCGCTTGATGGATGAAGAAAACTGGATGTTGAAGGAGGCATTTAAGCGGCATGTGAATGATCCACGTCCAAAAGCAGAGGACCTATTGCTGTCGCCAGACTTAGAGAAGTTGCGTGAGCCGCTGTTTAAGGTGCTCCAGCAGTTCCCGTATATCCGTTATGCGCGAATTTCTCAATTTCGTATCACCTTGATCCGCAAAGACGACAACGATTGGACTACAAAAGCGGTTCACGACCGGAAGACGGCCATCTACTGCGCACGTGAAAAAATAGCCAGGGGGTTTAATCTGGCAGGTACGAATCACTGGGGGAAAACTAAGGCTGAAATACGCTCTGCATTGCTCCCTAGGGCAAACCAACTGCTTCAAGAAACAGGATTCAAAATGATGCTCGACGATGCCAAGCGGCGCGGGCAACGTGTTGTCGTATGCGGTGGTTTTGTATTTTGGTATGAAGAAAACAATTCTGTCGGGTGGGTAGTTAAGGAGGTAGGGGGATCGAGTTCTGGAAAGGAAGGACATACTGTCTGGAAAGAAGGGACGATTCTTTCCAAAAATCATGGTCGGATCGTCGTACTTCCATACATCAAGGAAAGTGGTGAATTAGTGCAAGGCCACACCAAGAATGCACCTCACGATGGTAAAGCCAATCTCCGCCATCCCGACCACTACGTTCAACTACCTTTTGAAATCCTTGAAGGTGACTTGATGTACGATCTGCTGGGCAGCATGAAATATGAGTAAATAATTGCTCTGCATGGCTCTTTGTTCTACTCCCTCTCAATGACCATGGTTCCAATGATGAGTCAACTCAGCACGCGACAAGTTCTAGATGAATGGTATGAACGGACGTCCGTCGTCGCGGTGGGGCACTACCGGGCTGCGCTTAGGTATTCCAGGCAGCATTTTTGGATAACAATGCCTACCGTGGCACTCTCAGCCGTAGTAGGCACGGCAGTGTTTGCGACGCTTCAGCAACAATCTAGCTTCTGGTTACAGTTCGGCGTCGGTGCGATGAGCGTGATAGCCGCGATCCTCACAGCGTTGCAATCAACGCTTCGTTACCAGGAACTGGCTGAGAAGCACCGGGGCGCTGGGGCAAAGTACAATGCCGTTGGAAGAGAGATTGAGCTACTGCGCACATACTCTGAAATTAGCGCCGAAAAGATCGAGGATCTCCGGATTCGTATTGACGCTCTGGCGGTTGAGTCACCTCATATCCCTCAGGCTGTCCATGAGCATATGCAGGCTGAAAAAGTAAATCAGTGGGGCGAGTCTGGCCTGAACTCGAAAGTTTAAGGTTGCGTCTTATTCGGGGGGCCGCGGAGCCGTGCTCCGCGTACGCCTGCAATTAGTTGATCGGAAAGTCCTTGAAAGACATGTCGACCGCATTCATTTCGCTAAGCCGGGCACCATCAAATTTCTCATGACGCTCAATCAGGCGATGCAAATCCGCGAAGATATCGTCGGTCTCCTTTTCGTCGAGACTGAAACCTACGATGCTACAGATTCCTCCAAAGGACTCGGCACGTAAACCTATCGCAATAGCATAGTGATAGGTCGCCAGTCGGCAACGCTCCTTCTCTGAGTAACGCAGCACCTGCTCACCGAACGCCGCTGACTCTGCAAACACTTCGCTAATGCTGACCAGATTAGCAAGATCGTCAGAAAAGCTGTGCACCGAATCGCACAATGGGGAGTAAAAAGCGTAGTAGTTATTTGCCCAACCGATCGCGGCAAATAGGCCTTTGCCCCCAGGGTAACGCGCTACGTTTGGCCACTGCTTATCAAAATGCGCCAGCATCATTGCACCATTCTCCTGCCGTGCTTGTGCAACTGGATTATGCAAACCCTGAGTGGCTAGATAAGCTGCCCAGCTCTCGCCATTACTTTTGATCAGCGCTTTACTGCTTCTGAGCAACGCCCGAGCATTCTCCCCGCTGTCCATACCCACATAGAGCATATTGGCGGACTGCTCCATGATGACCCGGCTCAACGCCTCTAATGTGGAATACGCCTGGGCCGACAAACATCCGCATCCTTGTATGCACAGTTCTCGCAGAACCTTCAGGTAGTACCGGATGATCACCCGCTGCGGATCGTCCTTGATCTGAGACAGCACTTTCTCTTTATGTCGCCCAATGAGTTCGTCAAAGCGCTGGTTAACGTGAGTAATGGTTGCGGCGTCCTGCTTCAGGTCAATCATCCGATTCCTAGTGCTGAAGGTTGAGTAACCACCACACTAACCGCCACGCGGCCGTCGGCCAACCCTAAAAAGTTGTCGGAGGCTTCAACGATTTTTTTCAAACATTCACTCATCCTAGGACGCGTGCTCAGTGTTGCTCCGTGTGAGTTCGTGAGGCTACACCCCCCAACGCCATTACCTACAAATACAACCGAATCGGCCGGCAGACGCACCAAGTCGCCGTCGGTAAATTGTCTCCCGTCACCATTCGCAGTGACCGGGCGGAGCAGCCCGTAGCACGTTAAGTTGTACGCGCATCTTTTGTAAGGGACAGGCAGCTCCATGTCTGATTTTAATGGTAACTGTACGCCGGGTGCCCTCGGGCAAACCGGCATTGCAAAGCTCCTACTCGGTCCCATTACCGGCGTACAGTGACCATCTTTTTTCGCCCCCGCACGGTTCTATTCAAAGGAAGCGCCGTAGCGATCAGCGTCGTCCCCATCAGCCGGTGACCAATCCGGCATCCGCCTACCAAAACCTCTTCTAAAGCACTACGTCGCCACGCGAGTCCGGCAGGATTTACAGCGGCCCGCGGGTAAGGTCGCGCCCCCGGGAAAAAAGTCGGACGCTTCCTCGATCTTTGGAAAGCTTTCACGCGTTTAACTACGCGTTTAAGGACACCCGCTGTTACGTCCTATCGGCTACAACGCCTTGCGTCGTTACCTACGCGTGCGCCAGAATCCGCTGGCTTGTGCGGCTGTGGGGCGGGCTATATCGTTTCCCTGTCACTGAAAAACAGTGATCGGGTTTGGTAGCCCGTTTTGAAAACATCCGCATGGCGACATCTTATGCAGTCTCTTTTTGGGACTCGGCTTTAATATGGTGGTCATGCGTGGGGCTCCTTGTGAGCGCCGGGTTTCCCGTTTTCAACCGGTCTACCAACCCACGTATGGCCGCCACCCTCGTTTGGTAGCGAGAGTGATGGCTCCTCAATCTCAATATTGAAAATGGGAGCTTCATCTATGTTCAAAGTTACGCCTAACCCCCCAAATACCGGTCCGCTACCCTACGACGCCTTTATTGATCTTGACCCCAAGAAAATGAAAGAGGCGGCCGACCGCGCACTCAGCTTCTACCTCGACCCCGGGGCGACGAAAACGCAGATACCGCCCCACAGGCCCAGCACCATCTTCACCATCGACGCAGCGGTGGATGACGAAACGTTGCTCGTCGAGGCCTGCGAATCGTTGGCATCCGCCAGCGCCATGGTCAACGATCTCGTCGACTTAACGGACGACCCGCGACGCCAAACGATGCTGGTGCTGCAACGGGTCATCATGTTGGGTGAGTTAGCGGTCAATCGAGTACTGGACAACCACAAGCTTGGGTAGTCGCCAGGCGGGTAGCGAGGGCGCTTGCGCCCTCGCTGTTTAGCAGCATTCAAAGGTCGCGACCGCGACGGCGCGTCCTTATTATTTTTTGCGGTAATGCTACCGACGTAAAACGCCTTTCTATGCAGTGATTGCTGCCCGATAACGATCCTCGATCGAGCCGCGAAACCCTCTCCTTAAACCCGATTAAAAGCCTGCGCCTGCGCCGCGCGACATCATCAGGGTTCTCAACCTGGAGCACCCCACAATGGCCGACGCACTCAGCTTCACCCTCAAATTCCCCTTCAAAAGCGCCAGCGGCGAAACCCTCAAAATCCTGCCCATCACGCGCCTCAAACGCAAAGACATCAGTGCCGCGCAGGCGGTGACCAAAGACGAAGGTGCCATGGAAGACCAACTGGTGGCCAAGATGCTGGGCATCACCCTGGAAGACCTCGGCGAGTTCGACATTGCCGACTCGTCGTTAGCCACCGAGGTGTTGCGGGAAATGGCAGCCGGTAGAGCCATTGCTGCAGTCCTGGGACGAAGCACTGCTGCTGGTGCTGCGTCTGCAACCGTCTGAAATAGAACGGCTAGACATGGTCGATTACTGGCGCTGGGTAGCGGTGTGTCAGCGCGAGATTAACCGCCGGCTCGAACTCGCCGAGCAATCGAGTAGCTGACCACCGTCACCAAGCCAACCACAAGCCCCGCCAGCAACGCGCCGCCCGCAGCAATAGGGGCGGCCGCCAGCGCCAGCAGTGGCAGCGCCAAGCAAAACACCAGCACCGCCGCCCACACCGGCAAGTGAACCAGGCACAGCCAGGCAAGCCAGATCACACCGACGCCGATGGCCAGTGCATAGAAAATCTTGGCGGTGCGTAAAGCGGCTTTTTCAAACATGCCCAAAGCGTAGCAACTATGGCTAACGAAGTCCTCGTCGGGTTAAAAATTGGAGCAGTTGTCTCGGGCAGCTTGAACGCCGCATTCGGGTCGGCTAAATCGACCGTGCAGCAATTGGGTCGCGCCCTCCATGGCCTCACGGCCAAGCAACAGCAGATGGGCAACGAACTGTCGGCGTCCTTGGCCCGTGGCGGCACGGGGGTCGAGCGCCTGCGCCGGCAATACGAGGCGGTGGGCAGCACCCTTGATCAGCTCAATATCAAACAAGACCGCCTCACCGCCAGCATCGCCCACGGTGAAACCCTGAAGACCAGACGTGGTGAATTACGCGGCCAGGCCATGGAAGTGGCCGGTACTGGGGCGGCGTTGGGTGCACCGATTTTTCAATCGATGAAAACAGCCGTCGACTTCCAGGACCAGACCCGCGACATCGCCATCACCGGTGGCTTTAACCCGGCGCAAGAAGCCCACCTCAGCCATGTGATGCGCGGCGCAGCGCTGCGGTGGAACCAGACCCAAACCGACGTTGCCAATGGCACCGCGATATTGATCGCGGGCGGTATTGCCAGCGCAAAAGAGCTGGCCGCCTACGCACCCGTCATGGCCAAAACAGCCACCGCCACCCGCGCCAGCATGAATGACCTGGGGTCGGTGGCCATCGCGCTCAACGACAACCTGGGCATTGGTGCCGCCGGCCTCGAGCGGTCCATGAACATGCTCGCGTTCGCGGGCAAAAGCGGCCAGTTCGAACTCGCCGACATGGCCAAATGGCTGCCGCAGTTAACACCCCAGTTTGCCGCCTTGGGCATTACCGGGGAGCGCGCCGTGGCGGAGATCGGCGCGTCGTTACAGATTGCCCGCCGTGGTGCCGGTAGCAATGACGATGCCGCCAACAACTTCAAAAACTTCCTCTCAAAGATCACGGTGCCCGAGACGCTCAAGTCATTTGAAAAGGCCGGAATCGATCTCAAAGGCAGCATGAAGAACCTGGTCAGCGAAGGGTTTTCGCCGGCGGAGTCGATGATCAAAATCCTCACCGCACACCTGGGCACAAAAGCACCGGCCGCAGCCGCCGAGTACGGCAAGGCGCTGGACATACAGGACGAGCAAGAACGACACATCGCACTGGCTCGGTTGGATGAAGCCTACAAACTCGGCGCGTTGTTTTCCGACCAACAAGTCTTGTCATTTGTCCGCCCCGCATTGGCCAACCAAAAAGACCTGAGCGGCATCAAGCAAGGCAGCAAAGACGCCGCGGATAAAGGCGTGCTGGATCAGGACTGGGCTAAACGCATGGGCAGTTCCAAGGAGCAACTCAAAGAGCTGCGCAACAACCTGACCGACATCGGCATCTCGGTCGGCAACGCGCTGCTCCCCGCGATTGTCGATGTCAGCCGTGCAGTGGTCCCGCTCATGCGGTCGTTCTCGGCATGGGCACAGCAAAACCCTGAACTCATCAGGGGGGTAGTGGGCCTTGTGGGCGGTCTGTTACTGGGCAAAATGGCCTTCATCGGCGTTGCTTATGGGGCCAACCTGGTGATGTCACCCTTTGTCGCCATGACCCGCACCATCACCACACTCTCCGCCAAATGGACGCTGCTGCAGGGGATGTGGCAGATGGGCAAATTCACGCCACTGACAACCGGCTTAAGCCGCGTCGGTCGGGGTATGCGCTCGGTGGCCAGGTACGGCGGGTTGTTCTTGCGCGGCCTGACCACCGCCTTGGGCGCACCGTTGATGATGATCGCTCGCGGTGGCCTGTTCCTGGGCAAGATCCTGGGCGGCGCCTTGCTGTTCGGGTTGAAGCTCGCCGGGCAAGCCATCCTCTGGCTCGGCAGGGCCTTGATGATGAACCCCATCGGCCTGTTGATCACCGGTATCGCGCTGGGTGCATACCTGATTTACCGCTACTGGACACCGATCAAGACCTTCTTCACCGGCCTATGGGACGAGGTAAAAGCCGGCTTCAGCGGTGGTCTGTCCGGCATCCTCGGGTTGTTGGCTAACTTCTCGCCGCTGGGCCTGGTCTACCGAGCCTTTGCCGGCGTGATGAGCTACTTCGGCATAGAGCTGCCGGGCAAGTTCACCGAGTTCGGCGGCATGCTGATCACGGGGCTGGTCAATGGCATCAGCAACATGGCCGGGGCCCTCAAAGACAGCGTCGTGGGCATCGGGTCGTCCGTTAAAGACTGGTTTACCGAAAACCTCGGCATACAGTCACCCAGCCGTGTGTTCATCGGCTACGGCGCCAACATCAGCGAAGGCGCCGCCCTTGGCATCCGTGCTCAGGCCGGTCTGGTACACAGGGCCGCACTCGATATGGCCGCGCAATCAAGCGTCGACCTTGCCCCGCCAAACCCGGCGCAGGTTTCCAAGGCAAGCATGATGGGCAGCGCTTCGCGTATATCCCCAAGTGCAGGCCCTAGTGCGGCGGGCCCAGTGAATTTCCATTTCTCACCTCAAATCAACGTACCTGCTGGCGCGGACATGGGCCCAATCAATCAAGGGTTGCAGGCCAGCTACACCGAATGGATGCGCATGATGGAGCGCTACATCCACGACCAGCGCCGCCGCAGCTATGGCCCATCCCATCAGGGGGGCGTCTGATGTTTGCCATCTTGGGCGATATCGAATTCACCGTGGCCGGCGGCATCAGTAGCATGGAACAAAGCGGCTCGGCCGACTGGGCAGAGCACGCACGTATCCAGGGCAAGCCTTTGCTGGAATGGATCGGTGAAGGGCTCGATGAATGCACCCTGACCATCGAACTGCACCCGGTGCTGGGCAATCCAGAGCAGCGCTTGAGGGCGCTGCGCCAGGCCAAAAGTGAACATCAACCGTTGGCGTTTGTGATGGGCAGCGGTGAGTACTTGGGGGCCTACGTCATCACCCAAATGTCCAATGCCATCCGTCGTGCAACCGCCGTGGGCCAGATCAAGGCGGCCACGGTTCATCTCAGCCTTAAGGAATACACCGGGGCGTTTACGCGCAAAGTCGCCCGACCGGGTTTGCTCGATTCTGCCGTGAACGGCACATCGGCAGCCGCCGCCGATAAGCCCGGTCTGATCTCGCGGCTGATGCCCACGCCCAGTACCGTCCAAGCGGTGATCGGTCACGCAAAAACAGCCGGCAACATCCTCAAGGCTGGCCAGAATGTGTACCAGACAATCAAGAGCGGCAACGCCTCGATGGTCCTCGGCCAGGTTCCGCAATTGTTAGGCGTCACGGCCCGGGCCATAGCACCGTTGCAAGGGCTGAAGGCAGCCGCCGGGTTACTCGAAGACGGCGCCGACCTGTCGCAAGTGGGTGAACGCGTATTGGGCAGTGTGATGGGCGCTCGATCAGCCCTCAATCCGGTCGACCTGGGCAACATCGTCGACCGGTTCGCGGCATCTCACGAGTCGCTCGACCAGGCGCTCACCACACTGCACAGCGCCCGTACCCGGCTGGCGGGCTTGGCAGGCCAAGTCTTGACGAGGAAGGCCTGATGTTTATCACCCATGTCACCACCGAAGGTGAACGGTGGGATCAATTGGCTTGGCGTTACTACGGCGATGCTCATCGCTATTTACCGATCGTTCAAGCCAACCCTCATGTGCCGATCACCGCCATCTTGCCGTCGGGCCTGACCCTGGCCATCCCCATCCTCGAACCCGTGACCTCCGCCCAGGACCTGCCCCCATGGATGCGATAATCCCCACCCAGGTACCGCAAGCGCGCTTCGTACTGACCTATCAACAGCACAACATCACCCGTAACGTCAGCCAGCATTTGCTCTCGGCGTCCTTTGACGACTACCTCACCGGCCAAGCCGACAGCCTGGCGGTCGAACTGGAAGACACCGAAGATAAATGGCGTGATCAGTGGTACCCAGGCCACGGCGACAGCCTCACCTTGTCCATGGGCTGGGAAGGCCAGCCTCTGCGCGCCCTTGGCCGTTTCGAAATCGACGAAGTCGAACTCAATTGCCCACCCTCGACCATCACCATCCATGGCCTGGCCACCGGCATCAAAGCGGCGCTACGCACACCCTCACACCACGCCTATGAAAACACCACACTGCCGGCCATCGCCCAACAGATCGCCGCACGCCAGGGCCTGGAGCTGATCGGCACCATCCAACCCATCTCACTCGATCGCCTGACCCAGCAAGACGCCGACCTGACCTTCCTGCGCAACCTCGCGGCCGAGTACGACTACGCCTTCAAAATCACCGGCCATCGCATGGTCTTCCATGCCATCAGCGCATTAGCCAAAGCGGCGCCAGTGGCAACGCTGGTACTCCAGGACCTAAGCAACGTGAACCTGCGCGACCAAATTAAAAACGTACCCCAGGCCGTCGAGATCAAACACAAAGACCCCACCACAAAAACACTGGTGACCTACAAGATCGAAAACAACCAAACCGTCGCGGTACCTAGCAGCATGAGCAAAACCACCACCAGCGGCGACACCCAAAAAAGCCGAAAACGCAGCGCATCGACCGAAGAATCCAAAGCAAAAGCCCATGCCGAACTGGCAAAAGCCAACCGCGAACGCACCACCGGAAGCTGGTCAGCCATGGGCCGGCCTAACCTGGTCAGCGGCAACGTCGTCACCCTAGTCGCAGCAGGAAAACTCGGTGGCCGTTACCTCATCACAGCCTCACAACACCGCATGACCCGCACCGGCTACACCGTAAGCCAATCAGTCAGCCGCATCGCCACCCATTAACCCAACACACCACGCCCCCTGTGGGAGCGGGCTTGCCCGCGAATAGGCCAGCAAATTCACCACCCATTCACCAGACTAAAATGAGCCCCGATGACCACCCAACTCGAATACGGCGAAGTCACTGCCCTTGACCACAAAACCTGCCGCCTCCGAGTCCGCCTCGACGACCGCGACGGCCTCCAGACCTACTGGCTCAACGTCCCTCAGCGCAACACCCAAGGCACACAACGCCGACCGCTCATGCCCGAACTGGGCGAACAAGTCGCGGTGCTGCTTGATGCTGATGGTGTGGGTGGTGTGTTCTTAGGCGGCATCTACTCAACCGCCGAACCACCGCCGGTTGTCGATGAAGACACGGACTATGTGCGGTTCAGTGATGGGACGGTGTCGACCTACGACCGTGCGGCCGGAGTGATGATGCTGGATTGCGTGGGGGCTTTGCTAGTGAAGTGCGGGCGCAACATCACGGTTGAAGCGGGTGAGCCGCTGGTGGTAAAAGCGCCTTCGGCGACGTTGGACATCCCACAGGTCATCTTGAATGGCGAACTGCTCGTGAAAGGCGGTCTGAAAGTGAATGGTGATATCGAAGCTACCGGTACGGTGATGGATATCGGCGGAAACTCAAACCACCATAGCCATTAAAAAGGCCCCGACTGGGGCCACTGGTTAAGGCTTTTTAGGTGGTGGAGAGACTGGCTTACTTTCACTGGTTGGCTTCGGAGAGTAACCATCGCGGAATTCTTGCCGTCCACCTGACTTCGATCCACCAGTACTTCCTTTGCTCCGATTATCCGTCACGTTCTGTATCTTCCTTTATGTGTGGGATGAATTAAAAGTCTCTAACAAGCCTACTTACGGATTCTTGGGCGGCGGCGCTGGTGCCCGTTCGTTGGTTGGGCTTGGGGTATAGCCGCCTTTCACAGGGTTGGAATCTTGCTTGCTCGGCTGATAACCATACTTTTCGGAATCGCCACTTCGTTTATTCGTCATTGCCACACTCCTGTTCATCAACACTATTAGAAAACGCCTTAAGCAGACGCTTTGCGCTATGGCTGCTTAGGCGGAGGTGCAATGGGTTTGGTTACGTTTTCGGGTTTAGGCTGCTGGGGAATGAAGCTTTTCGGCTGATATCCATCCTGACCTATGCCCCGTACCAGCACGGGTTTACTCGTTTCGTTCTTCTTATCAGTCATGCTCACTTTCATCCTATGGGTTTTTGGGTGGCGGAGCAGGTGCTCTTTCACTGGTAGGTGGCGGGGCATAACCATCTTTTGTTGGATGAGAGTCGCCTTTGCTCGGTTGGTATCCGACTTTCCCAGCGCCATCACTTTTTCTATTCGTCATTTCCACTCTCCTGTGGATCCTTTAGGTGAAACAGCTCGAGTGTAGCGATTTCTTTAGCAAGGATGATGATGCCTGCAGAATCGTTTCTCGGCCTTTCAAACCCGCCGCCTTCGCTCAATACCCACGCTTCTTCGAGGTATATTTGCTCCGATGCTGGGCTGCTTGAAGCGAAGGATTTCGAGTGGAAGAGTCCAGCGACTTGTCTCCCATCACTCAGCGTAGCAATCACCCAATAAGGGAGTCGCTGGCTGAAAACGAAATCCCATGGTTTACCGGTCGGATGTGCAATTGAGCGCTGAAGCAACTGAGTTTTCCTCAGCCATAAAAATATCCAGGCCCACGCGATGGGTGCAACTAGCAGCACGACCACATAAAAAAGGACGTAGAGCGTTGGGTAGTTCGACCTGAGATTGAGGTGTTCAACCGCGTAAATCGGGCCCATCAACAAAGCGTAATTGATTGAGCTGTACGCAACGGCATCGACCAATTGTTGTGATGTGTCTTTGACCTGCGTCGGCTGAAGAAGCGCATATGTCTTTAGGCTGATGAAGCCAGGGACTACGAATGCGATGAATAAAAATAGTTTGTCGACTTCCCAAATGTCCATGCGCGTCCTTTAGGTACGTTTCAACTGATGTTGCCCGTCTTCAACCTCGATTAAAAGCTTGGCGGCCCGAACAGCATCTTTAAACCCGATTAAAAGCTGCAATTGCCTGGCTTCCGCACCATGGGCGCATGACGATGCCCATTCCCCACACCAGCATTACAGCCGCCCACTGGCAACCCGCCCTCGGTACCTCCGGCAAGGTGGTCGAGGGCCTGCGCGATATCGACCAATCCATTCGCATCATCCTGAGCACGCCCAAGGGCAGCGATCCCCATCGCCCAGAGTTTGGCAGCGACCTACACCTGTACCTCGACTGGCCCACCAATCGCGCCACGCCGCACCTGGTGCGCGAGGCGTTCGATGCTATTCGCCACTGGGAACCCCGCGTCTCAGTGGCCCAGGTAAAAGTCCAGATCAACGCGGCGCAGATCATCGTGCAGGTGCATTGGCGCGTAGCCGGCGAAGTGTCCCAGTTGACCGAGGTGCCCTATGCGCGAGATGCCTAAACCCGAATTCATCAAAATTGACCCGGCCGCGCTAGAAGCCCAACTGATTGCCCGCTACGAACAGAAGTCGGGCAAAACCCTGTACCCGGCCCAGATCGAACGACTCTACATCGACCAAATTGCCTACGCGGTATCGCGGTTGCAGATGAGCATCCAGAACGCCGGCGAACAACTGCTGGTGCGTTTCGCCCGCGGCCCGATTCTCGACTACCTCGGCGAACTGGTCGCCACCCCTAGACTGCTGGCCCAAGCCGCCCGCTGTACCATGCGTTTCACCATGCCCGCGGCGGTGACCCAGACACTGCTGATCCCGATCGGCACTCGGGTCAGCACCCAGGATGCCAAGCTCACCTTCATCACCGATCAGGACGTGGTGATGGCTGTCGGTCAAACCCACATGACCGTCACCGCCACCTGCATGACCGCCGGCCAACAAGGCAACGGCTGGACCGTAGGCCAGATCAGCGCCCTCGGCAACTCGCCAGCAGCAGGCCTGACCGCCAGCAACACCACACTCACCACTCAAGGTGCCGAGGATGAAGACGATGACCGCTACCGCGAGCGCATCATCCTGGCCCCCGAAGCCTTCAGCAACGCCGGCAGCCGCGCCGCCTATCGCTACCACACGCTGGCCGTGCACCAGTCCATCATCGACGTCGCCGTACATGGCCCAGATGAAGGTCAGCCGGACGGCCACGTCGCGCTGTACCCGCTGACCACGACCGGGCTGCCGACAGAAGATCTACTGCAACGAATAGAGAATCAGGTCAGCGGCGAAAAACTCCGTCCGCTGTGCGACACGGTCAATGCGTTTTCGCCAACCGCAGTCGGCTATCGGATCAAGGCACACATCACCTTCTACGCCAACGCAGACCGCAGCACCGCCATGGCCGCCGCGCAAGCCGCCGCACACGCCTATGCAGTCGAATCTCGGGCCGGACTCGGGCGCGACTTGGTGCCGGAACAACTAACCGCGTTGCTTCAAGTTGCCGGAGTGTACCGTGCCAATCTGAAGCTACCGTCAGGCCTGCGCGAGTTGCAAAGCAATGAATGGGCGAACTGCTCATCCATCCATCTGAGCGATGCCGGGGTGGCCTATGGCTGATCAGCCACTGCCACCCGCGCTGGCCGGGGACGAGCGTTTTTCGCTGCTCTGTGAGCTGCTCGACCAGGCATTAGCCGACCTCGATCTCAACGTGATGCTGGTGTACCTGATTGACCTGGTGAAACCCTCGCTACTACCGGCGTTGGCCGATCAATTCTCGCTCCTCGACGAAGCGGCCTGGGAGCTGGCCGAATCCGAAGAAGCCAAACGCAACTTAATCAAAAACGCCGCCGAACTGCATCGTTTCAAGGGCACGCCGTGGGCCATCCGCGAGGTCATTCGATTACTCGGCTTTGGCGAAGTCACCCTCCAGGAAGGCTTAGACACTCAGCCTGATGCAGATCCTTCCACCTGGCCGCTGTATCGGGTCGTTCTTAAACGCGTCATCACCAACGATCAGGCGGTGCTACTGCGCCGCCTTCTACTTTCCGTCGCCCCGGCGCGCTGCCGCCTGGTATCGCTCGACTATCAGTCAGTTGCCATTCGCTACAACGCAGTCGCGCGCTACGACGGCCAATACAACCATGGGAGCAGCTAATGGCCGACCTACCCGAATCCCCCGACTGGGCGCCTGGCGTCTACCAACTCGAAACTTCCGACCCCGTGTTAGGTGGCCCCGACGGTGTCTCCAATCAACAAGCCAAACACCTCGCGAATCGAACAAGCTGGCTTAAGAAAAAAATAGATGCGTTTTTCGATGGCAGTGGCATGCCCTTTGCCAGTCAACGTGAAGCAGAAAAAGGAGCTGATACCAACAAGCCGATGAGTGCACTCAGAGTGTTCCAAGCCATCGGCGCCAAGGTCGTCCAGGCAACAACGAGTGCGCCAGGGATCGCAAGAATTGCAACTCAACTATTGGTTAAGGCGGGTACAGATGACCACACGATAGTGACGCCGAAAGCGCTCGCGGCAACATTCCCGTTCCGAGGCATTAAAGTCTATTCGTCGGCTGGAGAGTTCACTTGGGAAGTACCACCTGGTGTCACTAAAGCTTGGGTAACTACTATCGGGGCCGGCGGTGGCGGAGCCCGGATTGCTGTTCTACCCGGTCCTTCTGGAGGATCAGGTGGGGGTATTTCCAAAAAGCTTGTCGACCTGACAGGAGTAACGTCAGTCGCTGTAAAGGTCGGTGCAGGTGGCATAGGAGGCAAGGTTAATGGCACGAATGGTACCGACGGCGGCAGCTCCGCATTTGGTGTAACACCGTGGGCAACAGGTGGCTATGGAGGTCGCATAGACGGAAAGGGACCGGAAGGGGGACATGGCGTTGATGGTGATGAAACCAGCACCATCGGTGGAGGCTACCTTCCAGTTGGCACTGCCTCCAACGATGCTTTTATTGGTGGCGCTGGCGGCGGTGGAGTATCTGGATCCGCAGGAGTCGGCGACCACCGTCCGCGAAGTCCGGGACACGGTGGTGGTGGGCGAAACGGTGGCCCGGCACCTGATGGCGCAGATGGACAAGTGACCATCCAATGGTAAGCAATCGAAAGGCTTCTTAAAGGAGGCACATGACAAGGGGGCTGATCATGCAGGAAATACGCTGTGGCGAGTGCCACCGCAAACTCGCCGCTGTCAGCGGTTTCACCGAACTACAAATCAAGTGCCCGCGCTGCCGGACACTCAATCACCTGAAGGCCCCGAGCCTCCTATCCGAATGCCCTGAGCATCTGCCCATAGAAGCGCAGAAATGCCCCAGCCCACCATTGGAAGCCTGTTCGCAGGCATAGGAGGTTTTGATGTCGGATTCGAAAGCGCAGGCTACCGCACCGCCTGGCAAGTGGAACTCAACCCCATCAACCGGGCTGTCCTTGCCGATCGATTTCCACACGCCGTCCAGTTCGAAGACGTCCGCCACTGCGGCGCACACAACCTCCGTCCTGTTGACGTCATCACCGGCGGCTTTCCCTGCCAAGACATCAGCCTTGCCGGCGCCAGACCCAGCAACCAAGCCACCCGTGGACTACGCGGCGAACGCAGCGGCCTGTTCTGGGAAGTCATACGAATCCTCAAAGAGACACAACCTCGCTGGGTGGTGCTTGAGAATGTCGTTAACCTGCTCGCTATCAACGATAGCCAAGACTTTGAAACAGTCATCCGGGCCCTTGCGCAATGCGGGTATGTGGGATTCTGGCGAGTGCTTAATGCTCAATATTTCGGAGTCCCCCAGCAACGTCGTCGCGTATTCCTGGTCGCAGGTCATCGACGAATGCCCCCCATGGAGCTGCTGGCTGACGCTGCGCCAGTGGAAGCAATACCTCCAGCGTCTAGCAAGATCGCGTGGCCACGCCCCGCGGATGCATGGGCTGCCAATACTCTATTGGCAAACAAAGCAGGCTCCCAAATCACTATGGGCTGTACCACTTTCATCGCTCAACCGAACGGATGGGATCAGATGGCTGAGCGGCAGCGAACGTCTGAAGATGATGGGCTTTGCCTCGGACTGGATGCGGCCAACTTTGCAGAGGCTTTCGCTGCCGGAAACGCCGTCGTTACGCAAATCGCGCAATGGATTGCCGAAAAACTAATTAAGGCACACTAAAAACAAAGGCAGCAGAGACCACCATCTCCGCTGCCTAACCCCAACACCTCAGTTTCCGAAATTCCCTTGCACCACACGCAACAAACCTAAACTCTATTTACCTCGCACCAGCGCCAGAGTTTTTCGCGCGCGGCATCATCTAATGCCGAGTTCGACTCTATTTTCTCGGTCGCAGAATATCTAAAAACCAACTCGGTCAGTCCCCTCTACCCTCTGGGGAGAGGGTTAGGGTGAGGGGTGGTTCTCAGACCCGAAACTGAT
>Ga0157371_10001208_pt1 | contig 27533 bp, 30 predicted proteins | sample C45metaG_FD_113462 | JGI IMG/M metagenome (GOLD analysis project Ga0157371, IMG submission 113462) | Corn rhizosphere microbial communities from Kellogg Biological Station, Michigan, USA - C4-5 metaG | ecosystem: Host-associated > Plants > Roots > Rhizosphere > Soil | place: USA: Michigan... | reverse complement strand
ATGAGCGTGGCCGACAACCTGCAGTTGGGCGCCTTCCAGCGTTATCGCCGCGGGGCGCGGGACCTGGCACAGACCCAGGCGGAAATCTACGACCTGTTTCCGCGCCTGTGGGAGCGCCGCGATCAACTGGCAGCGACCCTGTCGGGCGGCGAGCGGCAGATGCTGGCCGTGGGGCGCGCGCTGATGGCCAAGCCCAAACTGCTGATGCTCGACGAGCCCAGCCTGGGGCTGGCGCCGCTGATTACCCGGGAAATCTTTCGCATCATCACCGCGTTGCGCCAGACCGGCGTGTCGATTCTGCTGGTGGAGCAGAACGCCCGGGCGGCGCTGCGGGTCGCCGACTACGCCTACGTGCTGGAAACCGGACAGATCGCCCTGCAGGGCCCGGCCCAGCAGTTGGCCGACGACCCACGGGTGATCGAGGCCTACCTCGGGCTGGCCAGCAAGCATCAGGAAATGCTCGCCGGCTGACCGGCCTTTACCGGCCGGCGCTGGCAAGGCCGCGCCGGCTTCATTGACAGGGAGTGACCATGAACCATCCTGCGTTACGCATCGGTATCGCTGGCGCCGGGGCCATCGGCTGCACGCTGGCCGCGCGCCTGGTGGCCAGCGGGCAACAGGTCTCGGTCCTGGCGCGGGGCGAAACCCTGGCCATCATTCGCCGTGACGGCATTGTGCTCGACGACCTCGACGGGCATCACCAGGTGCAGGTTCGCGCCAGCGCCGACGCGGCCGAACTGGGCCCGCAGGAGCTGATATTCCTCTGCACCAAGGCCCCGGCGCTGGGCCCGCTGCTGCGCCAGATCCAACCCATGCTCACCGAGCAAACCCTGGTGGTGCCGGTGGTCAACGGTGTGCCGTGGTGGTATTTCCACGGCGAAGGCGGACGCTTCGCCGACCGCCAGGTGCGGGCTGTCGACCCCGATGGCCAGCTCGAGGCGGCGCTGCCCTGGCGCCACATCATCGGCTGCGTGGTGTTCATCACCGCCAGCAACTGCGCCCCGGGCGTGGTGCAGTCGAACAACCCGCACCTGATGATTGTCGGCGAGCCGGACAACAGCCTCAGCCCGCGCCTGGAGCGTGTGCGCCAGGTGATCGAAGCGGCCGGCATCGAAGCGCGCGCCAGCGATCGCATCCGTGACGCGCTGTGGACCAAGATCATCGCCAACCTCACCTCCAACCCTTTGTCGGTGGTGACCGGCGCCACCCTCGAGCAGATTTACGGCCTGCCCGAGCTGCGCCCACTGGTCAGCCGCGTGTTGCAGGAAACCCTGTTGACCGCGGCCGCCCATGGGGCGCGGGTGAACATCGACCCGCAGACCTTCTTCGAACTGGGCGCCGGCATGGGCCCGGTGCGCACCTCGATGCTGCAGGACTACGACAACGGCCGGCCACTGGAGCTGGCGGCCATCGGCGATGCGGTGGTCGAGCTGGCCGAGCACCTGTCGATCCCCATGCCCACCACCCGCAACCTGATTGCCCTGGCGCGCTTTCGCGGCCAGCTCGCCTGCCATTGAACTCACCGTGAAGGACCCGACATGACCCCCGAAATGATCAAGCCCGCACAGTGCAGCGACGAAGAATGGGCACTGCGCGTCGACCTCGCCCACTGCTACCACCTGGTGGACTTCTTCGGCTGGACCGAAACCATCTTCAACCATATCTCCGCACGCCTGCCCGGCCCGGCTCATCACTACCTGGTGAACCCGTTCGGCCTCAATTACACCGAGGTCACCCCGGCCAACCTGCTCAAGGTCGACCTCAGCGGCGAGAAGCTCGACCCCTCGCCCTATGACGCCAACCCGGCCGGCTTCGCCCTGCACAGCGCCGTGCACGGCGCGCGCCATGACATTCAATGCCTGATCCACACCCACACCACGCCCATCTCGGCAATGGTGATGAAAAAACGCGCCTTCACCCACCACGATTTCTACGGCGCACAGCTGTATGGCCGCATCGGCTACCACACCTTCGAAGGCATCACCCTGTTCGACGACGAGAAAAGCCGCATGATCGACAGCCTGGGCGACAAGCACATTCTGGTGTTGCGCAATCACGGCATCGCCGTGGGCGAAAGCAGCATCGCCAAGGCATTCTTCCTGCTGTGGACGGTGCAGCGCGCCGCTGAAATCCAGTGTCAGGCCGGTGCGCTGGGCGGCGAAGACAACCTGCTCCCCGAAGACATCGGCCAGCGCTGCGCCGACCTGACCGCCCAATTGATCCGCGACAGCGGCTTCGCCACCACATTCTTCAGCGCCATGGTGCGCAAGCTGCACGCCGAGCGCGGCCCGCTCTGGTAGCCGCCCCCGGCACCGCCACAGCGGGTGGCTGTGCCGGTGCCGGCGTGGGATGCTCCGACCCTGTGGATATGTAACAATCGCCCCAGCCATCCAGCGGGGGCCTTGGCTGCGCCCTCTATCAAGCCTCTCGAGATGCGAAGCCCTTGATGAACACTCCAAGAAAACGCCAAAACCGATACAACCCTGCCAGCGAAGATTTCAAGAAAGAAGAATTCCCGTTCTACTGGCTTGCCCGGCTCAACGGCCGCTACAGCATGGCCATGGAAAAAGTCCTGAAGAAAATTGACCTGGACATCCCGCGCTGGCGCATCCTGCTGACCCTCAAGGGGCAGGAGGCCCTCAGCGTCTCGGAGATTTCCGTGCACGCCATCGCCAAGCTGTCCACGGTGACCAAGATTGTCTATCGCATGAAAGCCGACGGCCTGGTGGACACCAACACCTGCAGCAACGACGGCCGGGTGACCCAGGTGTCCTTGACCGACGCCGGCCGCGAGGCCGTGGAAAAAGCCCAGGCGGCCACCAGCGCGATCTTCAACGTCAGCTTCAAGGGCCTCACCGACGCGCAGATCGCCAAGTTCAACAGCACGCTGGAGAAGATCTTCGACAATCTGCCGGAGGATTGAGGGGTGAAGATTTAGGGGCGGTGATGGAGTGCTGGTACACCGCCTCAAGGCTTAGGAGTTCACCAGAAAGAGGGGGCCTTGTAGGGCATTTCCCAAACTTCGCCCTGCCCTGCGCATCTGCTTGTCGCTGCCTGTCATCGACGCTAACGTTTCCCCTGCCGCTATTATCACGGCGGACGAGATTAGTCGCTCGTCGTTAGGAAACGTGAATCCATCAACTTTGCTGCAGGTTCACCTCAGCACCGTTATGGCGGTTGTACGTCAGGACCCGCTCGCCTGCGGCGGCGGTCTGCTCGCGTACAACACGTCGCCACGGTTGCCTGGTGCCGCAGCATTAGGAGTGTTGCCATGATCAGGTCTACCCCACGCTTTCCGACAACCCAAGCGACCCCATTTGCCGCCTACTTCGGGAACTCACAGTTATTCGCTGTGCAACCAGGCGTGCGCGTGACGGACGCGCTTGCCTTCGCCTCCGATTACCTGGCTTGCGCCGCCGCCACCGCTTACGAATCCGCCGACAACGCCACCCCCGAGTTTCGGCAACTGGCACGCACGGTCATCCACCAGATCGAGGCGGCGAAGGCACTGGTGGATGCCTCCCTCGCCGGCCTCGATCAAGACGAAGAACCCCCTGCAACCTCGGCGTAGTCACAGCGCCATTCCATGTGAGTGGTGTGCCACACCGGATCGTCCTCGACATCGGTGATGACGAAACCCTGCCGCTCCCAGAAGCCGATCGCGCCGGGCAGGAACGGGTGGGTGTGCAGGTACAGCAGCGTGACCTGGTTTTCCAGCGCCAGGTCGCGCAGCGCCTGGTACAGCCGCGAGGCCAGGCCGTTGCGGCGCCAGGCCGGTGCGACGAACAGGCGCACCACTTCCACCGCGGCCTGCCCCCGGTAGTCGAGCTGCGCGAAGCGGTGGTCGTAAGGCAGATAACCGATACCGCCTACCACCTCGGCGCCCACCCTGGCCACCACGAACTGGGCGCGCGGGTCGTGCAGATAACGGCCGCGAAAGTCGGCGAGGTCGGCGGGCAAGGGGGTGCCGTCGAGCCAGGGAAAGGTCTCGCGGCGGGCCTGGGCCAGAAAGGCCGTGACCGCCGCGGTTTCATCGGCGAGCGTCAGGGTTTCGATCACTGGCGCCGCGGGCACTGAAACAATGGAATCGATCACATCTGTCCTCATGGGCAGTGAAATATGCATTGCGCACTAATGAACTGCGCAGCGGTAGCCGATACACGTCCACGTTGGCGGCCGCTTTAGGTACTATCATTCTGCTGCGACGTCGCAACCACAAGCCTTCCCGAAACTTCGCTCGGACCCCAGAGTTTCTTTTCGACCCATGAATATGACCGACGACTCCGATGTAATGTATCGACTGCTGGTCCAGGGTGTCGTGGATTATGCCATCTACATGCTCAAGCCAGACGGCACGGTGAATAACTGGAACGCGGGGGCGCAGCGCGCCAAAGGCTACCGCGCCGAGGAAATCATCGGGCAGAACTTCGCCCGCTTCTACAGTGCCGAAGACCAGCGCAAGGGCCTGCCGCAGCAAGGGCTGGACGCTGCCGTGCGCGACGGCCGGTTCGAAGCCGAGGGCTGGCGCTACCGCAAGGACGGTACCTGCTTCTGGGCAGACGTGGTCATCGAGGCCATTTACGACGAGCACCGCCAGTTGCTGGGCTTCGCCAAGATCACCCGGGACATCAGCGAACGGCGCAAGCAGGAGCTGGCGCTGGTCCAGGCCAAGGAGCTGGCCGAAAGCTACAGCGCGGAAATGGCTTCGCTGTCGACCTTTCTAGATTCGGTGATCAACAACATCCCCTCCAGCGTGATCGTTCAGGACGCGGTGTCGCGGCAGATTCTGCTGGTCAACCTGCAGGCCGAAACCCTGTTCGGCAACACCCGCCAGCACATGCTCGGCCAGCGCCTGCACCAGTGCCTGGCGCCGAGCATCAGCCATCACCTGGAACAGCTGACCGACCAGTGCGTGCGCAGCGAGGGCATGCACCACGCCGAAGAAGCGGTGCCCACCGTGCGCGGTATGCGGACCCTGCGCACGCGCACCCTGACCATTCGCGACCACGCGCGCAGCAGCTATGTGCTGTTGATCGCCGACGATGTCACCGATGAAAACGCCGCCCATGCGCAGATCCACCACATGGCCCACCACGACGGCCTGACCGGGCTGCCCAACCGCGCGCTGTTCCGGGCACGGCTGGACGAAGCGTTGGCCCAGAGTGTCGCCAGCGGCACCCAGACCGCCGCGTTGTGCCTGGACCTGGACCATTTCAAAAACGTCAACGATGCCCTCGGCCACGAATTCGGCGACAAACTGCTGCGCGCCATTGCCGCACGCCTGCGTGAGGTGCTGCGCCCCGAGGACACCCTGGCCCGACTGGGCGGTGACGAGTTCGCCATCGTGCTGCCGGGCCTCGAGCGCCCGGACGATGTGGTGCACACCGCCCAGCGACTGATCGAGGCCATCGAGCCGACGTTCCTGATCGAAGGCCATCACCTGACGGTGGGCCTGAGCGTCGGCATCGCCCTGGCGCCCCGCGACCACGAGACCGCCGACGAACTGCTGCGCTGCGCCGACATGGCGCTGTATGCGGCGAAACGCAATGGCCGTAACCGGCACGAGCATTTCCGCGCCGAAATGGACGACGCCGCCCGCAAGCGCCGCACCATCGAAGCCGACCTGCGCGACGCGATCGTGCATCGGCACTTGCAGTTGCATTACCAGCCCATCATCGATCGGCAGAACAGCCGCGTGATCGGCTACGAGGCCCTGATGCGCTGGTATCACCCGGTCAACGGCATGATCATGCCGCTGGACTTCATTAGCATTGCTGAAGAAACCGGGCTGATCCACGACCTGGGCGCCCTGGCCCTCAACGAGGCCTGCCACGAAGCCATGCGCTGGCCCGAACCGCAATCGGTGGCGGTCAACCTCTCGCCGGTGCAGTTCAAGAGCAGCGGGCTGGTGGGCGTGGTCGCTTCGGCGCTGCGCGACTCGGGCCTGGCACCGCAGCGCCTGGAGCTGGAGATCACCGAGTCGGTGCTGCTCGACGAAACCAACAGCAACATCGAGACACTGCAACACCTCAAGCAACTGGGCGTGCGTATCGCCCTGGACGACTTCGGCACCGGCTACTCGTCGCTGAGCTACCTGCGCGCGTTCCCCTTCGACAAGATCAAGATCGACAAGTCATTCGTGCAAGACATGTGCGAAAGCCAGGAGTCGATCGCCATCATTCGCGCCATCACCGGCATGGGCCGCAGCCTGCACATCGAAACCACCGCCGAAGGGGTGGAAACCGCCGAGCAATTCGCGATGCTGATGGATGAAGGCTGCTCGCACTTCCAGGGCTACCTGTTCGGCAGGCCGGCACCCGCGCGGGGGGATCGCCAGTAGGCCGTCACAGCACCTTCCAATGGCCGCCGCGGGGGGCGCCTATGCGCTGCAGGCGCCCTTGGCGCTGAAGACTGGCCAACTGTTTTTCCACTGCACGCGCGCTGGTTCCCAAGTGCTCGGCCAACTGCCGGGCCGGCATGCCGGGTGCGTGGCGCAACAGCTGGAGGATTTTCTCCGAACCTTTCTCCGAACCTTTCTCCGAACTCTTCTCCGAACCTTTTTCCCCACTGGCCTGGCTATCCGCCTCAGCCACGCCGCTTTCGATTTCCGTCACGACGTCCAGCAGCGCCCTGAGCATGAACTCGACGAACACGGTGGCATCGCCCGCCTTGTCCGCTGCGCTGAGCGCCTGGTAATACTCCGCCTGGCGAGCGTGGATAAGGGTTTCGACCGGCATGAAGGCCATCAAGGGCTGCCATTGGCTGAGGATCAGGGTTTGCCACAGCCGCCCCATGCGCCCATTGCCATCGTCGAACGGGTGAATGAATTCGAATTCATAGTGGAAAACGCAACTGGCAATAAGGGGGTGCGCCTCGGTACGCTTGACCCAGCCGAGCAAGTCGTCGACCAATGTCATGACCCTGTTGGCAGGCGGCGCCATGTGCACCAAGGTTGCCTCGCGGTAGATTCCAACCCCGGCTTGGCGAAAGGTGCCGCAGCTGTCGACCAGTCCCGTCATCAGCAGTCGATGGGCGGCAAGCAAGTCGCCGACGCGCTCCGGACGCCATTGCTCCAATGCTTCGTAGGCGAGAATAGCGTTACGCACCTCCTGAATTTCCCGTGGAATGCCCAGCACCCGTTTGCCATCGAATACCGCTGTTACCTGGGCAACCGATAACGTGTTGTTCTCGATGGCCAGGGACGCGTGAATCGATCGGATCCTGTTCTCGCGTCGCAATCGGGGAGAATGAGGCAACGCACTGGTGATGGATAAACGCCCCAGCCGCTCGCAGATGTCGGCCACCAGCCGAAGGATCGGCGAGGTCAACTGAAAGGGGGGCTCATAATTCGGCATTGGAAGTCCGCAGGAGTCAGAGAAAAGCGGCGAGATTCTCGAAAAACCCGCCGCTGTCGATTCTGCCAGACTCACTGGTGAAACGCCTTGCTTTAAGCCACCCGATAGCCTGGGCTAGCGCTTGGCCGTCGACGGCAGCAGCACGGTCATGATGCCGAACAGCGGCAGGTACGAGCACAGCAGGTACACGTACTCGATACCATGGATATCGGCGAGATGGCCGAGCAGGGCGGCGCCGATGCCGCCGAAGCCGAACATCAGGCCGAAGAAGATGCCGGCGATCATGCCGACGTTGCCGGGCACCAGCTCCTGCGCATAGACCACGATGGCGGAGAACGCCGACGCCAGGATGAAACCGATGATCACGCTGAGCACGCTGGTCCAGAACAGGTCGACGTAGGGCAGCATCAGGGTGAAAGGGGCCGACCCGAGAATGGAAAACCAGATCACGGCCTTGCGTCCTATCTTGTCGCCGATCGGGCCACCGAAGAAGGTGCCGGCGGCCACTGCACCGAGGAACAGGAACAGGTGCAACTGCGAAGACGCGACCGAGAGGTCGAACTTCTCGATCAGGTAGAAGGTGAAATAGCTGGTGAAGCTGGCCATGTAGAAGTACTTGGAGAACACCAGCAACGCCAGCACCACCAGGGCGAACGTGACTCGGCCCTTGGACAACCCGTGGGTCGCCGCCTGGCCACGCTTGGCCTTGAACTGGTTGAGGTGCGCGCGGTACCAGCGGCTGATGCCGTACAGCACGCCGATGGCGAGCAGCGCGATCAGGCCGAACCAGGCGACGTTGCCCTGGCCGAATGGAATGATGATGGCCGCCGCCAGCAGCGGCCCGAACGCCGAACCGGTATTGCCGCCTACCTGGAAGGTTGACTGCGCCAGACCGAAGCGGCCACCGGAGGCCAGTCGGGCCACGCGCGAGGTCTCCGGGTGAAAGGTCGAGGAGCCGATGCCGATCAACGCCGAAGCGACCAGGATCAACGCAAAGCTGCCGACCATCGAGAGCATCATGATGCCCGCCAGTGTGCAGACCATGCCACCCGGCAGCAGCCAGGGGTTGGGATGGCGGTCGGTGTAGAAACCGATCCACGGCTGCAACAGCGAGGCAGTGACCTGGAAGGTCAGGGTGATCAGGCCGATCTGGGTGAAACTCAGGCCGTAGTCGGCCTTGAGCATGGGGTAGATCGACGGCAGCACTGCCTGGATCAGGTCGTTGATCAAGTGCGCCAGGGCGCAGGCGGCGATGATGCGCATGACCAGCGGGCTGGTCGACGCGGCAGGGGCAGCGGCAGGCGCTGTGGCAGAAGGTGTAATGGCCATGGGGCTTCCAAACGGCAAGCGGTGCGCTGTGGCGGGGCACCTACTCTGCCATTATGTTTCAAAAGGTTCCAGAACCATTGGATCCCTTCTTGCCCTCGGCACTGCCGACGCCCTGCCCTCCGAGCATTCAGCCGAGCGTGAAGCGCGCGGTGTTTTCGTTGAGCGTGCGGCTGCCCTGGCCCAGCCGATCGGCAGCCAGGTTGACGGCACGCGCGCCGTCCAGCAGGCGCAGCGCCGCCTGGTCAACCTGCTGAATGTTGCTGCTGACTTCATCGGCCGTGGCCGCCTGCTCGTCAACGGCCGTGGCGATCTGCGCCAGGGTGTCGGTCACCCCCTGCACCGCACTGGCGATTTCCCCCAGGCGTTCGCCCAGGCCCATGACCGAGTCGGCATCCGTTGCCGCCTGCCCGCACGCGACCTGCATCAGGTCGACAGCCTGCTTCACCGTGGAGCGCAGGCTTTCAACGGTGCTGGCGATCTGTCCGGTAGATGCCTGGGTACGTTGCGACAAGCTGCGCACCTCATCGGCCACCACGGCGAAGCCCCTGCCCTGCTCGCCGGCCCGGGCCGCTTCGATGGCGGCGTTGAGCGCCAGCAGGTTGGTCTGTTCGGCGATGCTGCGAATGGCGTCCACCACCGACTGGATTTGCTGGCCTTGATCGCTGACCCGGCCCAGGGCCTGCGCGGTGTCGCCCAGACGCTGGTTGAGCTGCTGGATACTGGACGTGGTGCGCTGGCTGTCGAGGCTGCTCTGTTGCGCGATCTGACGGGTCTGTTGGGCGCTGCCGGAGGCTTGTTCGCAGCTGCGGGCAACGCCTTGCGAAGTGGCCGCCAGTTGCGTCGCCGCCGCGGCGATCTGGCTGATCTGCAACTGCTGCGCCTCGACCTCGGTGAGGGTGCCCCTGGCGTGCTCGTTTAGGCTGAGCACCGCGCCGCTCAACGCCACGGTTTCATGGTTGACCCCCAGCAACGTGGTGCGCAACTGCACCACGGCCGCGTTCAACGCGCTGCTGATGGTGGCCAGTTCGTCATGCCCGTGCACCGGCGCCTGCACGCTGAGGTCGCCGTCGCGCAACGACTCGGCTAGACGCGTGATGCCACTGGCGCTGCGCCGAATCGAGGCCTGCAGGCAAACGAACAGGTACAGCGCAGCCAGCAGCAGCAAGGCGAATGTCAGCACCACGGGAATCACATCACTGATGGCCTGCCTGTGGTAATGCTCTAGCCGGGCATCGAGCGAGCGCAGCGATTGACGGCGCAGGTCGACCTGCCCTTGCAGAATGTTGTCCAGAGACCGCTCGAAGTCGCCGGAAGCCAGCTTGATATCACCGCCGAACAGGCCTTCGTCCACCGCCTTCAGTTCAGTGTCCAGGCCCTGGCGGGTTTTCTCGTACTGCGCGGCCCAGTCGCCCATTTGCTCCGGCAGGCGCTCCTGCAGGGACGCACCGGTTTTCTGCAATTGGTCACGGGCGTCACCCATGCGGCTGCGCAGGTCACGCAGTTGCAAACGGCTTTGCAGGCTGAATTGACCGGCCACCGCAGAGGCCTGGCCGATGCTGGCGAGACGACCGACGCGCTCGACCAGATCGGGCACCTGCTGGGTGGCGATCTGCATCAGCAGGTAGGTTTCCAGCCATGGGTCGAGTATCAGCCGGCTGTCCTTGGCGATGCTTTCGCGCAGCGCTTGCACGGCGGTGAGGCTGGCGGTGAATTGCTCGTAGCCGTCGGGCCACCAGCCCACCTGCCGCAGCCCGTTGACGTCCAGGCGCTGAGTGGAGGCTTGCAGAGCGTCGAATCGCCCGACTATCTCGGCACTGGCACCGGATGCCAGCAAGTCTGCACGCAGCGCTGCCAAGGCTTCAGCGATGCCCGGGGTACCGGCCTCGAACGCCGCCAGCGCTTCGCGTGCCTGGGGAGTGGGCTGGCGCAGGATATCCACCGCTTTCCAGCGCGCGGCGCGGTTGCGTTGAGCCGACAGGGCCGCATCGACATTGTCCAGGGCGAGCAACTGGCGCACGCCCGTGCGTTCACCGTCGATCACGGCCAGCCGGCTGCGGAAATCCTGGCCAAGCATCCACAGGCTGCCCGCCAGCGGCAACATGAACAGCAGGAACAGCAACTGAAATTTGCGGGCAAAGCCGTAACGGCCCAACAGGCGGATGCCTGGGGATAAAAACGTGTGCATGTTCGACGGCTCCTCTGAACACTTGTGCCGCGCCGTAAACAAGGCGCCAGCTAAATGCCACTAGCAAGAAGTGAGCCGCTGCGTGGAATCCAGGCGGTTGGGGAGCTTTTATGCCGAGAAGGGCCCGGCCAGAGCCATCGTGGTGCAGAGCCGCAGGTTCAGGCGCACGGTAGCGGTGCAAGGCAACGAGAACTTCAGTAACGCTGGGGTGTGGTCACTGCCCGTGGTAAGCGGTTGATCGCGCTTGTGAATTTATTTTTCAGGCAACGCTTGACACACACCCCGTCTGCGCGAATAATGCGCGCCACTTGGCTACATAGCTCAGTTGGTTAGAGCATAGCATTCATAATGCTGGGGTCCGGGGTTCAAGTCCCTGTGTAGCCACCAAGTACCTGTTTCGTGATGTCTCTAGATGTCTACGAAACACTCAAGAAGCCCGCCCTGTGCGGGCTTTCTTGTTTCTACCTGCCTATATCTGTCTCCCCTTATACCTTCCCGCCGTGTATCCCCCCGTGTATCCTCGCCAAATAATTGAACTGGAGGGATACAAGCCCGATGAAGCGATCCGAGATAAAGCGCCGCCCCCTTTCCGACACCGCGCTGGCCGGGCTAGAGCCCGACAGCAAGGAATACCGGGAGCTGGACGGCAACAGCCTTTATTTCCGGGTGAAGACTGACGGCCAGAAGTCGTGGCAGCTTCGCTACAAAAAGCCGGACGGCAAATGGTCCTGGCTGGGCCTTGGCGGCTATCCCGAGGTAAGCGGCGCGCTGGCCAGGCAGAAAGCTGCCGAGCTTCGCAGCGATGCCGCAGCCGGGAAGAACCCCTTTGTATCCCAGCAAGCAAAACGGAAGGAAAAAACCACCGCTGGGGATACATTCGAGGCGCTGGCGCGAGAGTGGTACGCCTCCCGTTTGAGCAAATGGGATGCCGGTACCGCAAAGAGGATCATCGGCGCGCTGGAGCGTCACGTATTCCCGGTGTTCGGTCCTCGCCCCTACGCCGACATCACGCCGCTTGAGTGGATGGAGTTTCTGCGAGTCATGGAACAGAAAGGCATCCTCGAGCAGATGAGCCGCGTGCGGTCCTACTGCCGTGATGCCTACGATCTGGCGCGCGTCACTGGCCGCGCCACGCACAACCCGCTGGACGGCCTGCAAAAGTTTCTCCAGTCCGGCAAGGCAGAAAACTATGCCCACGTATCACCCGCCGAACTCCCTGCCCTGATTCGTGCCATCCACGCCTATCCTCATGCCCACGACGTGCGACTGGGGCTGCGCCTGCTGAGCATGCTGGCGGTACGCCCTAGCGAGTTGAGAGAGGCGCACTGGTCAGAGTTCGACTTCGACAAAAAGCTGTGGACGATTCCGGTGGAGCGCAAAGGCCGTAAGAAAGGGCTCGAGCACCTGGTGCCCCTTTCGACACAGGCAATCGCCGCACTGGACGAACTGCGCACCTACACCGGAGCTTATCCGTTGCTGTTCCCTGGACGCAGTGACCACACCAAGCCTCGCAGCGACACTGTGTTTCTGATGGCGCTGCGCCGTATGGGCTATGAAGGCCGGCAGACTGGCCATGGCTTCCGTCATATCGCCTCGACCTTACTCAACGAAAACGGGTTCGACGAAAACCATGTGGAGGCCCAGCTATCGCACAAGAAAGCTGGCGTGGCCGGGATCTACAACAAAGCTCAGTACCTGCCCCAGCGCACGAAGATGATGCAATGGTATGCCGATCATTTGGACATGCTTGCCAACGGCAATGTGGTATCGATCAAGAGGGCCTAGCGCGGGCCTTCCATGGGCACGTAGACAGATATAGACTTAATGTCATAACTGTTTAGATAGCCAGTATTCAGATCACCCGAAGGGGGGGGCGAAGTGACTCAAACAGCAGACTACGTCTCCTTGGAGCATTGTTGCTCGGTTTTCAAAACAACCGATCCGATGCTGATCAGGGCTATTGCTGAACAGCTTGAGGCAGTGGCTGACCCGCAGTCGGAATTCAATCCAGGGACCATCTACGTCCAGGGTGATCCCGATCACTACGACACCTCGCCCATCACCTATGCAGATGTATCACGCTATCTGCGATCAGCAACCGGTCGCTACGTACCGGTTTTGTTTGAGACTCCCATGCGGGTGGTTGAGTCATCTCTGGTCATGGTCAACCGTGACTGGCTGGGGTCGAAGATACAAGCAGCGCGTGCACGGGCCGGGGCTGTAGAAAGCTCTACTGCTCAACATGTTCTCGTTTCCAGAGGGTTGAAAGTAGGTAATGCACGGGTTATCAGATTCCCTGAAGATCAGCCCCCTGCTGCGGATGCCTCCGCGTTCAGAGATCTTCATCGAAAGCTTGAGATTCAGGCGGATCAACGTAAGGCGCAGGAAGCAGCCAGCAGAGACGCTATAGCGCTGCGAACCATAGAGACGAAGCTGGCAGTATTGGAAGCATTGCTCGCGGAAGCCAAGGCCAAAGAAAGACTACTGACCGAGGAAAATCGTAGTCAATCTAACGAACTCGTCGCCAAAGATAGGAAAATTCAGGACAAGGATCTAATTATCGCGGACCTTACCGACCGGATGGCTATCTACGCTGCGTGCTTCAATCCTCACTCACCGCTTCATCCTGCCGCGTTAAGTGAAGCTTTTGATTGCTGGGCGGAGCTTACTCAAATGGGAACCTATGACCCCTCCGGGCCTGGCGGACGGGGTGCTAGACCCTTGGTTATGGAGTGGCTGCGGCAGCGTGGGGATAACGATATCGGTACTGCAAACGCGCCAAGCGCGAAGGTTAAGCGCCTAGCAACCATAATTGGCTGGCGCGGGGCGGGTAGCGGAGCTATTAGATCAAAATAATAGGTAACCAATCTCAAGGCCCCGTACTGGTTGGTTTTCCGGTTTAGCTAGTGGATAAGAAACAGAAGATAGGTCACCTATTACCAATAATTGGTGACCTATTCTGTGGATAAGACTGCCGCACATTCTGTACCCGTCGCCATCAACATCGGGAAGCAGATATGAGCAACGTCCACACCATTGAATACTCCTCCGAATTCCAATTCGACCCAGCAAATACGATCATTCGTTTTCGCGAAGTCGAATCCATCACTGGCCTAGCTCGCGCCACCGTCTACAAACGCCTTAAAGACGATCCGACATTCCCCCGCCCGGTATCTCTGAGCAACAGCAAGTCGCGTGGCTCGCCGGTTGGCTTTGTTCTGGCTGAGATCCAGGCATGGGTTCGCCAGCGCATGGCACTGCGTGAGGCGGCCTAAAATGCAGACAAAAAAAATGGCCAACCAGAAGGCCAGCCAGCAAAAATCTCCCCTTCAGAATACCAGCAACGATGCCCAGCTCGCACGCCTCGTTCTGCACCTGCGCGAAGGCTCGTCTGACACATTCACGATCATGCGTGAGCTGAACATCTGCCGCCCTGGTGCCCGCATCTGCGATCTGCGCGTCTCCGGCTACAAGATCATCACCATGCGCACCACGCTTACAGATGAATGGGGCCGCACCCACCGCGGCGTTGCGATCTACACCCTGATCGCCGAGCCTGGCCAGCAGGTGGCAGCATGAGCGCCCGTATCGTTCCAATCGACTACGAAGGCCAAGCCGTTCGCTTCAATGCCGAGGGCTGGATCAATGCCACCGAGGCCGCCGCGCGGTTCGGCAAACTGCCCCATGATTGGCTCCGACTGCCCGACACTGTCGCCTATCTTGAGGCCCTATCCAAATACGGGAAAATCCCGCAATTAGTCCGAACTCAGCGTGGGCGTGCTGGCGGCACCTGGCTACATCCAAAGCTTGCCGTGGCCTTCGCCCGGTGGCTGGACGTAGGCTTTGCCGTCTGGTGTGACGAGCAGGTCGACGCCCTCCTGCGCGGCGACGCCAAGCCGTGGGCAAGCGCCCGCCGTGAGGCTGCCATCGGTCACCGCGCAGTGTGTGATGCCATCGCGCTCAACTGTGAAGCCCAGGGCAAGACACCTCAGCGCCATCACTTCATCAACGAGGCCCGGCTAATCAATCAGGTGATCACCGGATCGTTCGCAGGCCGTGACCGGGATCAGTTGAACGCTGCTGAACTGGAGTTGGTCACCCTGGCCGAATTGCGAGACACGGCGCTGATCTGCGCGGGCAAGGCGTTTGCCGAACGCAAGGCGAACTTGATGGCCTATGTGGGCGGCCTGCAACGCAAGCATGTGCGGAGGATCGCGGCATGATGGCATTGCGCAATCACGATGAACGGCAGATACTTCCGCTTGCTCGCAATCGTCATCGCGGTTATCTTGCGACCGTCGCTGCAAATTCAGCGACCGGGCGTAGGAACCCGATTAGCAAAAGGCGCAACAGCGCCCAGATCACCACTGCCGGCGTTTTTTTTCGTCTGCAGTTCAGTGTTATGGCGGCTGTGTGCGGGCAGGCTTCGGCCTGGCCGGGTTCCTTTTGCCCCGGTATTCCTACCCCGCGCACGGCTGCCACCCAATCCCGTAGGAAGGATCGTGGCAGCTCCTATGAAGCAAAAGGAGCTCCACCTATGCACGCCCTCATCCCGTCCAAAATCCGCGCACTTGCTCACCGCCGCATGGCCCTGAGCGCTCTCCGCGCAAACTCGTCCCTCTCCGTCCGCTTGAAACGCTACAACCATCACATGGCCCACGTCCGCGCCTTGGAATCCGTCTGGGGTGCGCAATGAATATGCATACCTTCGACCACGCCGACGCGCACCAGCTCATCGAAGAAACCGCCGTGGTGTTGCAACTGCTCGCCGTATCCATGGCCATCATCGCCACGCCAGCCACCCCGCCGCTTGCGTCCAAGGTGCTGGCGGTCATGGCCCAGAACTGCGCCAGCAACTGGGCCGCGATGCTCCATGCCGAGGTGCCGACCGCGCGCACCGATGCCCAGCGCACCACCAGCGGCTACACCGGCAAGCAGGTGATCGATATTGAACTGCGCCTAGCCAAGAAAGGCGGCACTGCATTTCAGCGCGGCATGGTCGCCGGCACGATCAACACGGCAAGAGCATTCGGCGCTATCGATGAGCCAACCTATTTGGAGTCGTTCAAGCGTCTCTCGTTGCTCAAGTCCGGGGGTGCGCAATGAGCCTACAGACCCAGATCAAAGCAGCCACGGAGAAATCCGAAGCCTACAAAAGCCTTGCCGAAGAACTTTCATTCCAGTTGGTGTGCGATAAGGATTTCAACGTTTGGCTTAACGCGATTTTCGTTGCGATCAAGCGCGATATCGAAGCCCACGGCGGCGGGCAAAGCAAAAATCTGGCTGAACTTGGTCAGTACCTTACAGACTCGCAAAGCAGCACGCTGGATTGCGCCATCGGAGACTCAAACAGGGCCTTTGAAGCGGTGGAGGGTGACCAATGAACGCGCCTATACCCAACACCCCGGCCAGGTTGCATGGATCGTTCAACAGCGGGTTGCACCAGCCCACGGCCCAACAGGTAGTCGATGAGTTCATCCGCCGAGTCGAGCTGACCACCGATAGCAGTCAGCGGGGCATGCAAGCGCAACGCGCAATCGGCGCGCTGATGGCGCTGACCGCATTCAACGCTGACCGGGCCGGAAATGCCTTCTTTCACAAGGACGTGTTCGCTCGCTTGGCCCAGCTCACGGGCACAAACCCGAATGAGCTGGTCACTTGCGCCGGAGTCGCTCGATAGAGGGACCACTAAGCATTCCACAAAGCCACGAACTAACGGCGAGAGCTATCGCATCAACCGACATTCGGTAAAGGTTTAGAACGATGAAATTTCAAAACGGCGCATCTGCGCTGACGGGATCGGCTTGCCTGAAAAAAGCCAACGAGCTGTTCTATGTCACCCATCAGAAAGTGCCCAAGGCCTTGCTGGGGCCATTCCTGACCAACGCCGACGCCGAATGCGGGCGCACGGTCATGCGCAGTAACGACGCGCTGATCACTTCAAGCCTGGTGGACGGCATCGACGAACTGACCTACTGGCACGCCGTGAACAATGGCGAAATTGTCCGGGTGTTCGCCGGAGGTGCGCGCCATGGGTAAGGTCACGCCGATTCGCCGCAAAGGCGCTGGCGGCCCGCCCACCGCTGGCGCCTACATCGACACTGCCAGCTATGTATTGCTGATGGAAACACTCATTGGCTACATGGAGCTGCGCATTGCCGAGGGTGATGCTGGGCGCCTCGCTGATGAACTGGAGCGTCTGAACGACCAATTGCGGGCACTGGCTGAGCGGTTCACTCCGCCCATGGGGGCCGCATGAACGATGCCGTGATCCTGTTCCGTGAGGCGCTCCAAGCGTGCTATGGCCCGCTCGACTGGCTGCCCGTGCCTGACGGTGAGATTCATCGCTTCCATGTGCCGGGCGACAAATCAAGCAGCCAGAACGCGTGGTACGTGCTCTACCTCGACGGCATCGCATCGGGGGCGTTTGGCAGTTGGAAGGACGGCGGCACCAGCACCTGGTGTAGCCGTGAACCCCGCGACGCCCAGGAATCTGCCGAGCTACGCCAGCGCATCGAGCAGGCCCGCCAGCAGCGCGAAGCCGAGCGCCAGCGCCGACAGGCCCAGGCCGCGATCAAGGCCGCACGCTGGTGGCGTGATGCGCGCCGGGCCGATCCGGCCCATCCCTATCTGGTCGCCAAGGGCGTGCGGCCTCACTCCCTGCGCCAGCGCGGCGATGATCTGCTGGTGCCGCTGTACGTCGACGGGCACTTGGTCAACCTCCAACGGATTGCCCCGGATGGCGGCAAGCGCTTCCTGTTCGGCGGACTGATCAAGGGCGTGTATTCGCCGCTGGGCAATATCACGCCGGGCACTGAAATATGCATCTGCGAGGGCTGGGCAACCGGCGCCACGATTCACCAGCACGCCGGGCGCACCGTCGCCGCGGCCATGAACGCCGGGAATCTGATGCCCGCGGCACTGGGGCTGCGTGCTCGCTATCCAGCGCAACCGTTCCTGATCGCCGGCGACGACGACCGCGCCACCGAAGGTAACCCCGGCCGCAAGGCTGCAAACGCCGCTGCCGCTGCCATAGGGGCGCTGGTGGCCTTCCCCGCCTGGCCAGAGGACTGCCCCAATGACCTTACCGACTTCAACGACCTTGCCGCCTGGAACATCACCAATGCCCGCGCCTGAATCCAACATCATCAACATTCGCCCGGAGGCGGTGACCATTGAGCCTGATCGCCCTTGCTGGGGCGTATACGAGCAGTGGGTAACTAACGAGAAGGGCCGCAAGCTTCGCCCTGGCGTGTACTGGCATGGCTTCAAGCGCAGCGCAGGCGACGACGACAGCGACGAGGACAAGGCCGACCGCCCGATCACGGATGAATGGATCGCCACGCCCGTGACCGTGGCCGCGCGCACCACCAATAGCGACGACGGCAGCGAGGGGCGATTCCTGCGCCTGATGACAGAAAGCGGCATCAAGGAATGGATCATCCCCATGGAGGTGTTCGGCGGCAGCGGTGAAGACGCCAGGCGCACGCTGTTCGGAATGGGCGTGATCATTGCGCTCAAGAAACGCGGCCAGTTCATGGAATACCTGCTCGAGCAACGCCCTGTTGAAGTGTTCGCCACCACCTGCCGGCCAGGCTGGCATGAGTCAGGTGCGTTTGTGCTGCCCGGGCGCACCATTGGCAGCGACAAGGTTCGGTATCAGGCCAGCGCCAAGGGTCAGAACCTCTTCAGCCTACGCGGCGATCTGGCGGGCTGGAAGACCGAAGTCGCGGCCAAGTGCGAAGGCAACCCGATACTCACGCTGGCGATTGGCTGCGCGCTGGCCGGGCCGCTACTGAGCCTGGTGGGCGTACTCGGCGGTGGGGTTCACCTGGTGGGCGACAGCTCCAGCGGCAAGTCGCTTGCTCAACTGATCGGTTCGTCGGTATGGGGCGACCCCGGCATATTCGCAGCCAGTTGGGATATGACCAAGGGCGGGCTGGAGATCGAGGCATCGAGCCGCAACGACACCATGTTGCCGCTGGACGAGATCAAGCGGGCTGACCCCAAGCGCGTACAGGAAATGGCCTACTCGCTCGCCAACGGTCAAGGCAAAGGCACCATGACCCGCGACCGGGAAGCGCGCGGCAAACTGAGCTGGCGCCTACTGGCGCTCTCCAGCGGCGAACGCTCATTGTCGGAGCACGCCGCCATCACTGGTAATGCCGCCCACGCTGGCGCTGAGCTGCGAATGGTGGATGTGAACGCCGGTACCCGCACTCACCGCGCCTTCGACGAATTGCATGGTCTGGAGGGGGCCGACTTCCACCGGCTGCTCACGGTCGCGGTAGGCGCCCACCACGGACATATCGGGCCAGCGTTCGTGGAAAAGCTGCTCGCCAGCGACGACCGCCCCGGCCTGCTGGAAGACTTCGCCGGCATCCGTGCCCAGTTCATCGAAGACAACGCCCAGGCCGGGCGCGTGGCGGATCGCTTCGCCGTGATCGCGCTGGCGGGCGAGATGGCCATCGCCTATGGGCTGCTGCCATGGACGCCGGGCAGCGCCCTTGCCGACTGCCAGTTGCTGTACGGCGAATGGCTAAGCCGCGTGGGCAGCGGGAACGCCGAGGATCGGCAGATCCTGGCCGGGATTGCTGACTTCATCGACAAGCACGGCAGCAGCCGTTTTTCCGACGTGGAGGAAGCCACGCCTGACGCCAAGGTGTTCAACCGAGCCGGCTACTGGGAACTGTCAGCAGGCAAACGACTGTACCTGTTCAACAAGGCATCGCTGATCGAAGCAGCCCACGGCCACGGCCTAAACCGAGTGATCAAGGCGCTGGAGAACGGCAACGTGCTCGCCAGGCGGGATACCGACCGCGACAGCCGCAAAACGAAGAAATACCGCATCCCGGGTGGCGGGTCGGCGCGCTTGTACGTGATCGATCCCGAAGCCATGGACGGTGAAGGTGCCTCTCTATGATCGACCTCATCACCAATCGCCACTGCCCGAGTTCACAGGAACCTATAAACATGGGGAACAGGGGGAACGGGGGAACAGCCAGTAAATCCGTGGCCTGTAGCCGTTCCCCCTTATTAGATGTATGGGGAACAGGGGGAACACAAACATGTTTTCCAATATAAGAGCCCGTCTAGACCCTTTCATTTGGTTATCACTGTTCCCCACTTTTTCGGGTGGGGAACACGTACCCCCTCTGGAGGCCCCGGAAACACCGGCTGTTCCCACTGTTCCCCCGTTCCCCCATTTTTTTTTCACAGGCACATCTGGGCGTTATGGACATTCGGGTGAGGTGGCGCCGTGAGTCTGCTTTCGAGCCTGCTTGATCACATACCGCCGACTCTCGCTGGCGCCGACAAAACACCCAGGCCGATAGTCATCAGTGACCGCCCTGGCCCGGCGCTGCTCGAGCGTGCGCACCTGATGGCCAGCAGTCCACACGTCAGCGCCGCCACGGCCACACCGCAATGGCGTACCGCCCGCGATCTGTACCTAAACCACCTGATGGCCTGCCGGTCCTGCTACGCACCAGCCGGCAGGCACTGCAAGGATGGCGCCGACCTGCGCGCCACCTATGACCACACACCTATGGAGGCCCGCCCATGACCCCAACCATCACCACACGCCTGTGCAACATCGCCTTGAAGCCAGGCATCAGCGCCAGCACGAACCTGATCACTATCCGGCGAATCCTTCGCAACATCGGCCAGCAGCTCGACGAAATCCACGCCGAGCGCCGTGCCCTGCGCAGGCGGGCCGCCAAGCTCAAAGCGCACCTACCGCTCACGCAGCGGGCAATCGCTGAGCTTGAGCATCAGGCCAAGGACTATCGAGAGAGCGCCCGCGCTGGCGCACGACAGGTGATGGCTGAGTTCGGCACATCGCTGATGTTCGACCGGGAAGGCTTTGCAGATTCGCTGGGATTCGAGCGCATGTGTGAGCTGCTCAACGTAAATCCAGTCCACCGCCATCAGGCCCATGACGACGGCGACGGCGACGGCGACGCCAGCCTGCGAGGTGTGGCTTACCTATCGCGCCTGGAGGACAGCAGCACGGGCTATGGCGATGACTGGGGGTCGGGTGGCCCGCTGTACCGCGCATGTCACGCCGCCATGATCCGGTTCATCAAGGAATGCCCCGATGGCCAGTTGCCTGATCTGTTCGCCCCTGAGCCACTGAGATTAGGCCCGGCCCTGCGCCTGGTCCGCTAATCAGAATCCCGCGCCACGAAATGACAGTTCGCAAATTGTGGCGCGGACATCACCGGGCACCTGCCCATAACCAGCGCAAGCAGCGCATAGAGGTCCCATGACACATCAAAGTAACCCGCTTAGCACGCCGCAGACCTATCAGGAGCGCTTCATCGAGGCGTGCAAGACGACTGAGCCAGAACGGCTGGAGCAGCCCGGGCGGCATATCGCGTATTCGGTGCACGTCACCAGCCTTGGCCAGAAACATATGGTGGACGGGCCATTCATGACCCACGAAGAGGCGGCCATTTCTGCCGAGATTTTTCGCAGGAAATGCCGGAACGCGCGCGCAACTGGGTTTCAGCAGCAGGAGCACCCAGAGTACACCGCGGAGCTTTTCCAGCTTTGCCAGGTCAGCCGCGCTCAGCTTCGCGCAACATTGGCGGTCGACGGCGCGGAAACAGCAGTATGAGCGGCCTAGTCGAGAAAATGATCACCGTCATTGTGTCCGGCCGCCTGATCGGGATCACTGGCAAAAGGGAGCACACCTTGTGTACCAGCTCGGGATCAGAATTCCGGGACATAAAGGGGTATTTCCGACAGTGCCGCGGCTATGAGCAGCACATGATGGAAAGCCAAGACCGAGGAATGCGTTACGCGGTCTTTGTTGGCAAGGAAAACCGTGCCTGGGAAGACTTGGGGAAGCCCACAGGCAAGGAGGTCATTCGCATAGTCCCAGTGCTTTGCGGATCGAAGCGCGCAGGGTTGATCCAGACCATAGTGGGCCTTGCGTTGGTTATTGCCTCGCCATTTACCGGAGGCGCCACTATGGCGCCAGGTATAGGTCTTCTAGCCAGCGGTGCTGCGCAGTTGCTCAGCCCGCAGGCTAAAGGCCTTGGAACCATGGAGAAGCCGGAAAACAGGCCCAGCTACTCATTCAACGGACCGGTCAATACGACCGCCCAGGGCGGCGCGGTGCCCCTCCTTTACGGGCGAATGATTATCGGCAGCGCAGTCATCAGCGCCGGGATCTACACAGAGGACCAGATGTAACGCCAATTAGGCGAGTGCTAAAGTGCTGCCCACACTCAAGGAGTTTCTATGTACAGGATCGCAGCTGCTCTCGCCGTTCTATCCATCATTGCCGGATGCTCAAGCACGCCAGTTAACCGGGCTTCTGCCAAGGTCGTGCCTGCTGAGAGAGTCTTTGCCTATCAGACCGATGTGCCAGGTGGCGCAAAGCTCGTGGTCAGCCGGGACAACGGCTTTTGGGCATCAGGCGGTTGCTATGCCACCGTGCTGGTAGACGGCCGCAAAGCAGCTCGGATTAATACAGGAGAAGTCGTTACTTTCAAGCTCAAGCCCGGCCGGCACATTGTTGGCATAGCAGGCGATGAAGGCGGAAATGGTTTGTGTGCTCTGCAGATCGGCCAGCCGGTCAAGGAAGCTGCAACCGAGATTGGCGCCGGAGAAGTGCAAAAGTTCAGAATATCCGGCACCCAGACCGGGACAGATATTCGACCCAGCTCAATATGACGACGGCCCAGGAAGCCCATATGCTCTCACTCTGACCATATGGTTTGTTTCCGTCGGCGGTAACCACTAAAAATAACCAGTCTGGAGTGGTTACGGCCCATTGATTGCCAGCGGCGAATAACCTCAAACTGCTATGGAAATAGCATTTTCCGGGCACCCTCGAGATGAACGAATCGTTCACCTGATAGCAGGTCGGAGCAGGTGGTCCGTCAATAACCAAATGTCAGCAATGGATAGCCGAAACGCCCGAAAATACTGGGCAGTTTTTGGGCGATATCCATGACCAGTCTTGACTGCAGAACCTGACAAAACCTGACATCGAGGGCCGCCCTGTTGAGGTTTGTTGAGGTTTCTGCGCCCCCGTTGGGGAAACACCCCATGGAAGGTGCTTTCACGCGCGATCCTCACGCACTTCAACTACGCGAAAATCGTTTGGTACGCAGTCCGGTACGCACGATTGGTACGTAGTTCGCAGTCAGGTTCGCAGGCTGGTTCGCGCGATAAGTTCGCACCTGGTGACCAGGCCAGTGACCACCTTTGGTTACCAGCTGGGTTACCGCAATCGGTTACCAGTTTCCACCCAGGTTTCCAGCAGATGAAAACGTCTCCCAAAGTGGTAACCACTCTGGTAACCACCAAAAGTGACCATTCCGAGTGGTTACCTGCTAACAACTGCCAACCCCAGATCTCGGGTGTGCCTGTTATGGATTGCTATGGTCGAGGTGCCGGAATGCCTTCCTGTATTTATCAACGAACCAAGTAGTTCGGATTGAGATCCGGAAGGGTGCGATTTGGGATCTGACCCTTTTACAGCTAGGTGGTGAAACCCAGAGGGAACCCATGGCTAACCGGCTGGGTATGGGGTCGCGAGGCGCGAGGTCATCATTAGGAGCGGGAACCTACGTCAATGGCAGGAGCTGGCCACCTGCCCGAGGTGTGCTCAGATGTGAGCACATTGTTCACATTGCGAGTGAGATGATTCGGTCTCGGCGGGATGGTTTGGTCCTACTCGTACTACCCTGGATGAGGGTGTTAGAGAATAGAGGGAGTCGTCCGATTTTCTCGGTACTGCGCGCGGAGCGATAGTGGGTGAGTGATTGAGGCTTCCAGAAACCAAAACGCTTAGCTAGACTGACTTTTTTGGGTTTATAATCATGACTAACTCGCAGCCTCCCGGAATGACCGAGCTTCAAGACGTCTTTAAGAAGAGTGGCGTTCCTACCCACACATTTGTCGAATCGAGCGAGTTCAACAGAGTGCTGGTTGCTCTGCGCACCGCAGGGCGTGGCATGATTATCGAAGGTCCATCCGGCATAGGGAAAACCTCCTCTATACGTCGTGCCGTGGAGAAAATCCCGGATCTAACCTTCAAGTTCCTGACCGCTCGCCGTGCGGCAGATGTATCGGAAATCGAGGGTATATCCGAGAAAGATAATCTTGGTCTCGTCATCATTGATGACTTTCATAGACTTGAAGAACAACTGAAACAAAGACTTGCAGATAAAATTAAGTTGCTTTCTGACGAGGAAGACGAAACTAGCAAGCTCGTGTTAATTGGCATTAATCGAGCGGGGCAATCCTTGATTGACTACGCCCCAGATCTGCTCCATAGAGTTGAGATAATCAGGTTTGGCAGAACCAATATTGAGCGTATTGTGCAGCTGATAGAGCGGGGCCAACAAGCGCTCAACTGTTCTATCTCTGCGGCTGATGGTATTGCTGAGGAGTCAGAAGGCAGTTTTGCGATGGCTCAGGTGCTTTGTCACGAAGCCTGCTTGCAAGCGGGATTGCTCGCTTGGGAAACCTCTAATCGTCTGGTTGAAGCTAGCCTGCCAGCGATTAGAGAATCCGTTATCAAGGAGTTGATGCCTAATTTTTATCAAGTCTCAAAGGATTTCGCGACCGGTAATAAGCTACGTCGAGAGGGCCGTGCCCCTTACCTCCATCTCCTAAGATGGCTGTCGGCAACACCTGAGGGAGACTTGGATACGAGAGAGGCGATACGGGCAAACCCTACGCTTAAGGGAAGCGTCTCACAAGTGATTGAGAAAGGACATTTGTCCATGCTAATCGCCGAGAATCCACGGATTTCCTCAATCATCCATTTTGACCAGACGAGCCAACTGCTAACCGTCGAAGATCCTAAATTTTTATACTTCATCCGCCATCTTGTCTGGTCAAAATTTGCGCGCCAAGTAGGTTACGACAACCTTGAATTTAGTGGCCGCTATGATTATGCGCTCTCTTTCGCCGGCGAAGATCGGGATATCGCTCGTGCTCTGCACGGCTATTTGGTAGGGCGCGAACTAACTGTTTTTTACGACGAAAATGAATCTCATCGAATCCTTGGCAATGACGTCGAAGAGTATCTTGCCCCTATCTATCGCACCGAGGCAACTTACGTTCTGCCAATGATCGGCATCAGCTATCCGCGGAAGATTTGGACCAAATTTGAATCTGAACAATTCAAAAACCGATTTGGTGAAAACTCGGTCCTGCCGATTCTTCTTGATGATTTCCAACCTTCTCAGTTTGACATGACTTCGGATGTTGGCCACATGAGAGTTCGGAGAGAACATCTTGGGGATGACTTGAGCACAGCAGTAGAAATGCTTTGTCAGAAGATCGTTGATGATCGCGTACGAGGTGAGGCTGCCGGAGAAGAGATCAAAAGTCAGGAAGATCTGGCAGATGAGTCGAGTGGATAAGCGGGAGCACCGGGATACAACGCGCCACGATTTCGCATCATCGCGTTTCGTGGCTCGGATTGCGTCTTGACCATGCCGCGAGACAGATCAAATAAGCCGATTGGGATCAGACCGCCTGCCTGTGCCCTAACGCGTCTAACGTAATTACTCCGGTAACCACCGTTGGTAACCACCTGAATGCCCTCAAAGCTAAGGAAAGCAGCGCCAGATTTAGATGGAGTACATCTGTACTCCTCAACGGCTGTGACCAGCCCTATTCTTGACAGACCCTAGACGGATTTGAGCCCATGGCTGCGCTTACCCATCAGATGAAGACATTCATCGTTCAGGCGCTAGCCTGCTTCGATACCCCTACTCAGGTGGCAGAGGCCGTCAAGCGAGAATTCAACCTTGATGTGACCCGCCAGCAGGTGGAGACACACGACCCAACGAAGCGCAGCAGCAAAGGGCTGGCGCGCAAGTGGCGGTTCGTATTCGATGCCACACGCATCGCGTTCACCAACGCCATGCTCGATATCCCGGTAGCTAATCGCGCTTATAGGTTGAGAGTTTTGGGTCGGATGCTTGGGAGTGCCGAGGGATCTGGCAACCTGGCACTTGCCGCGAAAATACTTGAGCACGCAGCCAGAGAGATGGGCATGGCGCCACCAGCACCGCACTCCCGATAGATGTAGGTACGCACGATAGGTACGCAGGCGAACCGCGGAAGTGACACATTCTCGCCGATTATAGCGTTCCGGTAGCGTGCATGTGGTAAGGGCGGCCCCATTCCGAAAGTCATCCCTGTTGCTCAGAAAGCTCCAAGAGCAGCTAGATTCCCGAGAAGTTCAGCTTTTGGACATTGGTTGACGACTCATGCAGGCGAGCTGATACCAGTGCCAAATAGTTGTTGAATCGTGATCTATCACTGGGAGACACACTAGCGATCACCGTTTCGTCAACAACCCCAACACCTCGCAGGGTGTTCTGCAAATCAGAAATCCAACCACTCATGAAGCTGTCATACAGATTCGGTACCGCACTGAACACAGATTTGATCGCCCCGGAAATAGCAGCGTCGTCAAGACTGTTCACAACCGTATGAGCGAAGACATTTCTCGCATCGCGCAGGCTATGCAACAAGGTAAGCATTTCCAACGAGATCAGGCCTAGCGAGAATGCAATGTCAATCTTGGCGGCGTACTGGAATCGCAACGCATTCTTCCGAGGGGCGGGCAAGCCGATTAGCCGCGCTTTGATCATTGCATCCAGAATTCCGTCGGTGATCACTCCGCTGAGTAGAACAGCGCCACGATCATTCTCTTCAGACAGCATCTTGAAGGTCTGTTCGTAGACCTCACCAACCTCAGCGCCACCAAACATAAACAGTCTCCTTGATCACATGGAACCTGCAAGCTGGTTTTCAGCACGCCAGCCTTGCCTTCTGATTCGGAAACCAGATGTATACAGCCGCTGCCGACTGCTGCCAACTATCGCGCTTCTGGGAGGGTGTAGGAATCGACACACTGTGTTGAAGACGACACAGTGGACGCGGTCGGTAGCGTTCAGGCAATTACCTGATGGTAAACGCTACTTTTGTGGCAGTTACCCCCGCGCACGAAAACGCATCCGTCGTTTTGTGGCGCGGGAATTGAATATCGATCACAGCACGACGACCTGCAAACAAGTCTCTGGAAGGGAACAGATCCAGGCCGTTCGTCGGGTGCGATATCAGTGCGGACGGTGCCGGCGGAGTAGCGCGAAAATACGGCGAAAACCGGGCAGCAACTCTCGCCATGTATCCCCAGGTGTATCCCTATCGATTAACACGACAAGAAATACGTTATAAATCATGATTTTGAGATTCCAGTTCAGGTGCCTGTGTACCACCAAGTACCTGCCTGATGAACCTGGTTCGTCTGGCATTCAAGAAAGCCCGCCCAGTGCGGGCTTTTTTGTGCCTGCTCGCCGGCACCCAAGGGTTCAGCGCCTCGTACCCGGGGCCTGCTGCGCAGGCCATCGCCGCCAAGGCGGACTCCTACGGTTTGAATCGCACACCGCCGTGTAGGAGTCCGGCTTGCCGGCGATGGGGCGCGTAGCGGCCCCAATGAATTCAACGCCGTATCCAGGGCCTGCTGCGCAGGCCATCGCCGCCAAGGCGGACTCCTACAGATGGATCCCGTCACCCTGTGTAGGAGTCCGGCTTGCCGGCGATGGGGCGCGCAGCGGCCCTAATGAATTCAACGCCGTATCCGGGGCCTGCTGCGCAGGCCATCGCCGCCAAGGCGGACT
>Ga0157371_10001207_pt1 | contig 27564 bp, 21 predicted proteins | sample C45metaG_FD_113462 | JGI IMG/M metagenome (GOLD analysis project Ga0157371, IMG submission 113462) | Corn rhizosphere microbial communities from Kellogg Biological Station, Michigan, USA - C4-5 metaG | ecosystem: Host-associated > Plants > Roots > Rhizosphere > Soil | place: USA: Michigan... | reverse complement strand
TTGAGAATAAAATAAGTAGTACTAATTTACTGAGCGTTTTCATGAGCGTTTAATTTTGAGTAAGCTATTTATGTAGATTAATTTCTATTAACTCCTTATGCACTACTCCGTCATATGCTTCGAAGTGCTCTTCTTGTACACAAAGCCTGGATTCGGTTAATTCCTGTATGCGGTAAGTTGTAGTATCGTTTCCCTGAGTATATTTTAACACCAGACTTTCGGCCGTAGCCACATAAGTAAAGGCATCTGCCTTGCCTTCACCGTCAAATAGGCTTCCGCTCCCGTCTTCCTTAAATTCAAGGCAAGCCCAGGGGTAGGTAAACATATCCGCCCGGAACACTTCAGTTCCGTCTTCGTAGTCTACTTCAACTGCGTTCGCAACAATCCACCTGCCTGCAACTCCACTTCCCATAATTTCTTAATTAATTTAGGTCCCTTAACTGAATCGAAATTCAGTAGATTTTACTCAAAGGAAAGGCAAAAAGGAATAGCTTGCAATACCCATAAATAGGTATTTATTTAAAGAGTATTACTTAGCTTCAGTTTTATTACCCACCCACACATATCGGTTTGTGGTGCATTTGGGGCACCAATAAATTCTTATGGGAAGAAATCCCAGCAAATGCTTTAACACAAATCCCCTCGGCACCTGATAGTGAAAATCGGTGTTACACTTTCTGCACTTGTAATCCTGATAGCTCATTTAATTCGAGAAATTAATTTAGTTTTGGTTTAAAAATCCTGCAAAGCTATATAAAATCAATTACTTAAAAACTTTTCATTGAATTGTCACCAAAAAAAGACAAAAACTTTGCCATAATTTAACATGAACATATTTGTGATCATTAAACGAAAAAGAAAGGGAATAACGGGGAAATTTTTTCTCCTTTATTCCCGTTATTAGAAAAACATACACGCGCAACCAGAACATAGAGTTAATAATCTTTCACCCCAAGCCTGAGTTTTCGCGTTTTAATAGAAAGGTATGGATACAAAAAAGGAGGGTGCATGTGCACCCTCTGACTACTTTTTAAACCACTGTTTTATCTTTTTAGAATTCTTATCGGCCACAAGGTACATACATGGAACCAAAACCAGGGTTAAGAAAGTGGCGAAACTTAAACCGAAGATAATGGTCCATGATAGTGGCCCCCAGAAGGCTACGTTATCACCTCCAAAATAAAGATGCGGGTTAAACTCTGTAAACAAAGTCACGAAATCAAGATTCAACCCTACCGCAAGTGGAATAAGCCCCAGCATTGTTGCTGTGGCAGTAAGTAATACCGGTGTCATCCTGGTGCGGCCGGCCTCAATAACTGCTTCTCTTACTTCCATCCCCTGACTAACCATGAGATCGGCAAATTCGACAAGCAAAATCCCGTTCCTCACTACAATTCCTGCCAGGGCAACAATGCCTAGTCCTGTCATTACAATAGACAGTTCCATCCCAAAGATGGTAACCCCCAGCAATACCCCAATGATACTAAACAGGATCTCACTTAAAATAACCACAGGCTTACTAATAGAGTTAAACTGCAGCACCAGGATAATAAGTATAATAAACAAAGCGCTGATTAAGGCAGTTCCCAAAAATGCAGCTGTTTCCATCTGCTCTTCCTGCTCACCCGCCATTTTTATTTCGACACCTGCAGGTGCTTTAAATTCATTGATCTCTCGCTGAATATTGGCCACAACCTCGTTCGAATTATACTCTGAAAGTACATTTGACGACAGAATAATGATTCGCTTTTGCTGCTTGCGTTTGATGCCGCCATAAGTATTGATATAATCTATATTTGCAAAAGATGATATAGGTACTTGCCTGATAACGCCGTTCATTGCCATATCACGGTAGGTAACTTTCATATTTCGCAGTGCTTCGAGATTGTTCCTTTGATCTTCCCTGGCGCGAACATTGATCTCATAATCCTCATTTATGTCCCTATATTTCGAAACTTCTTTACCATACAGTGCGGTACGCAATGCAAGGCCAACCTGCCCTGTTGATATCCCTTCTCGGTTTGCACGCTCCCTGTCGATATCAAAAATAATTTCAGGCTTATTGTTTTGAAAATCAGACTTAAGTTCTTCCACCCCGGCAATCTGCCTGCTATCCAGGTATTTTTTTAAGCGATCTGAAGTTACTGCTATAGAATCCAGGTCATCTCCTGTAATTTCTATACTGATCGGTTTTGCCGTTGGTGGCCCTCCCTGCTCCTGTGCTACCGAAATTTGAGCACCGGGAATCCCTTTTACCGCTTCACGGATCTTTCCAAGATAATTTACAGTACGCTCGCCGGTCCTTTTTCCATAGGCTACAAAGGCAACTGTAACTTTCCCCTTGTTGGTATACTCACCCTGATCTTCGCCCTGCGGATCAGTTACACCTACAGTTACATTGGAGATGATGGACGATACATCAGGATTTTTTCTGCCCACTACCTTTTCTACCCGCTGCTCAACCTTTTCTACAATTTTGTTGGTGTAGGCCTGATCTGTACCCACAGGCAATTCTATATATACATACACAAAATTCGGATCGGCCGCAGGGAAAAACACTACCCTGGGTGGTACAATATTTACCAGGATCATGGTAAAGAAAAACAGGGCCACCGTACTCCATATCATAGTACGCGGACGTTTAAGTGCCCAGGTAAGCAAGCTATGGTACTTATTTATTGCTTTTGGCCATACCACGGTCTGGAATTTCTTGATTACCCCTGTTAAGAAGAAGTGATTTAGCAGATACAACAAGGCAAGCAGTACGATAAAGTTACCGAAGCCCATATTGATAAGATACCCTAACAAGGCCATACCGGCAAATACAAGCAGTGTCCGTTTTACCTTTCTGTCGAACCTTGGTTTCTGATCTTCATGATCATCATGAGGTTTCATAAAGTCGACCGCAAAAACCGGATTAATAATGTAAGCCACCACTAATGAGGCCGAAAGCGTTACAATAAGCGTTACCGGGAGGAAATACATAAACTCGCCAATAATCCCCGGCCAGAACAACAGTGGAAAGAAGGGTGCAAGTGTAGTTAATGTTCCCGACAATACCGGCATAAAGACCTCGCCAGTGGCTGTTTTGGCAGCCTGTACAATAGGCACCTTACCATTGTCAAAAATCCGGTGCGTATTCTCTACCACCACAATGGCATCATCCACAACAATACCCAGCCCAAGCAGGAAGGAGAACAGCACCATCATATTCATCGTAAAATTGAAATCGAACACTCCCCCTAGGACGGGCATGGAGAGAAATGCGATGAACATGGAAAGCGGGACAGATAAGGCAACAAACAGCGCATTTGTTACGCCCATAAAGAACATCAGGATCAGGGTAACGAGGATAAAACCGATAATGATGGTGTTGATCAGATCATGCAGGGTAATTCTGGTCTGGTCAGACTGGTCACCGGTAATGGTAATATCCAGTTTAGACGGCAATAAGGTCCCTTTCATTTCCTTAAGCATGGCATTGATCTTATCGGATGCCTCAATCAGGTTTTCGCCACTGCGTTTACGTACATTTAACGTAATTACGTTTTTCCCGTATAGGCGTGCATAGCTGTTTTGCTCTTTAAAAGAGTCTTTTACTTCAGCTATATCCTTTAAGTAAACAGAGCCACCGGCCTGCGATTTCACAATCATATTGCCTAATTCCTCGGCATTTACAAATTCCTTTTTTACATTTAAGGTGCGCTGCATCCCGTCCATTTTTACTGAACCGCCTGATATGGTCAGGTTTTCGGCCCTCACTGAATTTCCGATATCATCAAATGAGATTTGTGCCGACTCCATTTTGCGGAGGTCTACATTGATCTGGATCTCCGGTTCCAAGGCACCTACAATATCTACTCCGGCAATTTCTTTAAGCCCCTCTACCCTGTCCTCAATATCATCAGCATACTCTTTTAGCTTTTTGAGGTCATAATCTCCCGATATGTTGATGTACATAATGGGAAGATCCGAGAGGTTGATGTCCATAATTACGGGGTCATCAGGCAAATCCGACGGAAGATCTGTTTTTGCTTTGTCAACGGCATCTTTAACCCGTTGTTTTGCATCCTTTATATCAACCCCGGTATTAAATTCTGCTGTAATAAAGGAAAAATCCTGAAAGGAATTGGAGGTGATCTTTTTTAAGCCAAGTGTTCCTCTTATTTCTTTTTCGAGCTGCTTTGTAATCAGGTTCTCCATGTTTGCAGGTGAGGTTCCCGGATACACGGTTTGCACAAATATTTTTGGGATTACAACTTCCGGAAAATTCTCTTTTGGCAAACTGTTATAAGAAAAATACCCCGCCAGAATCAGGATACATGTAAACACATATATCGCTGTGCGATTATCTATAGCCCAACTGGATGGACCGAATTCTTTATTGACGTCTTTCATATTTTATAGTTTTACTGAATCACCATCGTTCAGGTCCTGGAATCCTGTAGTGATCACTTTATCCCCGGATTTTAATCCTGACAACACCTCTGCCTGGCTGTTGGATACTTTTCCTGTTTTGATATCTGTTTTTTTTGCTTTGCCGTTTACAGCTACAAATACATATTCGCCTGCTTCAGATTTTTGAATGGCATTGATGGGTACAGTTAGCGCCTTATCATTTTTATAATCTATAATTTTGAGAACGGCCACCATGTTTGGCCTGTATTTTTTACTGGAAGGAAGTTTAACCTCTACGTTAAAGCCTCTTGATATAGGATCAATAACTTTGGCGGCAAATGAAATTTTAGTGTGCAGGTTCTCTGGCACATCAGGCAATGATACCTCTACATCATCGCCCTGACTTACTCTGGCAGCATAGTTTTCGGAAACCAGTGCTTTTACTTTTAGCCTGCTCGCATTGACAATCCGGATGCCTGTAGGGCTTCCGGGTGCTACAGATTGACCTAACTTAAGATCCATGGCATCAACAGTACCCGAAACCGGGCTTTTGATTTTATTCATTGCGGCCTGAGATTGTAAGGCCGAAAGTTGTTTTTGAAGTCCTTCTTTCCTGCTTTTTTCGGTCAGGTATTGAACCTCAGTTCCAATTTTCTGATCCCAAAGGTTTTTCTGACGGTTAAAAATGGTGTTGGCCAAATCCAGCTGTGTTTGTAATTGTGCAATGTTTTGGCGCAGTACTTTATCATCAAGCTGGGCCAGTACCTGACCGCGGCTTACGTTTTGTCCGACCTTTACATAAATTGCAGTTACTGAACCCGGAGATTCTGGAGTGATCTCTACATTGTCTTCCGCATCCACCTTACCCTGAACTTCTACAAAGTTCCGGAATTCGGTTTCTTTAAGTTCTGTTGCCGTTACTTCCTTAATATCTGCCTGACTTTTATTTTGTCCGAGCTCTTTTTCCAGCTGCTCAATTTTTCCATTAAGTGCGGTACGTTCTTTTTTCAGGTGTTCAAGCTCTGCTTTTTTATCCGCAGGTTTTTCTGATGAGCCGCAGGAAGCCAGAAAAAGTACTAATGCGATGCTATATATTGTTTTCATGAGTTTATGTTGCTTGGTTAATAGTTGATTTTTCCTGTTGCCTTATCAAGGTCTACTTTATTGATGAGCAGATTATATAAAGCGGTGATGTAGTTGTTTTGTGCTTCCTTTAATGAAGTTTCGGCAGTGGTAACTTCCAGGCTGGAGCCTATTCCCTGCTCATATTTGATCCGGGTAACCCTTAAAATTTCTTCGGCAAGCTTTAAATTTCTTTCCTGATTTTCCAGTGAGCGCTGGCTATTGGCATATAGTTTTTGATTTGTGGAGATTTCATTTACAATTCCATTCCTGAGGTCTTCCATCTTATTTTCTGTTTGCCTTACCACCAGCTTAGCATTCCGCAACTGATAAATGCGCTGCCCACCATTAATCAGGTTCCAGGAAAGGGTTAGTCCAATTACCGAAGTGGGGTAATTTTGATTGTACAGGTTTGAGAAGTCATCGGACTGAAAACTTTTAGTTGCGCTTGCAAAACCTTTTAATGTAGGCAGGAAAGTACTTTTGTATCTTTTCACATCCAGAAGGTTTAACTTTTTCTGCGTTTCCAAAAGAGAGTACTCAATTCTTGCCTTGTAGGCGGCAGTATCGGCTACTACAACTGAAACAGGTTGGGCCCGTACCTCGCTGATCTTATCAACAGGTTCAAGTGAAGCAGTAACAGGCATGCCCATCTGGAACTTGAGCAAATCGATATTTACTGATAGCAGGCGGGTCGCATTTTCGCGTTCTGTTTCCAGGTTATTCTTTAAAACCAGTAACCTGTCGGCATCAATTTTTTCTGCAAAGCCATTTTTAAACATAGCTTCCGTATCGTTAAAGGATTTTGTAAGCTGTACCAGATTGGCATCTATAAGCTTTAACTGTTCCTTGTTTACCAATACCGAATAGTAAGCCTTTGTAACAGCAACTACGGTTTCGATTTTAGTTCTTGTAGTGCTTCTTACAGACAGTTCTTTATAGGTTTTTGAAGCCTGCAGGCCTACAATATAAGTTCCATCAAAAAGAAGCTGATTTAGCTCTATGCCTGCTGAAGAGTTATACTTTACACCAAACTTAACCGGAATTTGGGTACCCGGCTGACCAAAGAATTCGCCAGGGAGCAAACTTGTTGGTACTTTTAGGTAATCCTGAAAGTTAAAAGTAGTGGAGACCTGCGGTAAGCCTGTACCAACGGTTTTTTTAACATCATTTTTAGCTATTTCTTCATCAATTTGTGCGTTTAACACGGCTGATTGATGGCTTAGGGCATAATCAACAGCCTCTTTTAAGCTGAACTTATAATTCAGGGAATCAGTTACCTGAGCCTGAACTATTCCGCCGGCAAAAAAGAGGAGCAGAAGTATGAGATAGATTTTGGTTTTCATAGGTATTGTGACTTATAGGATTAATTGCTTTTCTTTATTTAGGTAATGCCCGGTTAACGAACCAGGGTATTCTATTAATGCGGCGGGAGTTCCGGCAAAGATGATCTCGCCTCCTTTTTTTCCGCCTTCTGGTCCCATGTCAATGATCCAGTCGGCATTTTTGATCACATCAAGGTTATGTTCAATTACGATTACAGAATTCCCTATATCAACCAGGTGGTTCATGATTTGCAGCAAATGCTCTACATCAGACATGTGTAATCCGGTGGTTGGTTCATCCAGTACATAAATGCTGCCCCGCTTGTGCAGGTTTCCGGCAAGTTTTATCCGCTGACATTCGCCACCGGAAAGTGTGCTAAGGGGCTGCCCGAGGGTCAGGTAATCGAGCCCAACATCCAGGATGGCTTCTATTTTCCGTTTCAATTCTTTTTTATCAAAAAAATCTACAGCTTCCTGTACAGTCATGGCCAATACCTCGCTAATGGATTTTCCATTTAGTTTATATGCCAGCACTTCTTCTTTAAAGCGCTTGCCATTACATATTTCGCATTCGGTTTTTACCGGCTCCAGAAAAGCAAGATCGGTATAGATAAAGCCAAGGCCCTGGCAGTTAGGGCAGGCTCCTTTTGAGTTAAAACTAAACAGGGAGGCGCTTACCTTGTTGTGCTGAGCAAAAAGCCTGCGGATCTCGTCCATAATTCCGGTATAAGTAGCAGGATTAGAGCGAACCGAGGTGCTTACAGCCGTTTGATCAATAATGATTGCTTCGGGATATTGCTTTATAAATTCGTGGTTAATAAGTGAGCTTTTACCAGATCCGGCTACTCCTGTTACCACTGTAAAAACTCCCGTTGGAATATCTACAGTCAGGTTTTTAAGGTTATGCAGTTTTGCGTTGTGCACCGTAAGCACTCCTTTTGCTTTGCGATAAGATGATTTTGCATAATGCTGGCGGTTTATGTAATTTCCGGTTAAGGTATCTGCCTTTAGCAAACCATCTACAGTTCCCTGATACACAATTTCGCCTCCGTGAGTTCCGGCATGCGGGCCAACATCTACCACATGGTCGGCAATTCTGATCACCTCCGGATCGTGTTCTACCACCAGAATGGTATTTCCCTTGTCGCGAAGCTGGAGTAAGAGTTCATTCAGGCGATGCACATCATGCTGATGCAGGCCAACACTTGGCTCATCGAAAATATAGATCATATCGGTAAGACTGCTCCCCAGATGCCTTACCATTTTAATGCGCTGAGACTCTCCGCCAGAAAGGCTTGTGGTTTCCCTGTCGAGACTAAGGTATTCCAGACCTATATCTATCAGGTGCTGCAAACGCATCATTAAGGCGGAAGTCATGGTTTCGGCTATAGGATCATCTATTTTGGCAATGATTTTAATCAGCTCATCTATTTCAAGATTAGTAAGCTGAGCAATGTTATATCCGTTGATGCGGCAGCTTAATGCGGCCTGACTTAGCCTTGTTCCTTTACATAAGGGGCAAGGCGCAAAAAGAATAAACCGTTCAAGCGTGCCGCGCATGGAGTCGGACAGGATGCTGGTATCACGCTGAATGTACATCCGGTTAAACTTATCAACCAGTCCTTCAAAATTCACATTAAGGGGGACATTGTCTTTCTTAACCTGAAACTTCTTTTTTTTCCCGTACAGCAGTGTTTGCCATTCTTCATCACTATAATCTTTAAGTTTTTTATCATTATCAAAAAAACCGGAATAAGCATAGGTGTTAAAATACCAGCTTCCTACAGCGAACATGGGGAATAAGATTGCCCCCTCGTTAAGCGATTTAGATTTATCGAGAAATTTATCGAGGTTCAGTTTTACAGTTTCGCCCAGGCCATTGCATTCAGGGCACATTCCGGCAGGATCATTAAAAGAAAAAGCATTTGAATAGCCTACAAAGGGCTTCCCAATTCTTGAAAACAAAAGACGAAGAATGGAATAAATATCGGTGATGGTCCCTACTGTTGACCGGGAATTACCACCTAAACGCTTTTGATCTATAACTATTGCTGTTGACAGGTTGCTTATGGAATCTGCATCAGGCTGACTATGTTTTGGCAAGCGGTTTCTAACAAATGTAGAAAAGGTTTCGTTGAGCTGCCTTTGGGCTTCGGCCCCGATGGTATCAAAAACAATAGAGGACTTACCAGAGCCAGATACTCCGGTAAAAACAGTAATTTTTCTTTTTGGGATCCGCAGCGAAATATTTTTGAGGTTATTTTCACGGGCGCCTCTGATCTCTATAAATTCTTGTTTCATCGGGATTTTGAATTAACAGGTAAACGGGCTAATTATTTGGCTTATCAAAATTGGTTTAAAATGCAGTTTAGCCACCCCTTCTGAAAGGAGAATAAACCATGCGAAAAGGAATAATTTCCTGACTCCTTCTTTTAAAAAGTAAAATTTAACTAAATTCGTTTTAGTGAAGCGCCTTTAACATCATCTCCTAACCCTATGAATGACAATGAATTAAAAGCATCCCTCATTACAAACCTCTCAGAAAACTGCGAGCTGCACTATATTGACGAATTAGGTGCATCGGGCTATATGAACATCAATGAAATTAAGATTGATGGTGCAGATATTTTTACTGCAAGCTGCAAACAGGAGCAGGAGATTACCATGCGGGAACAAACAGAAACACCTACTTTGAATATGTATTTTTCGCTGCAAGGACAAAGTGCAGCCTGGGAAGCACAAAGTAAGGACAGGTATGTGCTTAATGACAATGAACATGTGGTGTCTTTTATGCCAAGTTTTGATGGATACTATGCCTTGAGCAGTCCGGAGATCAAAAGCTTTGGCATCTCTCTTTATGAGCCGTTTTTTCGCAGATTGTTTGCAACAGACATGGATTGTTTAAAACGTTTCTGGGATAAGGTAGAGGCGGGAAAAATGGCCGAGATTTCGAAGCATGGCCTTCCTGTAACAGCTAAACAGCAGGTACTGATTAATGAGATACAGCAATGTGTTTATTCGGGCCATATGAGGCAACTGTTTTTTGAATCGAAAATTATTGAGCTTTTTCTGCTTCAGGCGGAACAGGCAGACAGTTTAGATGGCCAAAAACCGATTAAAATTGAACGCCACAATGTTGACAAACTTCATGCGGCCAAACAGTTTGTACAGCAAAGGATGTTTGATCCTTTAACCTTAAACGGAATTGCACGCGAGGCCGGACTTAATGAATTTATGCTGAAAAAGGGCTTTAAAGAGCTTTTTGGGCTGACGGTATTTGGATACTTAAATGAACTAAAAATGAATTATGCCCGACAGGTGTTGCTGGACACAAACTGCACTGTATATGAAGTGGCCTATACCATAGGATACAATGAGCCTTATAACTTTTCTAAAGCTTTTAAAAAGCATTTCGGTTATTCGCCCGGTGAGTTAAAAAGATAATTCCCTAGATTTGCAGGATAACATAAAAAAGCTAGATATGACTTATCCGGAAAAACTGAGCGAGATACGTAAACAAATGCAGGCCGACAATGTACAGGCTTACATTATTCCATCTGCAGATCCACACATTAGCGAATACCTGCCTAATCATTATAAATGCATTCCCTTTGCTTCGGGCTTTACCGGGTCGGCGGGGACATTGGTAATAACAGCAGATTTTGCAGGTTTGTGGACTGACTTCCGTTACTTTGAACAGGCTGCTGAACAATTGGAGAACAGTGGTTTTGAGCTGGTGAAACAAAAAGTTCAGCATGCTCCTGAATATATTCAATGGCTTATTGAAAAATTTGACAATGGTGCCGTGGTTGCCAGCAATGAAAAATTGCTTTCGCTGCTTTTAGGAGATTTGCTTACGCAACAGTTTTCGGCTAAGAACATCAATCTGGTTAGTAAAGATTATTTAAGTTCCATTTGGGAAAACAGGCCTGAGTTACCAAAACAAAATGCCTTTTTAATAGCAGAAAACCATATAGGACAATCTGTAAGCAGCAAACTTGCCGAGGTACGTTCGGCACTTGCCAAACATGGTGCAGTTTATCATTTAATATCGTCTTTAGATGATATGGCCTGGTTATTTAATATCCGTGGTAACGATGTGAGCTACAACCCGGTGGTTTTAAGTTTTGCTTTGATCAATCAGGACCATGCTAAAATATTCATCAATCCTGATAAATTAAACGCTGACGATAAGGCCAGATTATTAAAAGAGGGTGTAGAGGTGTTTGATTATGAAGAAATTGAGGAGGCCTTAGAAAGAATTCCAGAGAACAGCTCTATATTGATTGATCCGAAACGTAACTGTTTTGCTTATGCCAAGCTCATCCCGAAAACTGTAAGAGTTATAAAGGAGATTAATCCTTCGACCCAGCTTAAAGCTATTAAAAACGAAACAGAGCTTGCCAATACGCGCACAGCAATGGTTAAGGATGGGGTTGCAGTTAGCCGCTTTATGAAATGGCTTTCGGAAAATGTTGGAAAAACTGTAATCACAGAACTTTCGGCTGCTGCAGAGTTACTTAAGTTCAGGGCTGTACAGGAAGGCTTTGTTGGGGATAGTTTTAATACCATTAGTGCCTATAAAGCGCATGGTGCCCTACCTCATTATGGCGCATCTGAAGAAAGCAATTCGGAAGTAAAAGCTGAAGGCTTGTTTCTTGTAGATTCGGGAGGCCAGTATTTTTATGGCACAACGGATATTACACGTACCATACCAATGGGGAACAATACTGAAGAAGAAAAAACTGATTACACGCTGGTATTAAAAGGAATGATTGAGGGATGTAAGTCGCGCTTTCCAAAAGGTACCTGTGGCTATCAGATTGATGCTATAACACGTAAACCACTCTGGGATTATGCCATTAACTTTGGTCACGGAACCGGCCATGGTGTAGGTTATTTTTTAAATGTACACGAGGGCCCTCAGGTGATTAACCCGACGCCAACACCTGTTGCCATGGAACTGGGAATGATAACCTCTATTGAGCCGGGAATTTACCGCCCGGGGAAACATGGGGTGAGAATTGAAAACCTTGTGAATACCATTAAAGATGTAACTAATGAGTTTAATGAATTTTATGCTTTTGAGTGTTTGACTATCGCACCAATAAGTACGCAGATTGTTAAAAAGGAGTTACTGGAACAGCATCAGATTGATTGGCTGAATGGTTATAATGCAATGGTTTTTGAGAAACTTAGTCCGTTTTTGAGTGAAGAAGAAGGGAAGTGGTTGGCTAAAGAAACTAAAAGTATTTAGCAATTCTCTTCAAAAGCTGCATTAACATGCGCTGAAAAAGCGCATATGAACGCTAGGCTTTTTCTGAGAACAACTAAATTTTTAACCCACTTCAGAATAAGAAGGGAAATAAAATAAGAAAGAATTAAAAATAGCAGGGAGTACAAAAACAAAGGTTAGGTTCCTTAGACTGCCCTGTAAAGGATGCCAAATCTAAGGAACCTAACCTTTGCTATTTCCAGAAAAAAATTGATGTGCTTTGAAGACATGCAAATGTTTTGCCCTTCAGCAAAATATTTGAGGATGAGAAGAACATTGGTTTTTTTACCTCCTCCTTTAACTCACAGAACGGTCTAAATGAACATATCCTCCATCAACATATACCAATTGCCCGGTAGTATGGCTGGAAACTTCTGACAATAAAAACACTGTCGCATTTGCGATCTCTTCTGCAGTTGTCATTCTGTTACCCAATGGGATTTTAGCTTTAATTGAAGCCAGTTTTTCTTCAGAATTAGGGATTGAGCTAATCCATGTCTGATATAAAGGCGTATAGCATTCTGATACGATCACTGCATTTACACGGATGCCATGAGGTAATAGTTCAACGGCCCACTCTCTGGTAAGGGCATTTCTGCCTCCATTAGCCGCTGCATAAGCAGATGTTCCACCCTGACCGGTATCAGCAACTTTTGAACCTATATTTACAATAGCTCCTTTGGATTTGATCAGTGCCGGTAAAGCATGGTGCGCCATTAAATAATAATGCACCATGTTTTTATGTAAGCTATCAACAAATTTTTCGTAGCTGCCATTGGTTAAACTAACCCCGTCATTTACGCCGGCATTATTTACCAGACCATCTATTCGTCCGAATTTTTCCAACACCTGAGCTATCGCTTTGGCATTATCATCAGGATTGGTTAATTCAGCAACAATCTGAAATACTTTACCCCCATTTGCAGCCACATCATCGGCTACTTTTAAATTGTCGGCTTCGTTACGTCCAATTATAACAGGGATGGCTCCTTCATTTGCCAATACCCTTACAATGCCTTCGCCAATACCTTTGGCGCCACCAGTTACGATAATTACTTTATCTTTTAATTGCAGATCCATAGATTGCTTATTTCAAATTGTAAAATTTAGTTGCATTACCACCCCAAAATAACGCCTGTTCATTTTCTGAGAGTTTGGAAATATAACCTTTTGCCAGATCTACTACCTGCCCGTAAGCAGCTGCGACCAAACTTACCGGCCAATCAGATCCATACATTAATCTATTTGTTCCAAAAGCCTCAAAAACCACATCAAGATATGGGGTAAAATCTTCTTTTTTCCAGTATTTCCAATCTGCCTCAGTTACCAGACCAGATACCTTACAGTATACGTTTTCATGAGCAGCAAGTTTTTTTATGTCAAGTGCCCAATCATCAATATGTTTACTTTTAACCTCTGGCTTGGCAATATGATCCAGTACAAAAGGCTGGTCAGGGAATTTAGCCACCAGTTCAGCTGCGTATTTCAGCTGATCAGGAAAAATCAATATATCGTAAGTAAATCCGTAATCCTTTAATTTACTTATTCCGTTTACAAAATCCGGTTTAAGCATTAATGCCCGGTCTTCTTCGCCTTGCAAAATATGTCTGAAACCCTTCATTTGAGGATACTCACTTAAATCTGCCAGCTGCTCTTTAATATTTGCAGCTCTGAGATCAACCCAGCCGACCACACCTTTAATGAAAGGATTGTCTTTAGCATTTTGAAGTTGAAAAGCATTCTCAGCCTGAGATTGGTCTGCCTGAACAACAACACAACCATCAAAATTAAAGTGTTCAAGAACAGGTTGGAGGTGCATCGGAAGAAAATCGTCCTGCAGCACTGCCATGTCATCTGTTATCCAGCTATCCCTTACCGCATCAAATTTCCAGAAATGCTGATGAGAATCAATTCTTAACATAATTTCTAACCTGTTGTTTTGAGGTACCAAGGCCATCTATGCCAAGTTCTACCACATCTCCCTCTTTAAGATAAACAGGAGGATTGAAACCTAACCCAACACCGGCAGGTGTTCCGGTTGAGATGACATCTCCAGGAAGTAAGGTCATGAACTGACTTACATATGAAATTACAAAAGGTACATTGAATATAAAGTTGGAAGTATTTCCGTCCTGCATTTTCTTACCGTTTACATTAAGCCAAAGCCTAAGGTTATCAACGTCAGCAATCTCATCCTTTGTTGCAAGGAATGGACCTAAAGGGGCAAAAGTGTCGCAACCTTTTCCTTTGTCCCATGTTCCGTTTCTTTCGATCTGGAATTCACGTTCTGAAACGTCGTTGTGCAATACGTATCCTGCTACATAATCAAGTGCATCGGCCTCATCAACATAAGAAGCTTTTTTTCCTATTACTACTGCAAGCTCAACTTCCCAGTCTGTTTTTACAGAGTTTTTAGGGATTACGATATCATCAAAAGGCCCTGTCAAAGCGGTAGTAGACTTCATAAAAATAACCGGTTCAGGTGGCAGGGGTGCATTGGTTTCCTTTGCATGATCTGCATAGTTTAATCCTATACATACTATTTTTGAAGGACGTGCTACCGGTGACCCTAAACGTGTATCTGCAGGTATCTGAGCCAATTTCCCTTCATTTTCCTTAACAAATGCCTCAAGTCTGGCTAATCCGTTATCATTAAAGAATTTTTCATTGTAATCTTCTCCAAAAGCAGAAGTATCATACCAAATATCATTTATAATAACGCCCGTTTTTTCCTGATCGGCTGCTCCCCATCTGATTAATTTCATTGATATATATTTATTTTAAAAACTCAAATTAGTTATTTAATTTAACAAATCCTCCATCTAAAGGATAGTCATTTCCAGTTACAAAGCCAGATTCATCTGAACATAGGTACAAAGCAAGGGAGGCTACTTCCTCTGGTTTGCCCATACGGCCAATTGGCTGGCTTTTAGATAATTTCTCGAAAACAGCTTCTTCCTGACCCGGATAATTTTTGGCAATAAAGCCGTCAACAAATGGTGTGTGTACCCTTGCCGGAGAGATGCTGTTACATCTGATTCCATCGGCCATATAATCGCGCGCTACAGAAAGTGTCATTGCATAAATTGCACCTTTACTCATAGAATAGGCAAACCTGTCGGTAATGCCAACCAAAGCCGCAATAGAAGCCATATTAAGGATTACCGCTGAACTGCTTTTTTTCAATGCCGGAATTGCAGCATACAAGCAATTGTAAGCTCCTTTAACATTTACGTTAAAGATTCTGGTGAAATCCTCTTCGGAGGTAGTTTCCAACTTTCCAACATGGGCAATACCCGCATTGTTTACCAGAATATCTATATTGCCTACCTTGTTAAAAACCTCGATTACCTGAGCCTGATTACTTACGTCGCAGCTGTAGCCAATTGCATTTCCGCCTGCTTTTGTAATCTCATCTATTGTTTGTGCAGCAGCTTCAGCATTTAGTTCAATAATATGAACCAAAGCACCTTGTTTTGCAAAAAGAACAGATATTGCTCTGCCTATTCCACTTCCTCCGCCTGTAATAATTGCTGATTTTCCTTTTAAACTGAACATAGTTACCTTATTATAATGAAACGCCTCTTTTCCATGGGATGAAATCATCCTGATTTAACAATACTGCTTTAGGGGTTACTTCGCCACTTGCAGCTTTAATGCAATATTCAAGGATCTCTGCCCCCATTTCTTCAATGGTTTTTTCACCGCGAATAATTGCACCAGTGTCTATATCAATAATGTCACCCATTCTATTGGTAAGGGCTGAATTTGTTGCTATTTTAATTACCGGACAAACAGGGTTTCCTGTTGGGGTACCCAGGCCTGTGGTAAACAAGATTAGTGTAGCGCCACTAGCCGCTTTTCCGGTGGTTGCCTCTACATCATTTCCGGGGGTACATACTAAACTTAACCCTGGTTTGGTTGCAGGCTCAGTATAATCAAGAACGTCCACTACCGGTGATGTTCCTGCTTTTTTAGCTGCTCCGGTACTTTTAATGGCGTCGGTAATTAAACCATCCTTTATGTTTCCAGGAGATGGGTTCATATGAAATCCGGAACCCACGGCATGAGCCTGAGCATCGTACTCCTGCATTAACCTGATAAATTTTTCGGCAGTTGGTTTATCAACGCATCTGTCTATTATGTTTTGTTCCGCACCGCATAGTTCCGGAAATTCTGCCAGCAGAACCTTGGCTCCAAGTGCAACCAGAAGATCAGAAGTATAACCAACAGAAGGATTAGCAGAGATGCCACTAAAGCCATCACTTCCGCCACATTTAACACCCACACACAGCTTACTTAATGGAGCCGGGCTTCTTTCTATTTTATTGATCTCGGTTAAACCGGCAAAGGTTTTAAGAATTGCATCTTTTATTAACTGCTCTTCACTTTGGCTTTGCTGCTGTTCAAATATTAAGACCTTTTTATGAAATGAAGGGTTACGTGCTTTAATATCATCGAGCAAACTTTGCGTTTGCAGGTGCTGACAGCCAAGGCTAAGTACAGTTATACCGGCAACGTTAGGATGATCAGCATATGCTGCGAGTAAGTTGCTTAACACATCTGCATCCTGGCGTGTGCCCCCACAACCGCCCTGATGATTCAGGAATTTAATGCCGTCAACATTTTTGAATACCCTGTTTTTTCCTGTTTGAGCAGATGCAAGGGTATCGATACTGAAAGAATCTATTGATTCGCCTTCCTGGTATGCCGTTAGCAGCTGATCTGTAAATTGCTTGTATTTATCGGTTACATTATAACCCAGCGTATTGTACAGCGACTCTTTTATTACATCAAGGTTTCTGTTTTCGCAGAAAACCGTTGGTATAAACAACCAATAGTTCGCAGTTCCTACTTTACCATCCTCGCGGTGATATCCGTTGAATGTTCTGTTTTGAAACTTAGATACATCAGGTACCTGCCATTGATAATTTACATCTCTGTAGGCATAATCCTGAGAGGCATGATGAACATTTTCGGTAGTCATTAATCCACCCTGAGGAATAAAAGCGGTTGCTTTACCAACCAATACCCCATACATTATCACGTCCTGGCCAATTGCTCTTTCAGTTATGAAAAACTTATGTTTGGCGTGCACATCTTCCTGCAAATTGAATGTTAAGTTATTCCATTCAATTTTTTGTCCTTTTGGTAAATCCTGCAAGGCTACCAGAACATTATCGTCCGGATGTATTTGCAGAAAACTTTTATTAGTTATTATTGACATTATGCTTTTAATTCAAATATTTTATCCATTAACACCCATTTCTCGCCTGGCTTAGAACCCGGGATTGCCTGCTGGTATTTCCACATCAATTTTTCCCATTCCTGCACCTTTTCATTTGAAGCGTCCATGGCTCCTTTGTTTTCAAAGCTAAATTTACCATTTACTTCCATAATCATAAACAGTCTATTGCCATATCTGTAAATTTCCATTGCATCAATTCCGGCCGAGGTAATGCTCTCCTGAATTTCAGGCCATACCTGCTGATGCATTATTTCATATTCTTTAATCAGATCGGGATCATTTACCAGATCAAGCGCTAAACAATATCTTTTCATTTTATATATTTTATAAGATTTCTATACTATGCTCTTTTAACCACCTTATGCCCGGTTATACCAAACAGGAATACAACAGCGAAGCACAGGAATGGCACGATGTAACCTACCTGAATGTCGGACAAATCAGTAATATAACCCATTGCTGGTGGCAATACTGCCCCACCAACGATGGACATGATGATCAGACTACTTCCAAATTTTGTATCTTTTCCAAGATCCTTTATCCCCAGGGAGAATATAGTAGGGAACATAATGGACATGAAGAATGCGATACCAATAACTGCAAATAGCGCTACAGTTCCATGAGATACTATTGCTGCAATGCACAGTACCATACTTGCCACTGAGTAAATAGCCAATAAACGTTCTGCTTTTATAAATTTCATCAGGAAAGTACCAAGTACACGTCCAATCAGAAATGCAAGACCCATACCTATACCTGCATAGCCTGCTGCCTCTTGCTGACTTATTTCGGCTACTTTAGTAGCGTACAAGATAAAAAAGCTAAATACGCAAACCTGGGCACCAACATAAAAGAACTGAGCCAGAACAGCCCATCTCAGGTGCTTGTGTTTAAGGGCATCCATTAGTGTATGGTCGGTTGCTTTATCACCGGCTTCTTCTGTCTCAACAATCTCAGGTAATTTCAGAAAAACAAAAATGATAGCGATTACCAGAATAATGCTTCCTAATACCAGATATGGTGTTTTTACCGATGAAGCCTCTGAGGCCAAAGCAAATTCCCGGGCCGAAGCAGTCATTTTATTTAAGTCTGCATCAGAAATACCTTCTATTAAAATAATTTTAGCACCAATTATGGGAGCAGTCATTGCGGCAAGACCGTTAAATGACTGTGCAAAATTCAGACGAAAAGTTGCCGTTTCAGGAGGTCCCAGCAATGATGCATAAGGATTGGCCGCCGTTTCCAAAATGGTTAATCCGCAGGCTATGATGAATAGCGCTCCCAAAAAGAATACGTAAGCTTGTGTATTTGCAGCCGGTATAAATAAAAATGACCCTATGGCAAACAATGCCAGACCTAGAATTATGCCAGTTTTATAGCCATACTTTTTCATAATGAATCCGGCCGGAAGGGCCATAACAAAGTAGGCGATGAATACAGCTGAGTCAACCAGAGATGCTTCTAAAGTACTTAGACTAAAAGATCTTTTTAAATGGGGAATTAATATCGGATCAAGATTATGTACAAAACCCCACATAAAAAACAGGGAGGTTATCATGATAAACGGAAAAAGGTACTTGTTTTTAGTCATCTGGTTTAATTTTTTGGTTAGTCAAAGAACGCGTTTTTTGCAATGATTTATTTTACCATTTTATCTAATTATTAAACTATTTTGGCAAATAAAGTATCATTTATATTCCTTACAGTGCTTAATTCGCAATATTGATGTGTGCATTAAACAATCCCATAGTTGTATGCGGCGAAAGCGGATTATGTAATTGCCAGCTAAATGGATAATACCTGCCCTTTTCTACATTCAAGGGGCTCAGTTTCTGACTGTAAACAGTTTGATCTGAATTGGTATCAATGCTCATTACATTGACTTTCTTAAATCCATTGTAATACTTAACGATAAGCTGATTGACTCCCTTTTTAAGCGGCAGAAGGATCACATCCTTTAATTGTTTCTCCTTAAAAGGGTTGTTATGCTCGGCCAATACTTTGCCATTGAGTGTTACTGTTACCCCATCTCCGCTGGTTATGCCCACAAGATACAGCTGATCTTTTTTTGCGGTTATTTCCTGTAAAAGATAAGTTGCAGAATTTTTGTCGGCCGCGATCTCATAGGTAACATTATTTTTTATGTCGGCTTTTTTCTCCCATACCTTACCGCTCGCATCGGGCCATGGCTTACTGACATCAACATTAGTTAGGTTGCCATGAACACCGCCTACTCCGGAGTAAAGGGCGGCCGACTGATAGATATCTCCCCAGGTAATTGCTGAAGGATCATTTTTTAACTTTTCGGCATTTGACCCATTCAATGTTACTGCGGTAGTTTTACCATTCACCTGAACATCTATTACCTTTCCCTTCTCTTCATTAGTATAATAAATTACCGGCACAATAGTTCCGGTTTTTGAAGGTTTTAATGTCCATAGTTCTTTTACTGTACTCTGATAACGGTTATTATAGTCGATACCTGAATTGCTGTAATACTTAAAAGCATTGTGTGAGTCAAGAATTAACGGGGCTTTGTTAAAGGCTATGATGTTTGCGGGAGGTACGGAGTAACCATTTGCAAATTCTATCACGATTACTTTAAACTCTTTATCTATGTTTAAACCTTCTGGAACATTAATGGTAACGCCGGCAGCATTCTGACTAAATTTTCCCTTTTTATTTTCCCCAAGAACGTATACATCGTTAATTTTTCCGGTAAGGCCCGGAAGTGTGATCACCCCATTTTCAGGAGCTGAAAGCAAATGCAGGTAAATCTTATCTGGCCTGCTGGTTAAGCTTCCCCATTTGAATGAAATGTGAAATGGATCAGGATCTGTTCCATAAATGGCCTCTTTATTTTTATCCAGCCATTTACCGATGCTCAGTAATACATCTTTTTCGAAATCAACTACAGAACCATCTCCCTTAGGACCGATATTTAAAAGGAAGTTTCCGCCACGACTGGCCACCCTGATTAAGCTGGTCAGTTTTTCGCGTATTTTTTCTTCTTCGCTTCCCCTCTTTTGCCATGAGCGATAGCTCCATGTTTCGTCGAAAAAAGAAGCAGGCGACTGCCATGGCACTCCAATAGCATAGTCAGGCTCCTGGTTATCGCCCATTACGTTAAAGTCGCCCATATCATTTCCGATTCTGCTACCGATCATACAATTTGGCTGTAGCTTATGAACCAAATCTCTTAACTCTCTGCTTTCATCAGCATTTTGAGAACCCATATCAAACCATAGCTCCGAAACAGGGCCATAATTACTTAGTAATTCTGTAATTTGTTTCTTATTATATTCAACATGTTCAGGGGTAATATAATCTGAATTGCTGCTGGAGATTGGAGATGCCTGTGGGAAATGCCAATCGATTAAGGAGAAGTATAAGCCAAACCTTAATCCGCCGCGCTTACACGCATCGGAAAGCTCTTTAACGATATCCTTTTTGTATGGTGTAGCATCTACAACATTAAAATCTGTTGTATTTGTTTTAAACATACAGAACCCATCATGATGCTTAGACGTGATTACCAGGGAGCGCATACCGGCTTTTTTAGCAAGGGCAACGATAGAATCGGCGTTCCAATACTGGGGATTAAACCTTTTAGCTACTTCTGCATAAGTATCACTATAGATACCTGCATGGGCCTGAATCTGTTCACTCAATCCTTTCGTCACCGGTTTACCTTCCCATACGCCTCCCAATACAGAGTAAATTCCATAGTGAATGAACATTGAATATTTTTGATCCTGCCATTCCTTTAATACTTTTGGATCATGCTGACCAAAAGCAAGGCTTTTACAGAAAAGTAGTAAAGTGAATAAAATGGTTGTTTGTTTCATGTCTATTTAAGTGGTTTATCAAGCGTTATCTTTTGTGTACTCTGATTTCTAAAAATAGTTATTTCGACAGTTTTATCTGACTTATTTTTCTGCTGTTCGGCTACCAGCTCTGCTACTTTATTTGTTGTTTTCTTTTTAAAGGAAAGGATAACATCATTAGCTTTTACTACTCCTGCGAATGGACTGCCGGCATCTACTTTTAGTACCAGGATCCCTGTCTCTTCCGGCATCCCTGTAGCAGAGCGTTCTCCCAGTGTTTCCAGGTTTTTAATCTGTAATCCAAACCATTCAATAGACTGGCTCTGATTTATTCCCTCTATTCCTTTAAGAACCGGTATGGGAGCTTTTTTAGCAATTTTACGCAGAGCAGGTGATGTTACTCCAAATTTATCAGTTGCAAAACTTTTAAAGCCTACAGTTAGTGCTTTAGAAGTGCTTTTAACTCTATAATCGCCAATTGAAGGATTTATAAATTCAGGGTTTCCAAATACAGAATGTTTATCTGTACCTTCCTTTTGCGATTTCTCTAATGAAGCCTGATCTGCAAAGAAATTATAATCTATTTCTTTACCCCAGAATTTAATACCAATAGGATAATAGTTTCTGGTAACGATATTGTGCCTGAATATGTCGCCACTGTTTTCAAACCATACGTGTGGATGGAAGGAATTGTTTAAAATAACATTATTCTCTACAGTTCTATAAAAGCCTTCGCGAAGTTTTAAGCCGCCATTCAGGCAAACGTTATTGTATATGTGGTAGTTGCTCGACCCGTCGTCTAAATCAATATCCCATCCATGTTCACAATGGAATCGATTATCATGCATTGTTATGGTTTTAATTACATCAGCTGTAATTAAGGCCGGATGATCTTTAGCAATCTTATTCATTACAGGAACATCCGGATTCCAATACCTGTCTCGGCCCCATGAATTAAAAGCACCGTGGTCTCCCGATTCCAGAACAGTATTAAAAACATCGTTAAAAGAAATCTCATGACCGCCCCAGGTACCTTCGCTAATATTTATTCCTGCCCTGGGAACATCATAAATGGTATTATGGGTAGCGGTAATGCTCATAGACATTGAGATTTGTACCCCGGCAACCTGTTTTTCAATCTGGCCCAATCCATACATTAATGTATTTTCGACAGTACAATTTGCAGGATAGTTATTTGTTTTAGGTCCACGAGCAGTATCAATATCATTTATTGGAACAAACTGACCGTATTCAAAACTTGGTGACCGTACTGCTTTTGGATCGCCCACAAAACACACCCCGCTGGCACCGGCATAGGCAATATGGCAACCTGATATTTTATTATTTCTATTGTAGTTGCTTAAAAATACGGCATTGCCCCCAACGTGGTTGAAATAACACGCGTTTACCTGGCAAGACTCTGCTCCTTCCATTAAAACTGCCCCACCTCTGTATATTGTCCAGTCGCTACGCAATAATGGCTCTTTAGTTTCCATAAAGGTTCTAAGTGTATGCGTAAGTTCCAGGCCTTCGATATTTATATTCCTAACCGGATTCTTTTCTGAACCTTTAAATTCAAAAAGATGCTTTAGGTGTGGGATTTCAACCTTTGCGGCAGCTAGATTGGCAACTGATTTTTCCGGATAGTAATAAAGTAACTTTTCATCTTTGTTATAGAACCATTCGCCTGCGGTATCCAGTTCTTCAAAGATGTTTTCTACAAAGCGATACTTATCGTGCATCCCCATTTGCCGGTTATTCTGATAACCACCTTCCATTTTCAATTTACCCTCTGTATCTTTTCCGGTGATCTGATATTGATATCCACCCCATTCTGCTTTGTGCAGGGCATGGATAAAACCACCAGTTGGGTTTTTCCAGCCTGCAATACGCTCGGGACTTAAGGCATCAGCTGAAGAGCCGGCAAAAAACCTTACTGAAGGATTATAATTAGGATACCTGGCCATACGCTGCTGATGCTGATTAATGAAAAGCTGGTCGAAAACCTGATCTCCACTAACCCTGGCTTTCATTATCTTTCCTTTATAAGACTCCCATTTCAGGTTTAAGCGGGTACCGCCACTTACAATGACCTTTTCATTTGCATATGGTTTTATGGTTAAGCCGGCGTTTGCTTTCCTTGAATCTTCAGGAGTAAACACAATCGTTTCTGAAAGATAGTATGTTCCGCCCCGCAGGTATATTATAACCTTTCCGGATGTATTTCTTGCTGTGAGTTTAGCCTTTTCTATACTTGCAAATGGCTTTTCTATGGTTCCCGGATTCTTATCATTCCCTTTCGGGGAAACATAAATATCCTTGCCAAAGGCCTGATTAATAATCAGCGATAAGGCAAATAGAATTGAAAATAAAGATTTCATTAGCTTTCTTATTGGGTTCATTTGGTTTCTCAAAGAAAGCGAATTACAATTTACAAAGTTCTCGGAAATTATCTAAATATTAAGTGATTTTGGCATAAAACCACATTTATATGCCAAAATAAAGTAATTATAATAAAAGCCGGTGTATCATAGATCATGATATACCGGCTTTTCACCTTAAAATCACCTTTTCAGAAGAAGTCTAGGGATCAGAAGAGAATCGTTATTTTATCATTTGTTTCAAGTAACCAACAGGTACATTAATCATAGTTTCATTTGATAAACTTCCTGAAATATTATTTAATTTGATGTTGGCTAAATCTACATCTACTTTACCAGAGGTATTCAAAATCAAGCTATCAATACTAAACTCATTTGCTTGTCTATCATTTCCTGAGAAATTTAATCTTGATCCATCTGAGGCTGATATATTCAAAGATGCAAAAGATCTCATTTCTGACCTAAAATAGGAAGACTTTAGGTCTAAATTCAGCAATTTAATCTCTTCTCCAGCCAACACCAAATCATTCACCCTTTCAGCATGAATGCTTAAATCGCTCACCCTAAAATCTTCTCTAAGATTAAGCTGGGATACATCTTTAACATTCAGTTGTAGTTTATCTTTGTAATTTTTGAATTTCAAAGTAACTGCATCCACCCCATCTAGATTTAATTCCTCTATTTTGGGGGAGTAGACATAGAGAACAATTGGATATATTACTTTTTTAGTATCACCTTTTAGGGTAATGCGAAGTTTTCCACTTTCATCTACGTTAATCAAAACAAAATCTTTGTAGGCTTCAGAGACCTTTACACCATAAGAAATGTCATTTACAAGATTGATATACCAAAACTTATCTTTCTCATCTACAACATTTATTGACTTAAAAGCCTTTTTTAGCCCAATGCTTGTAAAGCCAATTGAAGGGATATTAAAATGTGCATTTGCGTTTTCCTGCGCTTTAATTTCATTGGGATTTTTATAGTCTCTATTTATAGTGTAAGCCATTATTGCTAATGGTATGATAAACATTAACAGCATAAATATGATTAATAACTTATTACTTGTTTTCATCTGAATAAATTTTAGTTTTATGGGTTAGTAAATGTTTCTTTTACAAATTTTTGATAGCGGGTTTCCAATTCATCAAGGCTAATATCCAGAAGATAAAGATTTCTGAAGAACACCGGAAGTTCTTCATCCATGAACTGGACTTTTCGGTAAAGTTTTATTTGCTCAATTGCATTTTCTGCTATAAAGAATCCGATTCCTCGCTTATTACTTAGGATATTCTTATTCTGCAGAAGTTCATAGGTTCGCATTACAGTATTTGGATTGACCTCAAGTGATATTGCAAGTTCCCTTACAGACGGAACCTTATCTTCAGATTTCCATTTCCCAAGCAAAATATGTTCACAAACGTAATCTCCTATTTGAAGATATATAGCCTTATTCTCTCTAAATTCCATGTCTGTGTTATTAAAAAATTAAACCTCTTTTTCTTTTACACGAAAGAAAGTGATAACCCAGAGAAATAATGTTATCGCTATTATCCCCATAATCATGTAAATGATAATTTCGTCTTTGCTGCTATGAAGTCCAAAATTAATTGAATCCTGAGTTTTATTTCTTGTCAACACTTCTGCTGTTTTTATTAATGAAAATAAAACCGCGCCAAAGAAAATCATAACAGTTACTGCTGTTTTTATATAATGAAAGCGGTTAAAATAAACTGAACCCAAGAGAAAAATACTGGTGATCATGAAAGGAACTGCCGACAATGATAATAACTCCCTATGCGTAAAAAATTCTGAAAACAAAGTTTTTACAGTAACAGCGCCTGTTCTGGGTGTGGGATGAACTCCAGAACTCCAACTAAACGTAATATGGCCAATTGATTTTTCAATATACTTCACAAAAGCCAGGTCTGTTAAATAGAATACCAATAAAAAACTAAACACACTAAAAATTCCGGTATAAAGTAAACTGCAAAGCCACTTTTCCAGAATGGAGGCCGGGGTCATTAATTCAATTATTGCCTTTGGTTTTTGCCCTAATAATGAAAAATAACTACTAGCTATTATGCTGATAAAAATAAATCCAAGGGTTAGAAAAAGAGGAATTCTAAAGTAAATACTTAACACTCCATCACCATTATATGGGAGGCGTTGTTCAGGGTCGGGCAAGTTCCACATATAAAATATTACAAGTACACAGGTTACCACTAGTAAACTGATCAAGTATATTTTACCAAACTCAAGCCATTGTCTTTTTATCAATAGCCAAAAACGATTGAAATTAAATAAGCTGTTCATAGCGCGTTAATTAAAAATGGGTTTAAGTTTTTTCTTTTCAGCAATCACAGCATTGAATAAAAGTTCAATATCCATCTTGCTATCTTCCTGATGAAAGTTAGGAACAACCGTATTGAAGCCTGTTAAAGCTGGTTCAGCATAAATAACAGTCTCATCTAATTCGTTCATCCTTTTAAAGGTTAGCTTATTTGTGATCTCTTCAATTGATGCCTTTAGGGCAATTGTACTTTCATCTAACAGGATAACTGTATCAATCAAATTATCCAGATCTCGTACCTGATGAGTTGATATCACAATACAGCGATCATCGCTTAAAGCTGAGGCCATAACCTTACGAAACTGTGCTTTTGAAGGAATGTCTAAACCGTTAGTTGGCTCATCCATAATGACTAATCTTGCCTGAGTAGCTAATCCAAAAGCAATAATAAACTTCTTCTTTTGTCCGTAAGACATATTAATAAGCTTATTATTTACAGGTATATCAAATTCCTCTAATAGAACATTTAAATAAGCATAATCAAACTTTCTATAAAAAGGAGCATTGGCCTTTATATAAGCATCAATTTTGATTGATGGGAGATAAAATTCCTCAGGAATAAAACTAATGTCTGCCAATAATTCGGGCTCTCTTTTGGCAGGATTAAATCCCATCACATTTAAAGATCCACTTTGCGCATATACCAAACCTGCTATATTTTTCAATAGACTAGATTTACCTGCACCATTTTTTCCTAGTAAGCCATAGATATGACCTGCATTAAGCTGCATACTCATATCTTTAAAAAGCAAATTATGCTTACTATAACCAAAATTAAGATTGTTAATTGCTATCATCATTACTGTATTAGTTAAATAATACACTAATATATAATGTAGTTTTATTACATCCTAATAATTCGGAAAATAATTTTTATGTCACAGGAAATAACTTCTTGATAAGCTTAATAATGTGGTTGTAATGGGTATATCCAAGAGGTCCCTCGGTTCCTCGGGACGACCTGGTGGTAGCGACTCTTAGCATGAGGAGGATGAATAACCAACGGATCATATAATAAAAAAGCCTGATCAATTTAATGATACAGACTTTTAAAATTTCTATTTATAAAAAGTGTGCTTTTCGCACCTGCATTTCCCTTAAAATCACCTTCTCAGAAGAAGCCTAGGGGTCATTTGCCCTTTTTCAGGGCAATTGATCCCAGCTTCAGAAGAGAATGATTATTTTAATATCTTAAGCAAGTAGGACCCATAGCCACTTTTCACTAGCGGCTCTGCTACTTTTCTTAATTGTTCTTTATTGATAAAGCCCATTCTGTAGGCTACTTCTTCAATACATCCGATTTTTAATCCCTGACGTTCTTCAATTACCTGCACAAATTGTCCGGCTTGCATTAATGATACAAAAGTACCCGTATCTAACCAGGCAGTTCCTCTGCTCAATACCCCAACCTTTAGCTTTCCCTGTTCAAGATAAACCTTATTTACATCGGTAATTTCGTATTCCCCTCTTGGTGAAGGTTTGATATTTTTAGCAATTTCTACAACAGAGTTATCATAAAAATATAAGCCCGGAACTGCGTAATCAGATTTCGGCTGAACTGGCTTTTCTTCTATTGAAATCGCCTTGTTTTTATCATCAAACTCAACAACACCATATCTTTCAGGATCTGAAACA
>Ga0157371_10001204_pt1 | contig 27630 bp, 22 predicted proteins | sample C45metaG_FD_113462 | JGI IMG/M metagenome (GOLD analysis project Ga0157371, IMG submission 113462) | Corn rhizosphere microbial communities from Kellogg Biological Station, Michigan, USA - C4-5 metaG | ecosystem: Host-associated > Plants > Roots > Rhizosphere > Soil | place: USA: Michigan... | reverse complement strand
TTTCCATTTACAGCCTGATTATGAAGAAAATTGTATTGATTCAAATGGGTATCTGCCGATACACATTTTATCAGAGAAAAATTAATTCCATCGGTCGAATATTCTACATCGAATTCTTTAACATCGGTTGTATTTTCACTTTTCCACTCCAGAATTACATTTACGTCTTTTGCATAAGCATTCACTGCAAATGGAGCGGAAGCCTTTGCAGCACAGCGTTTGAGTATCAAAAAAAATCTGTTTGATTTTCTTGATGCGTCATCAGAATTTGCAGAAAAAGTAACCGCAGACGTGTCATGCAGATTTATTTGTGTTTCAATATTCAAATATTGATCAACCAGGTAAGCTTCCAACTCCGGTTGGAAATTTTGCGGTTCAAATGCAAATTTGTATTCCTGTTTAGACAAATTAGTAAGCTGATAAAAAATTGTATCAGCGGCTTTTATATTTTCACGTGCTTCTATCACCAAAATATTTTCACCCCTTTTTATTCCAAAATTTTCTCCACCTTTATTAATTTTAAAAGCATCATTTCTATCAATATCCTTTGAAAATATTTCATCAAAGGCAACAGCATTTCCATCGGCAATCAATCCTTCTTTGGAAAATAAATTGGCGGATAATATCTGTCTTTCAGAAAGCGGGGATCTGTTCACTAAATGATTTTGATCATTTACTTTACAATCCTCAGTAAAAGAAACTGAAACAGGTAATGATGAATAATTGTACACGAAAAACGCCTGCCCCGATTGAATATACTGGCAATCAGCAGAAGAATTGTAATTGGCGGTATTACCGGGAATCGGCTTAAAAAAAGTAGTTTCGGATATGGTTTGATAACCGCCAACACCGTAATTTCCATATAACGTTGGATCCCAGGCAATATAGGAAGTTATCCTGTCAGAAAAAGAAATTTTTTCGAAATCAATAGCGGACGCAAAAGGATTTCCTATGCTTTGAAACTTTTGAGAAGGTACTGTGCTTTTGGGCGGTGCAAAATTAACCTGATATACTTTTCCTCTTGTTCTTAAAATCGTTGGATTTGGCTGCGCATTTATTGATGTGGCCATTCTGTCGCCGCGAATAAAGATCATGTAGCCTTTTTCATTTTCGAGATTGATGTTTGTACTTGGAATTCCGATCCACCTGTTATTTTGAGCGTCATAATATTTCATGGATGGAGAAGGCGAAATGGCATCAAAACTGTTGTCTGCATTTGAAACGCCCGTAATCCATGTGCCGTAGCCCGAAATATTTTTATTCCCTTTTTCCTGCCAGGTATTAAGAACCGTTTCACCAAAAGCCGGAGTAGAAATTAACTGCCACGATTGTTCATGTCCGCCATTTATTATTGCATTTGTATTAATGTAACGCTCAACAATAAAGAGGCCGTTATAGTAGTTAATAACTGCGTTTGCAGGTATCCGTGCTAAAGACGCGGTTTGACTTTTGTCGCTAAGCAAACTAAGGTCAGCATTTAGGTTTATTATAGAATTATTATCTAATAAAAGCCGTTTATAAACCGATAAACTATCATTGATATTTAGTCCAGCGGAATTTTTATTTGTAAGATTATTGAAAATTATTTGAGGTGATTTACAATTGTAAGATTGTACTCCATCTCCGTTAAAAATAACAGTGCCATTGTTATGTATAAAAGAGGCATTACTTGTTTTAGAAAAACTTCCCTGCACAATTAAATCATCAGCCGGCGCAGACTTATTTCCACTGCCAGACAGAACGAAGTTTTGATACCTAAGGCCATTTGCATTGGAAATCGGTTGATCACCGGCTCTGGAATATTCTACCGTACTATTTGGTTCTAATATAATATTGGTAATATTTTTATGAATTGAAGAGCTTTGAATCGGAATAGATGTAATTTCAGATCCGTTAAAACCCTTATTATTGCCGCACTTGAAGGTTGCACCGCTTTCTACCGTAATTGTTTCGGTTTCTTTTCCGCTGCCAATAATTGTATTATCATTTATAGTAAAAATCCCGCCTGTTTTTACCGTAAAAGTTCCGCGATCATTTAAATAAATATTTCCCTGTGACATTAAAACATTATTTCCGCTTACTTCAATGTTCTGATAATTTTTACTGCGGATTGTTTCAGGAGTTAAATTGGAGCATTTAAATTCAATTACTCCGCCTTGTAAATTATACGTTCCTCCCATTTTCGGATTAGGACCATAACTGTCTACAATTAACCGGCTGTTATCAGTCATTGTAAGATTTGTTGAAGTTACCTGTCCATCCGTTTCATCGCCGATATTTCTCCCTGAGCAATCAAAAACAGCGTTATCTTTTATAGTAACAGTTCCGGCAGGATTAAATGAGCCGTTTGGAATTTTCGTTCCACTTCCGGAGAAAATTAAATTTTTAAAATCAGTTCTGGAATTTAATGATTGGTTTCCATTCGCATATAATTCAATCGTTGACCCTGCATTTAATGTTACGTTTCCAGTTGTTGAAGGTATTGAAGAACTTGGTCCGGAGAGCCCGCCGGGATGAGCTGTACGATAAATGCCATTAATTATAACCAAATCGTTTGCATTATTTATATTAATTGTTGTGGCATCTAAAGTTCCATCAATCGTCAAAACACCGGAATTGGCAATATTTGCACCAGAGATGGTAACATTTGCACCAACGGGAATTGTTGTAATTGCCGCCAGATCCATAACAGCAGACAAAACAATTTTCAAAGAGCTACCGTCTAAAATTGCGTTTGTAGCCGTGAGATCGGTTGGATTAGTAAGATACAGTTTACCCGAGCCTATTTGTGAAAGAGTAGCATTTCCCCTGATTCCGTTTCTAATATATTTTTTACCGGCCCCGGAAAAAGTTATATCTGACATAACTTCTAAAATTCCGTTCATATAGAAATCATTGCCGGTGCCAGCTGCAATGCTTCCTCCTACTTTTGCAATTCTAAAAATGGGAATATCAGATCCTGCATTTGGGAAATAAGTAAGCGCAGCAATTGCAAAAAGCCCGTTATTATTATATTCAAGAACCGCACCATCAGCCCATTTATTAACTGCCGAAGTAGCAAAATTTTCATAACCGCTGCCAACGGTCGAAATTCCATTACCGATGCTTATTTTTCCTCCACTATAAATACTGATATTTGCGCCAGCAGATTGAATTACAGAGGTTGTATAATTATCAGAACTGTTTATTCTTAAAACTCCATCCGACAAAATCGAAATATCATCGCCGGCTTCATTATTTATATTTAAAATACCACCTTTTTGCAATTCCAATATACCCTCGATTGTTGTTTGATCCAGGGAAACAAAACTGTTCACCTTTACCGTATGGCCTGATCGAATTAAAATTGTTTCTGCATCTTTTGTCGGAACTTTTGAAGCAGCATTCCAATTCAGATTGTCAGCGGAACTTTCCCATGTTGCTGTTGTGATCCAATCTCCATTTTGCCGGCTTCGAAAATATTTATCCGAGGTCATTGCGGAAGTTACCGACCCACCAATTTGTAATCCGTTGGATAAACTGGAAGAAGAATAAAATCCCCATCCTCCTGTTGGGGTCTGCCCGCTTGCATAATAACGAATGGTAATTGTAACTCCTGAGGGAACATTTTGCAAAGCCGTGATACTGCTTAGATTGATTTGCGGTAATGGCTTTAGTTGTCCTATTACTATTGATGGAGTACCAATTAAAATAAAATTTGTCCCATCTAAACTATAAGCAAATTGATTTGAAACGCCGGGAGAACCAGCAAAAGAAGCTGTCCCTTGAAAATTTGCATTTATTGTAGATAATGAAATTTCAAATCCGGTTTTAGCAACAAGAGTAAATTGAAAATAATCTGAATTATTAGTAGAAATTCCATCATTACCAAAGCCTACTGTTCTAAAAGACTGAAGGCCAACAGAAGCTGGGGCTCCAACCCCTCTTGTTAGATCAATTGGTGAAACTAAATTTGGATCAAAGACAGATGCAGTTTTTGTTGCAACAATATTATCATTAAAAAAATTCCAAGCTGCAATTACCTGTCCCTGTCCACAATTTGCAACAAAACAAAATGCAGTTACCAACATTATTTCTCTTAAATAATATTGCTTTACTAAATTTTGTTTCCAATTTTTTTTAGATAAGATTGGTAATAATAAACCTGCCCATAAGCATAGCTTTCCCATAAGAAGTTCATTTGATAAAATAAATAAAAAAGAGTAGGAATTTAAAAAGCTTTCGGGAGGGACGTATTTATTAAAAACACCTTATACAAACGCAATTAGAACACAAGTATACAGATTATATCTAAATAAAAAATTTTATTTTATTTTTCGATTAAATGTTCTTTATAATTCAAAAAATTCCACCTTTCATTATCTGCAAAACGTCGGAGATTAGCAGATTAGCCGCCAATAGTAAACGGACAAATAATCTTCAATTTGTATTTAAATAAAGACAAAAAATGGAAGGGACTATAGAAATTAAAGCATTTTGACGGGCAAAATTTTTCCTAAAAATATCTTTTAATAATTCGCAGTTTATGGGTTCGTTGCTTCGTTTCAAGATTTACAATCCCGTCTGTATCTATTTTGTCAATTCTTACTTTTCCGGAAGAATGAATAATTTCATGATCGTTTAATAAAATACCAACGTGAATTATTTTTCCTTCTTCATTATCAAAAAAAGCAAGATCGCCACAATGAGCTTCCTGCAGAAAGTTTACTAAATTTCCTTCTTCTGCCTGCTGGCGCGAATCACGTGGCAGGTATTTGTTTAAAAATTTATAAGTCATCTGCGCATAACCGCTGCAATCAATTCCAAAAACAGATTTTCCGCCCCATAAATAAGAAGTATTTAAAAACTTAAAAGCAATTTGTTTGATTACTTTCTGCGTAATTTTCACCTCCTCCGGATCCCAAACTTTTCCTTTAAAATGAACAGAATTTTTTCGCCAAAAAGCAATCCCATTTTTAAAAGCGCTTAATGAACTACCCATCGGTACATACATGATATGCCCGTTATAATCAACTTGATCAATCCAGTCAGAAATTAAATCTTTGTCTGTTTTTAAATAGTGTTCTTCATCAATTTCTGCAAGATGGCTTTGTTGAACCCAGCCCTGATACCCATCATATTTTAATTGAATTTTTATCCAGTTATCCGCTGTTCTTTCAAGTATAAAAGATTTTTCTCCAAACAATTGTTGCGATACCATTTCTGCTTTGTGCGATGCTGTTGCTCTCATTGGGCTTACCGGCACACAACATACCATATATTCCATAACTTCAACTCATTTTGTGCAAATGTAAATTATGGAAATTAATTAAGTTTACATCTAAGTAAAAAAGAAAATGATTTTTGCAAGCTGAAAAATATAAACATATTACCGATGAGGAATTGTTGCAAAATTTTTATAAAGACCATGATAATAAATGGCTTGGAATTTTGTTGCCGCGCTACACATTGCTGCTGCTCGGTGTTTGCATGAAATATTTAAAAAATGAAGAAGATGCGCGTGATTGTGTACAACAGATTTTTTTAAAAGTAATCAACGAATTGCAAAAATATAAAGTTGAGTATTTTAAGAGCTGGATTTATATGATTGCTAAAAATCATTGCCTGATGAAATTGCGCGATCAAAAAAAGTTGCCGCTGGAATTGAATGAACAAATTGTTGCAGCAGAAAATCCGGTTGAAAAAAAAGATTTTGTTGATAAAGAAAACCTTTTTGAAAAAATGCAGCAGGCAATAAGCCAATTAAATCCGGAGCAACAGCAGTGTGTAAATTTATTTTATCTTCAAAAAAAATCATATGCCGAAGTAGCTGCAATCACTGGCTATACAATGCTTCAGGTAAAAAGCCATCTGCAGAATGGAAAAAGAAATTTAAAATTACTAATGGCAAATTTTATTAATTATTGAAAAATAAAATTACTTTGAACAGGACAAATGAATGAGGATTTATTAAACATATTATCAAACAGCAATAAAGATATTGACAATCAGAAACTGATGGATTATCTGAGTGATAAACTCTCGGCCGAAGAAAAACACGATTTTGAGAAAACGCTTGTCGATTCTGAATTAGAGAGCGATGCCGTTGATGGACTTTATGAATTCAAAAATAAAAAAGATCCTTTGATGCTGGCGGAAGAACTCAATCAAAATCTTCAAAAGCAATTACAAAAAAAGAGAGCAGCAAAAGAAAAACGTCAGATAAAAGATTTACGGTGGCTTTATTTCACCATCATTCTTATTATACTAATTATCCTCATTGCTTTCTTCGTTGTGTGGCAATACTTGCATTAGATTTCGATATCAGTAAGCCTGGCTCCTTCAATTTCTCCATTCTTTGTTTCTACAATTATTTTTTCTGTAAGCGCCGTTGACACTGATAATCCGACATAATCAGGAGAAACAGGAAATTCTTTGTAGCTTCTTTCTACCAAAACTAATGTTTGTATTTTCTTTGGATAAAAATCAAGAAAAGGATTGGTAGCATATAATAAAGTTTTGCCGCTGTTCGATACGTCATCAGTGATAATAATAACTTTGTTATCAAAATTAATTTGTTGGGAAAGTGAAATCTCCTTAGGTTTTTTTTTATCAATCGAAATTTCAATCATCACAATTTCGTTTTTAAAAATTTCTTTTAAAAATGAAAATAAAATGTTCGCAATGATGCTGCCATTTTCTTTTATGCCGGCAAGAATTATTTGTTGTTCATTAATATTTTGTTCCACAATTTCGTACGCCAGCCGCTGCAGTTTTCGATAAGCAATTTCTTTTGGAAGAATAAGATGAGCAGCCATAATAAAACAATTTAAAAAAAAGCAATTTACAATTAAGAGATTAAGATGCAAAGAATGAATTCTCTCTTTGTTACTTCAAAGCAAAAAAGATAAAAAAATAGCTGGTATTTTTTTTTATTAATTGAAGAAGTTCATAAGAAGCTTATACAGTATTTGTTATTCTAAATATGAAAATCTCATGAATTTATCGGTTTACTGCTTTATGTATTAAGCATTATCTTAGCGTCATATCTTTATTTTTATGCAACTTGTTCAGCAAATATTATTTATCATTCTTGTAGGCTTTGCGATTTTTCTTTTTTATCGAAAAGCAAAAGAAATTTCTGATAATATTCATTTAGGTCATGATGAAGACCTTTCTGATAATAAAAAAGAACGCTGGAGAAATGTGCTCCTGCTGGCTTTGGGTCAAAAAAAAATGTTTCGTTATCCGTTAGTTGGTATCATGCATTTTATAATTTATGCCGGTTTCATTATTATCAATATTGAAGTTTTAGAAATCGTTCTTGACGGAGTATTCGGAACTCACCGTCTTTTTGCAAACCCTCTTGGGGGCTTTTATACTTTTGTAATTGACTTTTTTGAAATACTTGCAATTGGTGTTTTAACAGCTTGCGTAATTTTCTTAATCAGAAGAAATGTTTTAAAAATAAAGCGCTTCGTTAATCATGAATTGGATGGCTGGCCTCGAACTGATGCTAATTTAATTCTGATCACGGAAATTATTCTGATGGGTTTATTTCTTACCATGAATTCCGCAGACCGGGCTTTGCAATTACAGGGAAATCCTCATTACGCCGATCACGGAAGTTTTATTCTCTCAGGAATTTTTGCAACATCAATGGTTGATCTAAAGGCTTCGACTTTAATTGGAATCGAACGAACCTGTTGGTGGCTGCATATCACAGGCATTTTTGCTTTTCTCAATTATCTACCTTATAGCAAACATTTTCATATTTTACTGGCTTTTCCCAACACTTATTACAAGTACCTGGTACCAAAAGGTGAAATGAAAAATATGAAAAATGTACAACAGGAAGTAGAATATATGTTTAAGCCTGAATTGGCGCCAGTTAACGGTGAAGCACAAACGCAAAAATTTGGCGCAAAAGATATTTTTGATTTAAGCTGGAAAAATTTATTAGATGCGTATACTTGTACAGAATGTGGAAGATGCACAGCCGCATGTCCGGCAAACATCACCGGCAAATTATTAAGTCCCAGAAAAATTGTAATGGACACAAGAGATAGAATGGAAGACGTAAGGAGCAACATTAAAGAGAACGGAACTTTTAAAGAGGATGGGAAAACGCTTTTGCATGATTATATTTCTGTTGAAGAATTAAGAGCCTGTACATCATGTAATGCATGTGTTGAAGAATGTCCTGTTAGCATCAATCCATTGAATATTATTTTTCAATTACGACGATATTTGATCATGGAAGAAAGCAATGCACCGGCAGAATGGAACGCCATGTTTAGCAATGTTGAAAATAATTTTGCCCCGTGGAAATTCAGTCCGGATGAAAGAGATAAATGGGCTGAAGAGATGGAATAGTACACTTATTTATTGCCCTATTCAGAAACACATTCTATTGATTTTTCAATTCTCATTTTCCATTAATTGAAACAGATCGGCATCGAATAAGCCTTTGTCACTTAATTTTAAATGTGGAATTACCAGTAAAGCCATGAAAGATAAAGTCATAAAAGGAGCTGCTAATTTTGATCCCAGTTCTTTTGCCGCAGCATCAATTTCAGTGTACATTTCAGCCACTTTATATCCATCTTCATTACTCATTAACCCGGCAACAGGTAAAGGTAAAATCTTATTTAATTGAGGATTAAAATGATCTGCAATACTTACTCCTCCTTTTTCTTTTATGATAAGATTTACCGCTTCACAAATACTTTCGTCATCAACTCCAACAGCAATAATATTATGGCTGTCGTGTGCGACAGAAGATGCGATAGCACCACGTTTAAGGCCAAAATTCTTTATAAACGCTTTTGCAACCGGAGCATTTTTGTACCGGTTAACAACGGCGATCTTTAATATATCATTTATGACATCACTCACATAAAATTCACTTTCGGCTTTAGGAATGACTGAAAGCTTTTTGGTAATCAATTGTCCATCTAAAGCTTCAATGATTTCCCCTTGAAAATCAGAAATTTTCATTTTAAAATCATCTGCCTTTTTCTTTGAGCAATTAAAATTATTAATGACAGTGGAAGCTTGTGTTTTTATTTTTGAAACACCTTCTTCGGCAACTGATTCCCCATTGATAAATGTTTCTTTTATTTTAAAATCTTTTAAATCTGCAACAATAATAAAATCAGCCGGATCATTCGGTTTTATTAGCCCGACATCCATTTTGTAATGTTTTACCGGATTAATACACGCTGCTTTTAAAACTTTAAAAACATCAATTCCTTTTGCTACAGCGCGTTTACAGAGTTCATTAATGTGCCCTTTTACTAAACTATCAGGATGTTTATCATCACTACAAAACATTATTTCATTTTCATAGTCGTTTAGAAGATAGATCAATGCTTCAAAGTTTTTTGCGGCGCTTCCTTCACGAATTAAAATCTTCATTCCATATTCTAATTTATCAACCGCTTCTTCTTCGCTGAAACATTCATGATCTGTTTCTATCCCTGCTTGAATGTATTTTTTTGCATCTTCGCCCCGAAGTCCGGGAGCATGGCCATCAATAGGTTTATGATATTTTTTTGCGGAATCAATTTTTGCAAAAACTTCTTTATCAGAATTGAGCACGCCGGGGAAATTCATCATTTCGCTTAAATAGCAAATGTCTTTTTTTGATAAAAGTTTGTCTACTGCGTTTTCATTTAAAATAGCGCCAGAGGTTTCGTAAACCGTTGCTGGGACGCAGCTTGGTGCTCCAAAGCAAAATTTAAAAGGAACAGTTTTTCCGTTTTCTATCATATATTCAACACCCGCGATTCCACATACGTTTGCGATCTCATGCGGATCGCTTACCGTAGCAACAGTTCCGTGAACCACAGCTAACTTTGCAAACTCTGATGGAATGAGCATAGAACTTTCAATGTGGACATGGGCATCAATAAAACCGGGCATGATAAAAGGAGAGTTTTTTTGAAGATCACCAATTTCTTTAACTGATTTTATAAGCTGCCCATCAATTTCCATTTCTCCAAAAAATATTCTTTTCGCCTCTATATTAACGATGTTCCCTTTTATTTTCATAAATGAATTTGAAATTATTTATTGGCAAAATATTTTTCTTCCAGAACATTATCCTCACCATATACATCATTGTAGAAAACAATTTTATCGTTCTTTTCCTCGCAGGTAAAATACTGAATATAAAGCGGCAGGCGCTTTTTTACCATAATCGTTTTGCGCGATTTATTCGCTATCCACGTTCTTATTGAGTCAGCATTATAAGACAGCGGATGCCCCGGTTTTGTAGCAATGCTGTCATTCCTCGCAATGTAAAATGCAAGTGCTTCCCAGTTCTGAACCCTAACACAACCATGACTTAAAGCACGGTTTGAATTCGCAAATAAATAACGCTGATTTGTATCGTGAAGGTAAACGCTGTAAGGGTTATTAAAATTAAACTTGAAGATTCCCAATGCATTATCATCACCACTTCCCTGAACTATTTTCCACGGAATTCCTTTTTTATATTTGGACCATTTAACAGTGAAAGGATCTACCGTTTCACCATTATAATCAACCAGGCTAAACCCTTTACTGGCAAGGTATCCCGGATTAACCTTCAGTGCAGGAAGAATATCTTTTCTGATAATACTTTCGGGAATTGTCCAGTTCGGATAGGTAACCATATTCGTAATTTGCGATTGAAGAACCGGCGTCGGCGTTGTGGGTTTGCCAATGATTACTTTTGATTCAACAACAACCGAATCATGATCGAAAACCTTCAAATATAATCCAGGCAAATTGACCCATATATAACTTTCCGGAAGCGGCGAAAGCATCTTATAACGGTCAAGTGTAAGCGCAATTCTTCTAAACTTTTCATTGTCATTTAAATTCAAACTACGAATGGTATTTTCACCCGCTTTTCCGTCAGCAGTTAATTTATGTTTTGCCTGGTATTTTTTTATTTCTTTACTTAATAAAGCTGAATCAGGCGCTTCAATTTCCGAACTTCCAAATCCGGATTGTAATAATCTCTGCTGGAGTTCTTTATAAAAAACCAGCGTATCTATGTAAGGAAAATGAACAAACAAATATTTTTGTGTATCCATCTTATCAACAAAATCAGGAAGCAATTGTTTTAATGAAACATAATTGAGATTTGTGGGCTCTACACTTTTAAATGTTTCAGAAACATCATTTGCAGACAAGCTTGTATTTAATTTTGAAATAAAAAACGAATCAATAAAATTATCTTTTAGAACAATCGAAAGACTGTCTGGCAATATTCTTCCTTCTTTTAAATCTGTCAATGTTTTCATGAATGCATCTGTGAGCAGTAAATCCGCTTTCGTCCAGGCAACGGCGTCCATACGCGCCAAAGAATCATTCTGAATTTTTAAACGCAGCAAATTAATTTGCTTGTAATGATAATCATCAGGGTAAAGCCCATAATATCGGGAGTTTTTAATAAACTGAAACATAGAATCAGCGACGGTCTTCCACTTTTCTTCGTGGCTCCATATTCCCTGGTACCCATTTTTTTCATAAAAAGAATTCACAACGCTGAAGACTGATAATTTTGTCGAATCATTTATAGCGCCATTTGATTCTTTAGCAAAATTTAGAACTGCCCTAATATTATCAGAAATCTGATCATCCATTTTTTCAGGAACTTTTACAATTTCTTTTTCCTTTACTGTATGACTGTTTTTGCAACCTATGGATAGACAGATAAATAATAGAATTGAAATAAATTTTGCTAAATTCAATTTATGAAGCATAAGCCGCTTAGAATATTGTTGCTGTTTTTTCAAGAATTTACGAAGAGAATTGATAAGATAAAAAATTTATTGCAAATTTCACTGGCGATTTCCATATTTATTTTTCCGGTGTTTAATGTGGTTACAGCGCAATCAAAAATACTGAATAAGTACGGATTGTTCCTTGTTAACAATACGAAAATATTACAAAAAGAAATTGAAAAAGATTCTTTCAAACAAATGATGTGGCACTTTTATCTTCCCAGTTCTTCTTATTATGATTTGCTCCACATTTCTTTTTCAGATCTGAAGAAGATTGCGAAAAAAGAACGGGGTTTTTGAACAAATGGAAAAGTAAAATAATAAGTGGCAGTAAATCAACAAATAATTCAGTTTCTTAAATAACAAATTGAATGTGGGAAGCATACAAAAAAGGGTTCAAAGCATTTTTACAATTAGAGAAATCTTTATCAGAAAATTCGGTAAATGCTTATGTTCATGATCTGGAAAAATTCACACAATTTCTTATTATACATAAATTGGAAAAGAGCCCCAAGGAAATTGAATTGACCCATCTTGAGGATTTTTTAAAATGGATTACCGGATTAGGAATGACATCAACTTCCCAGGCAAGGATCATTTCTGGTCTGAAAAGCTTTTATAAATTTTGTATTCAGGAGCAAATTACACAAACAGATCCGACCGCTTTATTGGAAGCTCCGAAACTTCCGAGGCATCTGCCTGATACTTTAAGTTACGATGAAATAGAAAAAATAATTTCGGCTATTGATTTAAGTACACAGGAAGGCACCCGAAATAAAGCAATCCTCGAAACGCTTTACAGTTGTGGCTTACGCGTTTCCGAATTGGTTAATTTAAAATTGTCTGCAGTTTATTTTGACGCAGGTTATGTGCGCGTTACCGGCAAAGGCGATAAAGAACGGCTCGTGCCAATCGGTGATTCGGCCATAAAACATATGAAAATTTACGTTGAAAAAATTCGTATACACATCCCCGTTATATCAGGAAATGAAGATGTTGTTTTTTTAAACCGGAGAGGAAAGAAACTTTCGCGGGTTATGATATTTATGATCATCAAAGACCTGGCAAAAAAAGCATCAATCACAAAAAATATTTCGCCACACACATTTCGTCATTCTTTTGCAACTCATCTCGTGGAAGGAGGCGCCGATCTACGGGCGGTTCAGGAAATGCTTGGGCACGAAAGCATCACTACTACAGAGATTTATACACATTTAGACAGAGAGTATTTAAGAGATACTTTACAACAATACCATCCTTCGTTCAGAAGCAGATGATTAGGACTATTACATTGTACCACTATTTTGTTCTACAGAATAAGATTGTTGCTGAAAAGCGCTATCATAATTTTTTACGCGCCTGCGATAATTTTTAAACATGCTCATCCATTTCAATTTCAAAACACCAAAAATTCCTTCTTTTACAATTCCTTTATTCATTTTTGAAACTCCATATTGCCGATCTATAAAAGTAATTGGAACTTCTTTTATTTTAAACCCAAGTTTCCAGGCTGCAAATTTCATTTCAATCTGGAATGCATATCCAACAAAACTTATTTCATCAAAATTGATCGCTTCCAACACATAATTGCGATAACAAACAAATCCTGCAGTGGGATCTTTTATCGGCATAAAAGTTAAAAGCCTTGTATAAATGGAAGCGCCTTTTGAAATACTAACCCGGAGAGCCGGCCAATTTTCCACTTTTCCACCTTTAATATATCGCGATCCAACAGCTACATCGGCGCCGGTTTTGCAGGCTCTGTATAATTTATCCAGGTCATTCGGATTGTGAGAAAAATCACAATCCATCTCAAAAATAAATCGGTAGCCTTTGTCGAGAGCCCATTTGAACCCATGAATATAAGCAGTTCCGAGACCTAGCTTTCCAACACGTTCTTCCAAAAATAATCTTCCAGGATAAGTAACAAAAAGATTTTTTACAATATCAGCAGTTCCATCAGGCGAAGCATCATCTATTATTAAAACATGGAATTCTTCGTGTAAATTAAACACCTTTTTCAGCAAGAGAGCGACGTTTTCCCTTTCATTATAAGTAGGTATAATCAGAAGTTTTTCCAAAAAAAAATAATATTATAATTGAAATTACTATTTTATTTGTTATAATTATTCAAAACAGTATCAGCGGTTCATTTCTTTTAGGAGCGTTCTATTAAATATTTCCGTCAGCCTTTGTTTTGTATGTAGCGGGAAATCGCCTTTCATCATCCAGTCATAGTATTGTGGTTCTGCTTTCAAAACTTCTGCCACACACCGGCCCTTATATTTGCCAAAATTAAAAACTTCCACATCATTATCCATTACAAACCTTCTTGCGAAATCAACATATTTTTCTTCTCCGGTAAATTGCAAAACAGTATCAATTGTATTTCCAAGATGCTCGTAACGGGTTAGTTGAGCTTCCAATATTTCCCATGTTGCAGATGCATCTGCTTCTGCTGAATGTGCATCTTCCAATTCTTTTTCACAATAAAACTTATATGCAGCCGCAAGTGTACGCTTTTCCATCATGTGGAAAATAGTTTGGACATCGAGCATTCTGCGGTTCGTCATATCCAAAGTAATGCCGGCACGTAAAAACTCTTCTACTAATAAAGGAATGTCAAAGCGGTTAGAATTATATCCGGAAAGATCTGCATTATCAATAAATTGTTTCAATTCATTGGCTACTTCTTTAAAAGTCGGCGCATCTTTTACTTTATCATCTGTAATTCCATGAACCGCGCTACTGGCTTTCGGTATAGGCATTTGGGGATTCAAAAGTTTATGCTTTACTACTTTTGATTTATCAGGCAATACTTTGATAATTGCGATTTCTATAATCCGGTCGAGAGCAATATTTATTCCTGTGGTTTCCAGATCAATAAATACGATCGGTTTTTTCAGTTGTAGTGCCATTTGCATTATTTTAAGATGTAATATTTAAAGTACTTAAGATATCCATGCCGTCATAATTGCCACTGCTCATAAATAAAAAATTGGTATTCTTAAGCGGCTGATTTTTTAATTTATCTTCAAGATTTTTTCTTTCAGTAATTACTTCCAGGTTCTGTTTTTGAAAACCGTTCTTCACAATTTCCGGTTCTAAAAATTTCATTCCTTTCAGTTCGAGAGCATGCTTGCTGTAAAAAACAATTGCTTCATCTGCTTTTTCCATTGCCCCTTTATATTCTTCCATAAAATCTTTATTCAAACTGCTGAATGTATGCAATTCAAGAATAGCTACAAGCTTATTTTCCGGAAATTGTTGTTTTACTGCATTGATACTTGCTTTCACTTTACTTGGCGCATGTGCAAAATCTCTATAAATATTTCCATTTTTGTTTTCAGCAATTAGTTGCAGCCTTTTGGCAGCGCCTTCAAAAGTTGCAATGCCCTTTGCAAAATCCGCATCTTCCATTCCAAGTTGTTTACAAACAAAATAAGCGGCGTGCAAATTTAAAAGATTATGGTTACCAAAAATTTTTAATTCGGTTTTTTCTTCTCCAATAAAGACACTTGTGATGCCATTCTTAATGTCGCATTTAGGAAGACCATAAGCAATATAACAAATGTCTTTTCTAAAATTATCTTCGATAAGTTTTTTTAAAACCAAATCTGTTTCATTATAAATTAAAAAGCCGTTTTTTTCTATTTTATTTAAGAAGATGATAAACTGCTGTAGATAAAAGTCAAAAGTAGGAAACACATTGATATGATCCCATGCAATACCGGTCAATACAGCAATATGAGGAAAAAGGAAATGAAATTTAGGACGTTTATCAACGGTGCTGGCCGGATATTCATCTGCTTCGCAAACAACGATTGGTGCTTCAGTTATTTTTACACTTTGATCAAACCCATGAAGCGTCGCTCCCACGAGGTAGTCAAAATCAAAACCGGCATTTTTCAATGAATGCATCACCATTGCGGTAGTAGTTGTTTTACCATGGCTGCCGCCAATTGCAATTCTTTTTTTGTGCAGGCTTTCGTGAAAAATATATTCAGGGAAAGAAAATATTTTTAATCCTAATTCAATTGCTTTTTTAAGTTCCGGATTATCCTGTTTTGCATGCATCCCTAAGATAACAGAATCAATTTCAGACGTTACATTTTCCGGAAACCACCCAAATTTATCAGGAAATATATTTTCATTTTTAAGATTAGAAGCTGCCGGTTCAAAAATCTCGTCATCGCTTCCGGTAACCTGATAACCTTTATTCTTTAAAGCGATTGCCAGTTGGTGCATTACGCTCCCTCCTATAGAAATAAAATGCACATGCATAATTTTTACCTTTATTTATCGTTAATTTATCCTAAAGTTTAGAATATAACCGTTTTTAGTAAATAACATTAAAAACCTTGTTCTAACTTTGCGAAATAATACCTAAAATAAAATCTAATTTAATCATTTATGAAAAAACTTCTCCTGTCTTTGGCATTTGCTTGTCTGCTTGCTTTTACCATTTGCTCATGCAGCAGTTCCCGCAAAACCGGATGTCCAATGACCGAAGGTATTATACATTAATAGCCTTTTAAAAACTTTTAACTAAACAAATGAACTGGATCCCATTAAATGATGAGACACAACTCGATGAGATAGTCGCTGCGTCAAACAATATTCCACAGGTAATTTTTAAACACAGCACCCGCTGCTCCATTAGCAGTATGGCCAAAAACAGGCTTGATAGAAAAAACGCTCCGGACGGAATTAATTTTTACTTGCTGGATCTGATAAAATATAGAAGCATTTCAAATAAGATCGCTGAAATTTTTAATGTTTCTCATCAGTCGCCACAGGTTCTGGTAGTTCAAAACGGGAAATGCATCTTTAATGAAAGCCACAGTGGAATTGATTTTGATGAAATTGAAGCAGTAACAATGCAGTCTTAGAGTGACACATTCCGTATTTTTTTAAAAAGTTACTCCCGGGAGAATTAATTTACATTGAGATATTCCTGTAATTCAGCATCGGTTTTAACCATTACATCCCGCACTTTGCTTCCCTGGTTCGGCCCAACGATTCCTGCCGCTTCCAATTGATCCATTAAGCGTCCTGCGCGGTTGTAACCTAATTTCATTCTGCGTTGCAATAAAGACGTGCTGCCACTCTGACTTTGAACAATCAGTTTTGCAGCATCTTCAAAGAGCGGATCGCGATCAGTTGCGTCAAAAGTTTTGTTTTCAAATTCTTTTTCATCTACATATTCGGGCAACATAAACGCTTCAGAATATCCCTGCTGATCCCCAATAAAATCAGTGATCTTGTCTACTTCAGGCGTGTCCACAAAAGCGCATTGAAGCCTTGTAAGTTCACCGTTGTAGCTGATGAGCATATCTCCTTTTCCAATCAGTTGTTCAGCGCCACCAATATCCAAAATAGTACGACTGTCAATTTTACTACTTACTTTAAAGGCAATGCGGGCGGGAAAATTGGCTTTGATGGTTCCGGTAATGATATTTACTGAAGGACGTTGTGTAGCGATGATCAAATGAATTCCCACAGCCCGTGCAAGTTGCGCCAGCCGTGCAATCGGCATTTCCACTTCTTTGCCGGCGGTCATAATTAAATCCGCAAATTCGTCAATAACCAAAACGATAAAAGGCAAAAACTGATGGCCTTTTTCGGGATTTAATTTTCTTGCAACAAATTTCTGATTGTATTCTTTTATGTTTCTGGTGCCTGCTTCTTTCAGCAAGTCATAACGGTTATCCATCTCAATACACAAAGCATTCAACGTATGAATTACTTTTTTTGTATCCGTTATAATTGCCTCTTCTTCGCCCGGTAATTTTGCCAAAAAATGTTTCTCTATACTTTTATAAATACTCAATTCAACTTTCTTCGGATCGATCAAAACAAGCTTTAATTGTGACGGATGTTTTTTATATAAAAGAGAAACAAGGATTGCATTTAAACCAACAGATTTTCCTTGACCCGTTGCGCCCGCCATCAATAAATGTGGCATGGAGGTCAGGTCGACAATAAAATTTTCATTGTCAATTTTTTTCCCAATAGCAATCGGTAAGGTGAAATTATTATTAAGGAACTTTTCTGAATTTAATAACGTTTTCATGCTCACCACCGTCTTTTTGAAATTTGGAACTTCGATACCAATTGTTCCTTTTCCGGGAATAGGTGCGATGATACGAATGCCAAGCGCAGAAAGGCTTAGCGCAATGTCATCTTCCAGATTTTTGATCCGTGAAATACGAACGCCTGGTGCAGGAATTATTTCATATAATGTAACTGTCGGACCAACGGTAGCAAAAATTTTTTGAATTTCTATGTCATAATTTCTAAGTGTGTGGATGATCTGATTTTTATTTTCTTCCAATTCTGTAACATCCTGGATAATCTTGTCGCTCCCATGATTTTCTAAAAGATCAATCGTTGGATACTTATAATTTCTTAAATCCAGAACCGGATCATACGGTTGCTGTTGAATTTTTGGTTTAATTACAACCGGCTCTTCTTTGTTTTCATTCAAAACTTCTGCGTTTTTAACTTCCAGAGTTAAGCCAATTTCAGGATCTGTTTTCGGAAAAGAAATTCTATCTTCTTTCACCGGATTTATTAACCCTTTATCGTCATCGTCTTTTTCTATAATTTCAAATTCATGATTGTAAGATTCCGAATCATTAATTGCATTTTTATTCAGCGGTAAAATTTCAACACTTGCCTCTTCTTTATTCTCAGAACTTTGTTCAGCAAAACTTTCTTTAGCATTTGCAAAAAAAGAATTGGCCGAAGCCCATCTTTTCGAAAAATTAAATGAAGGATTAAACCGCCAAATTATATAACTGAGCAGGCCGACTAACAAAAGCAGCGCTGTACCTACATAACCAATTATTTGTTGAAGCCATTCATTGATCATGTCACCAACTTTTCCACCCCAAAAAAATTCCACATCAGAAGAATTTATTTTTTCCGCATCAGGCGTATGCATTAAAAAAGAAGCGCAAACGCTGATCACCAAAAGGCCCGCAATTACATAACGAAGATTGCGGCTGACAGAAAAAACTTTTTTTGGTGCAAATAAATTTACCCCCAGAACAAAAAAGAAAAGACAAAATAAATAGGAAGCAATCCCAAAACCTGACCGAAAAAACAGATCTGAAAAATAAGCGCCTGCAGTTCCCAAAGCATTTGCCATCGGCTGGTCATGACTCGGCAATAAAATTTTTGCGCCGTGTAAAACTTTGGACTGATCCTGTTGCCATGTAAATAGATAGGATGTGAACGCAATAAACAGCAAAAAAGAAATCAGAATCAAAAACGCTCCGGCAATTTTATGAGACCGCTCATCATGAATCAGTTTTTTTACTTCTATTTTTTCCACCTTATCAGGTTTCAATTTAGAAGCGACTGCAGCTTTTGTTTTTTTAGTCTTTTTTTGGTTAGTAGCCATGATTAGCAAAGATAGGAAATGGAAGATTCTTTTATTCTTTCAGTGCTTTTTTTAACTGATAGAAAGTCGCTTAATTTTTTATCCTGGTTCTTTTTTCATTACAGCCAAGAAACAGGAAAATCCAACCGGCTATAAAACACAAACCACCTAAAGGTGTAATAGCGCCAATCCAATTGTATCCCGGTAATGCCGCAGCTTTGATGGCAGCAAGAACGTATAATGATCCAGAAAACAATATGACACCTGCAATAAATAATTTCCCCGACCAATTTAAAAAATTATTTGGAAATTCTTTATAAATTATCCCAACCGCTAATAGCGCAAATACATGATAAAACTGATACTTCACTGCTGTTTCAAAAATTTCCAATGCATAATCAGAAATATTTTGTTTTAACGTGTGAGCGGCAAAAGCTCCCAGCACAACAGAAAGCGCTCCCAAAATCGCCCCCGTTTTTAAATATCCTTTATGCATGATTGGTAAATTTATTTCGATTCATTTTTTGATTTTTTTACAGTAGAAGAACTTTTAGTCTTTTTTTCTATTTTCTTTTCTTTTACGATTTCTATTGTTTTAGCAAGATTTTTATCACCGTCTGAAATCTTTCCAGCAAACTTCTTCTTGTCTTGTTTTTGCAAAAACTTTAAGGAAGTATTTTGAAGTTCTTCTACTTCTAAAATATGATCAGCTTTTAAATAAACCGGTTCCCTTTCTCCTAATTTTTTTTGAATAAAAAATAATAATTCAGCCGCATTTACTTTTTTTAATAGAGGCCTTTTCGAGGTTTCGTCCATTACACGATCCAATATATATTCAGGGGAAGCTTTTAAATAAATAATTTCTCCATGTTGTTTCATCCACTCCAAATTATCAAAAAAACAAGGAGTGCCACCGCCGCAGGACAGAAGATAATTTTTTTTATTTTCAAACTTTCGCAGATGATATCTTTCCATTTCGCGAAACTTATCTTCGCCATGTTTTTCAAAAATTTCTTCTACAGGCATTTCAAATGCTTTCTCGATTTCGATATCAAGATCATAAAATGCATAGCCGTGTTCCAAAGCCCAAATATGGCCCCAGTAAGACTTCCCGCTTCCCATAAAACCAATTAAAAAAATATTCTGATCCAATGTTGTATTAAAATTTATTCAGCCTTCTACTTTCGCTTAAACACAATAAAATTAACAATTTGATTCTGATATGTGATCAATAAAAACATCAACAAAGATTTTGGAATCCGATAAGAATTAAAATAGGAATTCCAAACCCCTGATTCGTTGTCTGAAAATACTTTTATCCTGGAAAGAAAAATTTAATTTTATTAATAAAAGTAGGAATCTTCTTCATTAATTTATTTAAAGGCATTCATGCCCGTCACATCCATTCCGGTTATCAAAAGATGCACATCCTGTGTACCTTCATAAGTAATGACGCTTTCCAAATTCATCAAGTGCCGCATAATTGGATATTCGCCGGTAATGCCCATGCCGCCTAACATTTGTCGTGCTTGGCGTGCAATATTAGCTGCGATTTCACACGCATTTCTTTTGCCCATACTTACTTGTTCCGGCGTCGCTTTTCCTTCGTTCATTAATGTCCCTAAACGCCAGTTGAGCAATTGTGCTTTGGTAATTTCAGTGATCATCTCTGCAAGCTTTTTTTGTTGCAATTGAAATCCACCAATCGGTCTGCCAAACTGAATTCGTTCCTTTGAATAACGTAAAGCGGTATCATAACAATCCATAGCTGCACCAACGGCCCCCCACGCAATGCCATAACGCGCTTTCGTAAGGCAACTGAGCGGACCTTTTAATCCTTTAATATTTGGTAAAATATTTTCCTTTGGAACTTTTACGTTATCAAAAACTAATTCACCGGTAGCGCTTGCACGAAGACTCCATTTTCCATGTGTGGTAGGTGTGGTAAATCCCTCCATTCCTCTTTCCAATACCAAACCATGAATTTCCCCGGACTCATTTTTTGCCCATACGACTGCAATCTGAGCAAAAGGCGCATTGCTGATCCACATTTTACTTCCATTTAAAATAACATCATCGCCTGCGTCTTTGTAATTACTCAACATTCCTGCTGGATCGCTTCCATGATCGGGTTCAGTCAAACCAAAACATCCCAACCATTCACCACTCGCTAATTTTGGCAAATACTTTTTTCTTTGCTCTTCGCTTCCATACTGAAAAATTGGAAACATTACCAAAGACCCCTGTACACTTGCAGTGCTACGGACGCCGCTGTCACCACGTTCCAACTCCTGCATCATTAATCCATAAGAAATATAATCCAGTCCGCCACCGCCATATTCCACGGGAATTGTTGGACCAAAACATCCCAATTCGCCCAATTGTTTTACAATCTGCTGAGGAAATTCTGCTTTCTGCGCATAATCTTCAATGATCGGCGAAATTTCTTTTTTGACATAGTTCCGAACACTTTCCCTGATTAGTTTTTGCTCATCTGTCAGCAATTCATCCACATTAAAATAATCGGGAGATTGAAATAGATCTTGTGCCATTTGAAGGATAATTAGTTAAAAAATCAATTTGTTTACTCAAATTCATGTGTTTTCAAAGATAACCCTTCATTTCGGTTTGATATTGAAGCGCAATCGCTCTTGCCTCATCTGCGAAATTTTCTTTGTTTCCGGCATAAATAATTGCTCTTGAAATATTGACCAAAAGGCCACAATCCTTATTGAGTCCATGTTTAGAAACTCCTGCAAGGTTGCCGCCCTGAAAACCAACTCCAGGGATTAATAAAAAATGATCAGGAATTATTTTTCTTATTGAAGAAATATTTTCTGCTTTTGTCGCACCTACAACAAACATTATATTATTTTCCGTTCCCCATTCGGCTGTTTTTTTTATTACCTCTTCAAATAAATAATTGTTGTCAACCCGTAACTGTTCAAAATCTTTGCTTCCTTCATTGCTTGTCAATGCTAAAACGATTGTCCATTTATTTTCATAATCCAAAAAAGGCTTTATACTGTCGCTTCCCATGTAAGGCGCTACAGTCACAGCATCGAAAGGAATTGTTTCAAAAAAAGCTTTTGCATATTGATTGGAAGTGTTACCAATATCACCGCGTTTTGCATCAGCAATTTTAAAATGACTGGCAGGAATATATTCCACCGTTTTTTCCAACGCTTCCCAGCCTTTCGTTCCAATGGCTTCATAAAAAGCGGTATTTATTTTATAAGCGACGCACAAATCTTTTGTAGCATCAATTATCTGTTTATTAAACTCAAACACAGGATCAGCAGCGCTTTTGAGGTGTAGGGGAATCTTTTCAAGATTGGTATCCAGACCTACACACAAGTACGACTCTTTTTCTTTTATCTGTTGTATTAAATATTCTTTGTTCATTTTTCTATGTTGCTGCTATTTGACTTTACTACGTCGCCAGTCTTCCAAAATCAATTTTACCTTTATTTATTCATTTACTAAATCAGCAATATTACAATTTGAAAAAGGATTTTTTTATTTATTATTTAAATATTTTCAGTCAATAAAGTTTTTAATCTTTGCTGCAATTGCTGAATGATTAAAGATAAGAAGCGGAGAGGCAATAATTTAGTTAGTACGTACAAAAACTTAAGGATTGATGAAAGAAATCGATTATTATTTTACAATTGAAAGCAGCGCTGTTGCTGAGTTTAAAGACCGCGGAAGTAAATTTTTAGCTTATTCTTTTCCAATAAAAAATATAAATGATTTTAAAAAACACCTTCAAAATTTAAAAAAGGAACATTTAAAAGCGGTGCACCATTGTTTCGCTTATAGAATTGGGTTAGATGGAAATAATTTCAGAATTAGCGATGATGGCGAACCGCCAGGAACAGCAGGAAAACAGATCTTAGGTCAAATCGATTCCAAAGAACTTACAGACATTCTAATTGTTGTGGTTCGTTATTTCGGAGGCACTTTATTGGGTATTCCAGGGTTAATAAATGCGTACAAAACAGCGTCATCACTGGTTTTGCAATGCACGCCAATTGTTCAGAAAGCCATCGAAATGCGTTATGAATTAGAATTTAATTATACGGAGATGAATGAAGTAATGCGGATTATCAAACAATTTAATTGCAGTGTTTTAAAAAATGAAACGCAATTATTCTGCAGTATTGAAACCGGCATTCCAAAGAATAAAATCAACGAAGTTTTAGCAGCATTTAAAGATGTTCAAAATGTAGCACTTCGTGTTCTAAAATAAAATTTTTAAATACCAGGAAAATTAACTTCAAAAATTATTTCCGGTTTTGTTGATTCCGCTCTCTTCTGCGTTCTTCATTTTCTGATGCATCTACATTATCGGTTTCTTCCGGGGTACGTTGAAAGTCGCGATTTTTCGGATTCTCAGTTTTCATCGGAGCATCGGTTGGCTTGCGGTTTTTATCATTTTTCATAACAAAGTATTTTAAACCAATTCCTCAATTATCGTACCATGGAAATAAAATTAAAATTGGATAAATTTGAACAGAAAATAATTAAACGGAATTTTCAGCAGAAGAAATATTTTGAGATAACCTGTTAAGAATGATGAATATTTAAATTATGCTACTTCTTTTTTTACCAAAAGTATCTGCAAGATGTGAATATATTTTCAACCTGATTTTTAAAGACGAATTTCAAATAGATTATCGTACAACAACCGACATTGTTGAGTTTCAACACTATTCGCAGGAAAAAATAAATTATTCCAATTCAAAAATATCACAGGAATTTTTTATAAAAGCAACACCCTTATTATTTGAAAATCAAATAATAAAACAGCACATTCAAGTAGCACAAAAACACGGAACAAAAGTTATATTTCCGAACGATAACGATGATATCGGCTTCGATATTTTTGCCGCTACTTTTTATTTAATTAGCCGTTACGAGGAATATTTGCCATTCTCTCCAGATCAGTTTGGAAGATTTAAAGCAGAAGATTCGCTGGCTTTTCAAAATCAGTTTTTGACAATTCCCGTCGTGAACATCTGGATCAATATTCTTAAAAACAGTTTAAAAGAAAAGTTTCCATTAATAGGAATTAAATCGACGGCTTTTAATGCTATTGTAACGTACGATATTGATGTCGCTTTTAAATATAATGGTAGAAATATTGGAAGAACAGTCGGTTCTGTTTTAAAAGATTTATCCGCATTTAAAATAAAAGACATCCAGGAAAGAATAAATGTGCTTTTAAGAAAACAAAAAGATCCGTGGGATACTTATCATGATTTAAAAAAGATCATTTTGCAAAACAAATTATCATCGATTTTCTTTTTTTTATTAAGCGATAAAAGCCGCCATGACAGAAATTTAAATTATCAACAGCCTATAATGAAAAAGCTGGTAAACAAGATCGCCATGTTTAGTGAAATTGGTATTCATCCTTCTTTTTATTCTTCCACTTTTCCAGAAAAAATCTTAATAGAAAAAGAACGGCTTGAAAATTTAGCATCTGCAAAAATTACCAAAAGCAGGCAACATTATTTAAAGTTCAGTTTGCCGGATACTTACATTTCACTTGTAGCAGCCGGCATTACAGAGGATTATTCTATGGGTTTCTCAGGAAAGCCAGGGTTTAGGGCAGGAAGCTGCAGACCTTTTTATTTCTATGATTTAAAAAATGAAAAACAAATAGATTTAAAAATATTTCCAATAACATTTATGGAAAGCACTTTGAATATTTCTTTAAATCCAAATGAAGCATTAGAAAAAATATTTTTACTTTTAGAAGAAGTAAAAAATGTAGATGGAACTTTTATCAGTCTTTGGCACAATCACACTATTAGTAAAACTGATGATTATAAAGAATGGAAAAATATACACGAAAAAATGATTCAAAAGATGAGCGGTTATTTACAATAAATGTTTCATAAAACCGAGAAGAACTTTCTCTTCATTTGCCCAATTCAATTCTTTACAAGCAGCAGCTGTATTGTGTTTCCAAAGATCATATCTTGTTTTATCTTCTGAAATTTCAATCACTTTTTTTGCCATATCTTTTGGATCAAAATTCCTAATAAAATCACCGATTTGGTAGTTGTTAATGATCGATTTTATTTCCACTGCTTCCGAAGATAAAACCGGGATGCCTGCATGTATGTAATCGAAAAATTTATTGGGAAGTGCAAAAAGATGCTCTTCTGTAAAATCAATTTTTTCAAAAATTAACCCGAGGAAAGCGCTTCTTGTATATTCCATCATTTCCGTGTAAGGCATCGCATCAATAAAAAAAACCTTTGTTTGTAGTTTTAAATCAACTACCATCTGTTTCAATTTCTTCAGGATTGTGCCGCTACCAATAAAATATAAATTAAAATCGGGCTGCAAAAACTGCATCATTAAAACGGCTTCTTCCGCTCCCCTGTTTTCGTTTAAACCCATTCCCTGCATGATCAATATCTTTTTATCAGTTGGAAAAACAATTGAATGCTTAGAGCTAATTCTCGTATAGGGATAAGGAACATTTCTAATTACCGTTACAGATACCTTATATTTATTTTCATAAATTTTCTTAATTGAATCATTTACTGTAATCACATTTTTTAATTGAGGGAACAATCTTTTCTCCAACATTTCCCAAACTTTTTTCGACGATCTTTTATATACACTTTCTGTAAAATATTCATGGCTGTCATAAACTAGTTTTAAATTTTTTAATCGCGAGATTATAAAACCTGGCAATAAGGTATCGAGGTCGTTCGACCATAATATATCCGCTTTACTAAAAAGCAAATAAAAAAATAACTGCAGATTAAAAAGAAAATACAACATCGGCCCATGATGAAAGAGATTATGAAAACGAACGGTTTTATACGGCAAATCTTTTAAACCGAAATTCCTTTCACTTTTTCGCCCGAGCAGCAAAACGTCATAACCCATTTGATACAAACTATTGCACTCTTTTTGTACGCGCTGATCGGTTACTAAATCGCTGATAACAGAAACAATAATTTTTTTTCTCAAAAGAATGATTGGTTTTTATTTTGCAAATATTAATTAAATTAAACTGAGTTTTGTGGCAATAAAAAACGTTTAAATAACCGAATTAGCAGTAAACGAACAAATATATAAGAATTGTATTTCTTTAATTAACCGATAAAACATTAACCAATCTCATTTACATATTGTTTGCCTTGATGTGCCCTACCCTCCTGATTATGGTGGTGTTTTTGATCTTTTTTATAAAATAAAGAGCTTGCACCAACTGGGTATAAAAATTCATTTGCATTGTTTCGAATACGGACGCGGCGAACAACCGGAACTACAAAAATATTGCGAGGAAATTCATTATTATCAAAGAGAAAAATTAGTAAATGGAATTCCTTTGCGTTTGCCATATATCGTAAGTTCAAGAATAAATCCGGCGCTGATAAAAAATATTTTAAAAGATAATTATCCTGTTTTACTGGAAGGCGTTCATTGTACGTATTATTTATTTCACGGCGAATTAAATCAGCGCAAAGTGTTGGTACGCCTGCATAATGTCGAATTTGAATATTATAAACAATTATCGAAATCATCCGTTAATTTCTATAAAAAAATCTACTATAAACTGGAAAGCCGGCTATTAAAAAAATATGAAAAAATTATTGCGAAAAAAGGGGAATTAATTGCAGTAACTGAAAAAGATAAACTTACCTATCAAAACGCTTTTGGTGCAAAGGATGTAAAATTTCTTCCGGTGTTTTTACCTTTTCAGCAGGTAAAATCAGAAACCGGGAAAGGAGAATTTTGCTTATATCATGGAAATTTATCTGTGGCTGAAAATGAAAAGGCGGCACTTTGGCTAATTAAAAACATATTTAATCATTTCATTAATTTCCCCTTCGTTATCGCCGGGAAAAATGCATCGGAAGAATTAAAAAAAGAATCAAAAAAAAATAAAAATGTACAACTCATTCAAAATCCTTCGGAGGAAGAAATGTCTACATTAATAAAAAAAGCGCATATACACTTATTGCCTTCATTTAATTCAACCGGAATAAAAATCAAATTGCTGAATGCATTATTTAATGGAAGGTTTATTATTACTAACGCCGCTTCTGTTGAAGGAACAGGCCTTGAAACTCTTTGCAGTATTGAGGAAACGGCAGAAGGTTATTTAAAAAGAATTAATGAATTGTCTGAAATTCCTTTTGACGAAAAAGACATCAATAACAGAAAAAGAATCTTAGAAAATTTGTTTGACAATAAGAAAAATGCGGTTCAACTTATGAAGTGGCTATAGATGCATTATCATAAACTTTTCCTCTTTCAGTTTTTATTGTCCTTGCAGGAAATCTATTGATGACCGGATAATCGTGAGTAGCCATAATAATAGCCGTGCCGGAATCACGGCTGATATTGAAAAGTAGCCTCATTATTTCATCTGATGTTTCCGGATCAAGATTTCCGGTAGGTTCATCAGCTAATAATAATTTCGGGGAGTTTAAAATTGCACGTGCT
>Ga0157371_10001202_pt1 | contig 27712 bp, 45 predicted proteins | sample C45metaG_FD_113462 | JGI IMG/M metagenome (GOLD analysis project Ga0157371, IMG submission 113462) | Corn rhizosphere microbial communities from Kellogg Biological Station, Michigan, USA - C4-5 metaG | ecosystem: Host-associated > Plants > Roots > Rhizosphere > Soil | place: USA: Michigan... | reverse complement strand
TGAAGAGTTTGAGCGGCACATCATCAAGATGCGTAAGCAACTCAAGGAGGTACAGCGTGGAGCAGTCATCTAGTGCAGATCGATGGGTTATTTGGGATAAACCGAAGGAACGGTTTTTTCACGAACATCAGGATATGCCACGTCTGTTTATTCGTAGGCTTGACGCCGTACGCGAAATGCGTCGAGACATCAAGGATCATAACGCACGCATCAAGTACGCAAAAATGAGTGGTCGAACAGAATCCTCAAGCATGTGGGACACACCGTTTCGTGATATTACTGAGGAAGACTACGACATTATTCCATGCAAAGTAGAAGTCATTCTCGAACGTACGTAAACCAAGATCACACGCTGCGCAAGCAGAGGAATTTCTGAGCATCATAGAGTAGTGTGTTGGTGCCTAAGAAGCCCAAGCAAGGGGGACACGTGAAACATCTGATTCGAGTAACGGCAATAATGGAAGTGGACGACTACGAATTCAAGAAGTACAACGAGGATTTGCGATTCTTTATCTACGGCGAAACATACTCGTTGGCTGAATCGATTGCGTGGAGCATCGAACACTCCGACTACGGTTCTTGTGGACCCTTTACCGTCGAAGACATTTCCGTTGAAGTCCTTGACCATCAGATCAACAGCAAAGATTCCTTGACACCCGAAGGTCAGTAACGTATACTGCGGTCAAGGCTGAAAGATAGGAAATCTGCCATGATGAAAGTGCGAATTGGTCGATAGGGTTACTCGCCCTGACCTAAAGTCACGAACCTCATTCAAGAGGATGGTTATGCCATAGAAAGATGTGTGTTGGAACAGAACTCAGGATACAAACGTTTACGTACATATGCCGTCGTCATATAATGGCCATTATAGGTCCCTCTTAAGGATACAAATGGGGGTTCGAATCCTCTCGACGGCACTAGACAAGGAGGTTGGTATGTTTATCATTGACTACCACGAATCGTGGATATACGTCTATTGTAATAACCGACTTGTACAAAGGGTCAGACGTGTCACGGTATGAAGAAAAACTTGAAGAAGCCTACCAAGCCACAACGTATGCGGCAACACATCGAGAGAAGTCTCTCGCAGTGTGTGATTACTGTGATACGGTGTGGACCGTGGGACCGCAAGACATCCTTGTAGCCGCACGATATAACCCTGCTCGAACGATCTGTACCACATGTGGTCGCCCTGTGCGTGTCTTTGTTCGTAATAGACGAAATCGCCTCATTGCGTACTTCAATACGACAGACCCGCTTGTGGCGTGTATTGCGATAATATTTGCGTTCTTGTTTTACCTTGGCCTCTTGTATACTGCGTATCAGTATGGTATCATTGGTATGTTGCTGTACCTGATGTTCATTTGTCTTAGTGGTATGGCATTTATCAAATTGGCGTATGGACGCAGTGAGCTTCCTCGAACTGAGGATGGGACCATCGATTACGAATTGATCAAAGACGTGATCAATAAGGAGGTTTGATGAGGCTTCAACAAGAATTCGAAAGGTTTGATCTTGATACTGACAGATACGAGCTTACGGTGAGTGTTGAAAGTAGCGCTATTCGTTTGAGCAGGCTCAGAAGCACCCCACCTGAACTTATCTCATTTGACTTTTCTGTATCATCCTCGACGGACAAAGACTATCGGAGTCTTATTACGGCACTTGGGACAGCGAGAAAGATCACAGTCACGGTTGACGTGGAGGGCTACGATGAAGTATGATGCGTGGGTAGCTGAAATTTTGAATGTCGAAACCACTCCGTGCGTGGTTCCGTTTCCTGGCAATCTCGAAAACACCACTCGACCGAATTACACCTATACGCTCGCATTGGAGAGCACAGCGGGGAAGGATCATCCAAGCATCGTCAAGCCCTCAGTGATTGTCATTACAAGTGCCGAGAAACTTTCATGGCGTCTTGGGCAAAATGTCACGATTGATGTCAAAGAGCTTGAACCTGAATTCGAGAAAGCCCTTGACAACACATCGCAGACCTGATATACTGTTCGTGTAGTCTAAAGGAAAGGCACAACGTTTCTACCGTTGAGGATGCGAGTTCGAATCTTGCCACGAACGCAAAGGAGGCGAAATGAATCCAAAAGAGGAAGCCAAGCGTATAGCTAATAGTAGGGAACTGACAAGCATCATTTTTGTGTATGATGACGATCCCGCTTCTGAGGCTATTGACCTTGTGGTGGTTCGACAAGATGTTCCCGCTGAGGTTAATACGAAGACGATGAAAATCGACAGCTACGAGGACTTGGACGAGTTTAGCACGAATTTGATTCGTGGATGGATTGACCTGTGATCGGTGATGACGATTTCTCCAAGGACGTGATTTTTGCGATTATTCCGCTCGGTTGCTATGACAAAATCTACATGGTGTCTTCGGACTTGGGGTTGGAGACGGAAGAATTCGTTCGGCAGGCTATTTCCTGCTTCCTCGAAGAACTTCTTCGCGGCGAAAGCTACTATACGGATTTACGACGGAGCACCGTAAAGAATATCGAAGATGCGCTGAATGCGCTGAATGCTGAGTAATGGGCAGATAGCCCTTTGGTGAAGGGCGGCGATCTTATTAATCGCGGCATAAGACGAGTTCGATTCTCTCTCTGCCTACTACGATTTTCCAAGGGGAAGCGTGAGCGGTTCACGCACAACACAGGCATGTGTTGGTTTGGTGAGCGTTCTAGAGCGCAATCCAAGGATGTTCGAATCATCCCGCCTTGGTCCATCCGAGTGTAGCTCGGTGGATCGACCTTTGGTCGAATCCATGCAGCTTGGGAGGTTGGTTATCCTCACTCCTTAGATTCAAGGAGGAATAAGTCGGTTCGAGTCCGATACGCTGCACGAAAAGTCTGATTGCACTGTGTGGTCAGGGGAAGAAAGTGTGTACACGAAGTTACATGCGAACGCAGATTTGCATTGGTGGTGTAGTGGCCTAACATGCATCCCTGTCAAGGATGAGAACGGGGGTTCGAATCCCCTCCTTTGCGCTAAGATACTAGAAGGCTCGCCCAACCTCGCGGACTTCGGTCCAAGATGAAAAGGGCGCAATAAGACGGCAGTGTGGCGACTGCAACCTTTCTATTATCTTTAGTCGGATCACGAGTTACCTTACGTTCGCGTTATGCGTAACTCTTCTCTAGACCTGATGTACATCGCATGACAGGGATGAACCTGACTGAGAAGGTGAAATTCCTTCGGTTTAGACCAACAAATACACATCAAGACGGAGGTCAGGTATGGGTAGTAGTGAACGGAAATCGGCTTTTCTTGGAATGCCTCACGGTACAGCGAATCATCAACTGCGAAAGAGTATCTTATTCAAGTACGTATCGTTGGCAGGTGAGGATAATTGCTATAAATGTGGAAACAAGATAGAGTCAGTAAATGACTTGAGCATTGAACATAAGGAGCCTTGGGAAGGTCGAAGTGTTGATCTTTTTTGGGACCTTGACAACATAGCGTTCAGTCATATACAATGTAATAAGCCACATACGTACAAAAAACCTGCTATTCCTTACGAGCAGGGTGTGCAAAAATGTTATGTGTGCAACGTAGTAAAACCGTTCAAGGACTTCTACAAAAGTTCAAACAATGGTTCAGGACGACAACGACACTGTAAGACGTGTCATAAAAATTGGAGAAAATCTAAGGGCCTTTAGTGTCAGTGGGAGCATAGCTGCCTTGCACGCAGTTGGGGAGGTTTCGAGTACCTCAGGGTCCACTTATCTTAACTTTTTTCTTTGTCCCTTTCTTTGTCGCTAAGGAGTTTGTATGTCACCCCAAGGTAAAGACGTTACGCATCTTATGGAAGAACTACCGCCAAGTCGTCCGAGGACACAACAGCAAGGAGCCTACAGGCCGCCTGTGCCCTCGCAAGGAGACTACCATCCTGTACCACAACAGACAATGAATTACGGTGGTCGAGGACAATGGAGAACGGTCTTCAAAGCCGTTGATGGTAACAGAAAAGAAATCTTTACCGAGACTCGTCCTGAGGTAAAAACAACAGGCAATATCGTCCACATTCATAGTGAGCGTTTCGATTGGATTATGGGTATTGACAAGGTAGAGGTTCTTGAGGTAGAATACGGAGAACTTCCACCTGCACAGCCTATCGTCATTGCAGGCGATAAGACGGTTGAGGAGTTTGAGCAAGAGGAACGGGACAGGATTCTCGCGGAGATTGCGGAAGAAGGTCCATTTCTCGAAGATGAGGTAAGCGTCGCAGGTTAGGGGGAATGACTCATGAACGAGGAACGTAACGACGAGCTTCAAAGGTATTACAAGTACCTTGAAGAGAGCGGTATCCTTTCCGAGAGAGCGGTGCTCGAAAGATCAGGAGAGCTTGTGACAGACGATGATGGTGAACAGTACATCCTTACACTTACAGGAAAGGTTCCGCTGCATAAGCTCCACGAATACTTCACACCGCCTCTTGACAACCAAGACGAGTCTGTGGTAGAATAAATTCATTGGGGTTGTTGGTTTCGACAGGGCATACGACGCTGAAAAATGCGGAAAGAGGCTTTGGACCGCAGTTCAATTCTGCGCAACTCCACCATGCTGAGCATCATCTGTAAAGCTGCTCCGACCTGTCGCATGTCGTTAAACTCATGGGGTCCACGGCTGACCTTTAACGTCCGTCCCAAGAAAGGGTAGATCAGACTCTCTGAGAGTGAGAGCCGCCTGTTGGAAACTACAGGACGCGCCTAGACGTTATGCTAGGCATGTTGCGGGGTAGCGCAAAGGCAGCGCAGGGGGTTCATATCCCTCAGGTAAGAGTTCGATTCTCTTCTCCGCCTTGATTGAACCATGCTGAGTCATACAAAGGAGTTAGTATGCGGAAATCGTGTAATCGATGCAATCAACTTCTACCTATATCGATGTTCGTCAAAAATGCGTCGAACAAAGATGGATATAGGAACGAGTGCAAAGATTGTGCACAGGTAATAAAACAAGAACGGCGTAACAGAGAAAAACCATTTCGTCGTGCAGTCATTTCCTATATGAAGGACACAGGATGCTGTGTGTGTGAGGAAAAGGACCATGCTGTACTACAGTTACATCATTGGCCTGTTCCTTTTTCTGAGTTAGGTAGAAAGAGACAACCCATTGCAGAGCCTTCTCGGGGACTTGATGAATTCTTAGATAATCTTGTAGATTGTGTTGTTATCTGTGCAAATTGTCATCTTCGGGATCATGCGGGAACTGTTCGTGTTACTAATCCTAGAAAATTCACCGCTGTGGAGCTTGAATTCGCGTATCGTGAAGCAGGTGGTCCGCAGTACAGACGTAGGAAAGGGTGATTCCTTGCTACGCCTCCGATGAGAACACTGCGCATTTAGTTCTCAAAGCACGTTCGTCCGTGCATGGCGACGTTTTTCCTAGTTTTGACGTAATAAACTAGGGCGCGCTTTCGTGGTGTAGGTGGTCAGTCACACGGTTCTGAAAAAGCCGCAGTTTCGGTTCGACTCCGAACGAGAGCACCAGGAGTTTATTGAAGGAGATACTTGTGGCAAAGAAAACCCGATACGTTTGTGTAGACATCGAAGCTGATGGTCCCATTCCTGGCAAATTCAGTATGATCCAAATCGGAGCGTGTTTTGTGGATGATGAGTCAAAAACATTTCTTCGTGACGTACAGCCTATCTCGGCGGATTGGGTTCCTGAGGCACTTGCCGTCAGTGGGAAATCACGTGCAGAGTGTTTTGACGCCATGCCTGCTATTCAGGTCATGGAAGAATTCAAGCAGTGGTTGACAACGGAAGCAAAAGGTGATAGAGTTGTATTTGTAGCCGATAATGCAGGATTCGATTGGATGTTTGTTTGTTGGTACTTTCATGCATTTCTCGAAACGAATCCATTTGGGTACTCGTCTATTTCGCTAACATCCCTGTACAAAGGGTATGCGCGAACAATGCAGGCATCATTCAAACATCTTCGTACTGAGAAGCACACACATAATGCACTAGACGACGCAAAGGGGAATGCAGGAGCGATGCGACAGATACTTCGCAAGATGGAGGAAGATGATAGTGGCGACTGAGGAAATGTACAGTATGGTTGTGATCGTGCAAAAAACGCAAGGATCGAAGAAAAGCTATGCATCGGCGCGTGCTCAGTCAAAATCTCTCGATAACCTGAGTACTCTTGTCAAGGACATTGGTGGAAACCTAAGTCGAGCGAAATTTGACACAGACCCAACCGTATTTGGTGGTATGGGAGAGCGTATAGCAGAAAAGTTTACTGAAACAGCGAGACATTATCTCAACAACCCAAAGCTCAATCATGGTACGATGTACCGTGCATTTGGTGTTGATGTGCTTGAAGAGATTGTGGTCGCGGTTGAAAAGAAAGATGCCGACGTAGCATAATTGGTAATGCGCATCCCCGACATGGATGTGACTGATGGTTCGAGTCCATCCGTAGGCACTGAGGTCTAGCTGCGAGGGACGCTGTGGCTAGGGGGAGAAAGTACGCGATATGACTGTCGTGCGAACAGTGTCCCGATTTGGACGATTAGCCAAGTGGTTAAGGCATTGCTCTGATATGGCAACACGCGCTAGTTCGATTCTAGCATCGTCTACTAAATAAACTTACTCCCCTGTGCTTTAACAGGGGATTACGCTTCTCTAGTTTAGTGTGGAAGAATACGACTTTCGTAACGTCATGGGCGCAGTTCGAGACTGCGGAGAAGCTCCAACAATTGTACTGTGGCTTATCAACTAGGAGTCTACTATGAAACTAACCTTGACAAAACTCGCGACAGCGATTACACTTGTTCTTACAGCGATTGTCGGAAACATCCGATAAGCTGTTACGCTCTCTTGGCCAAGCGGTAAGGCAGTAGGTTTACATCCTATTATGCGGGGGTTCGAATCCCTCAGAGAGCACGAGGGATCGTGGTACCGTACATCACGCACGCACTGCACGTGGCTCGAAGTACAAGAGTAATGCAGTTTGCTACGGTAGCTCAGGAGGATATTTATGGCGATGCCTAGAAAACCTAGAGGGAATTGCAAAAACTGTGAAGCAGTTTTGAATCGACCTGAAAAGGTATTCTGTAACGTCTCTTGTCAAAAGCAGTATGAGTATACTGAGTATATCCGTTTATGGAAACGTGGTCTTGTTAGTGGCTCGAATGGTGGTGCGGGAGTTTCTGCATACATTCGAAGGTACTTACGAGAAAAGTTTGAAGATAGTTGTGGTTACTGTAAGTGGAATCGAAAGCATCCTGCTACAGGGGAAGTGCCTATCGAAGTTCATCATAAAAACGGTGATGGATCAGATCATAGAGAGGAAAATCTCATAATGCTCTGTCCAAATTGTCACAGTCTTACGCCTAGTTACAGGGGTCGTAACAGAGGTAACGGAAGAAAAAATAGATAATGTGCAGGATTCGTATAGCGGCCATTACGAAGGTTTTGTAATCCTTTTACAGCAGTTCGAGTCTGCTATCCTGCTCCGAACGCCCTCATTCGTGGATCGTGGTGGGGAACAAGCGAGTACAGTATTCGTGCGCGTAACGCTGTGCGAACGATCCTTTTACCCTGAGGTTCCGAGGGGCGATCCTCTATTTACCTCTCACATACTGAATGCAGTGCGCCCGAAGAGAAATGAGTGAAGGGTTTAAGCAGTGTAGGAAACGTACGTGAGCAGAAAACGCCCCTATAATAATTGTTGAATGCACCACAAGTTAAGGGGGCAAAGCGATGAGATACTACATCATTTGGAACAATGTGATGGATGCTCCACACTATGCTTTCGACAATGGCTTGGGACCTGTGCTCTATCCTACGATGGCTATGGCAAAACGGAGAATAGGTCAACTTGCAGGACGCCAAGGAAAATACTTCAAAGTAGAGGGACGTACTCTCCGTCGAAGTGCTACGAAACAGGAAGATTATAGGCTATCGTACGAAGTACGAGAAGCAGTTTTAGAATATTAATGCGCCTTTAGTTCAGTTGGTAGAATCTTCCCTTGGTATGGGAATGGTGAGCGGTTCGATCCCGCTAGGGCGCTCTCAATTGATGCTCTTTAGGAGGAATAATGGATTACGATGTAGAAGTAGGATGCGTTGAGTGTGATCATCGATTCACCGCAAAGAACACAGAAGTAGACGTAGAACTCGATGAAGGGTATTCTGAAGATGACGTATGGTGGATTCACATCTATCGTACGGAATGTCCTCAGTGCAAGGCAGTGAAAATGGTGGATGTTTTCTCCAATAACGTTCCCTGCTGTCTAGATTAGTAAACGTGGGGCCGATTGAGACTCTCGGAAGTGGGAAGACTGTTGTGGTCTTCCCTTTCGTTTTCTCGTAAGGAGGTTGGTGTGTCAGGTATTCTTGTAGACATTGACAGTACGACGTTTGATACGCATGGTCTATCGATTCAACTTATGAACGAGCACTTTGGAACATCGTACACATCGGCAGACGTTGATGATTGGTCGAATCCCAAGAATATTGCTGTTGAACATAGCATTTGGCGTTGGAGTGATGAGTGTTTTGGGAATCCTGATTTTAATAGACGTCTATCACCAAAAGAAGATGCTGTTCGTGTGATTGAGCATTTGTTCTTGCAGAATTACGACATAACATTTGTAACCGACCGACCATTGAGTATGCTCAAAACAACTCGCGAACTTCTCGACAGACATGGGTTTCAGAAATTTCCCATGCTCTTTACAGAAGGAACGGACTACAGCAAGATCGAAATCGCCAAGCTATTCATGCTGAGCATTTTTGTTGAGGATAGTCCGCGTCACGCACGTCAAGCTGCGCAATCAGCATTTATTGATCGTGTTTTCTTGTTTGATTATGCTTACAATCGTGATGTTGGTGGTGATAAGGTTCAGCGTGTCACCACATGGAAGGAGATTGAGGAAGTCCTATGCGCGTAGCATTTATTGGTTCAATGGGTAGTGGAAAAACTGAGGCGGCACAACTGCTCAAAGACCGTGGCTTCGTCACGCTATCATTCGCGACGCCTGTGAAGCAACTTGCGGCAAATCTTATGACCGAGCTTGAAGCGATTTACGCTCACGTGGGCGGCGTTGGTTACACTGATTGGGACGTGGATATGATCAACACATGGAAAGGTGATCCTCGGATTCGGCACCTGCTTCAATTTATTGGTACAGAGCTTGGTAGAGAATTCTACAACACTCCTGAGATTTGGGTAGAGGTTATGCGAGAAAAGATTCGAACACGTCCTTATCCGTATATGCTCGTGGACGATTGTCGTTTTCCCAATGAAGCTGAAATGCTGAAAGAGGAGAGCTTCGTCATCTGTCGGATCAATCGCAATCGTCAGGACATCGTGACCCATCTTGTTGCGAAGGCAGAAAAACAAGGTACTTCTTTTCCTGAGGCGCTCATGGAGGTTCAACAAATGCTCAGGCATCCGAGTGAAACCTCGCTTGATGGGTGGCCTGCAGACGTGGTGATCGAGAACAATGGGACGATTGAGGAATTCAGAAGCAATTTGATCAAAACCCTTGACATCACGTAGTGGACCTGCTATAGTATACCTAACGTTGATTGGGAGTTAGTAAACAAGGAGGGTACATGACCGTTCAGAAGACCGCAGCACAACGAAAAGCGGAAGCCGAGAAAGCGCTTGCGGGTGGGCTTCCTGCATTTCCGAAGAACGGTCGTCCGACTAAGCAGGAGACCGATACGAAGAATGCCGTTATGGACATCTTCATGCTCGGGACGCAGGTCAAGATCGAAGAAATGATTTCACGTCACTTCGATAAAATGACGGCTCCTGTCAATGAGCGTATCAATGAGCTTATTGAGAAGGCGAATGCCTATCGTGAGATTCGCGTTATCACTGAATCAGGTGCTCACGAAGTAAGCGGATTGACGCACAGTCAGTTTGAGCTTCTGCTTCAACTCTTGGCACTTCCGTTCCCTATCCTTGTGACGGGTCCTGCAGGTACAGGGAAGTCCCACGCTGCAGAACAGGCGGCGAATGCCATGTGTCTTTCCTTCCACTCGCAGAGTGTTGGAGCGCAAACGAGCAAGAGCGATCTTCTTGGCTTCATGCACGCAGGCGGTGAATACATTCGAACATCGTTCCGTGATGCATACGAACATGGCGGTGTCTTCTTGATGGATGAAATCGATGCGGGAAACCCGAACGTCTTGATCGTCATCAACTCGGCACTCTCGAACGACTTCTGTTCGTTTCCTGATGGCATGGTTCGTCGTCACCCTGACTTCCGTTTTATCGCAACGGCGAATACGTACGGTCGTGGTGCTGATCGGAATTATGTCGGTCGAAATCAGCTTGACGCGGCGACACTTGACCGTTTCATTACAATCGATTGGGAAATCGACGAATCCCTTGAAACGCAACTCATTTCGAGTTATACTTATGGAAGTCGATGGTTCAAGGTTGTGAAGGGCCTTCGGAAAGTGGTCGAAGATCACAGCTATCGACTGATCATCAGCCCACGCGCTACGCTGAAAGGCGCATCGATGTTGGAGCTTGGTATTTCGTTCGATCAGGTCGTGAAGATGTGCATCACGTCAGCAGCAAATCCAACGGAAGCCGAAGTCCTGCGGGACAACGCCAAGAAGCTTTGGTAGGAAAGGGAGGTAAAACGTGTTTGAATTGATCCCGCAAACGTCGTACACCATTGAACATTCAGAAGGTGGTGTGCTGCAAGGAAAGCTTACTGCAAAACCCGAATGGAACAGTAATTATTCACGAGTGGGGTCGATTGCTATTCAGGCGGAGAGTGTCGCGTCTCTCCTGCGCCACGTTCAGACGCATATGACAACGCCGAAAAACAGCGGCGAGAGCGAGAAGCACGTTTCGAAGGGAGACAAGTTCTATTACTTCCAAACGTACGATGAGTGTCTCGAAGTATTCACGAAGCGTCCGAACGAGATTCGTGTTTTTGAGGAGAAGTTGACCTCGCTGCAGAGTCCCGATAACCAAGGTAACGACATTTACTACGACGTCACAGGGGACTTTGTGGACGTGGGTAAGTATCTTGAAGGCGTTCCTGAGACCTACGGCAACATGTACATGGGTAATCCACGAGCCTTCTTTGCAACGATCATGGTGAACTTGAGTGCGACGTGTTACTTCGATCAACGTGCGTTGCAGGCACGCTCCAAGCGCATTCTGCGTTTGGTTGATTGGCTTGAAGGTCAACAGATTCGTACGAAGATTCTTGCGTTTCACTCGACGCAATGTGAGTATGTTGAGTGCGTTGTCAAACGGTATCAGGATTCGTTCAGTCTTGACGATCTTGCGATTATTTCTTCTCCTGACTTCTTGCGTCGTGTGCTTTTTCGCATAAGCGAGTGGAGTGACACATGGGAGTATGGTTATGGGACCTCTACGATTCTTCGGGAAGGTCGTTTGAATTCCGTACCGCGAGGGGATTCTTCACAGATCATGATTCTGTCGGAAACCGATTCATCCATTCCGAATACCGAAAAACGTTTTGACACGGCTGAGCAACTGATCGAACAAAAACTCTTTGATAACGACGTACCTATTTCAATCGAAACGTAGGAGGAATGTAATGACAAAACTGATCTTCGATCTTCGTTATGATCGTTCGGACAATACGTGGACGTGTACATCGCCCGATGCTCCCGAAGCATTTGGCGTGCACTCAGAAGCGTATGAGGCACTACTCGACTGTGCCTTTTCTGCGTTCGGCATGGCTGAAGACCCCGACAGTGCTCCGCGAGAACATCGAAAGCACTATCATGAACTGAACATTGAATTGTTCCCGTATGTACCACGCGAAGAGATTGAGTATGAGCCGATGGATCGAAGTCTTTCAGAGGAACAGCGAGAACGAGCGAAGCGGTTCTTCAATGAATGATAACGATCTTAACCAAATGCGAAGCTGTGGCAGTTGCGGCTGCATTATCTTTTGCATCATGGTTGTCATCGCATTTATCGCGGCGGTAGCAGGCTAATGGTACTTCTTGAATGGTTTACATTTCTTGCAGGATGTTTCTTTAACTTTGTGTCGCTCATTGTTTTGTTCAATCCGAAGATACGTGAACAGAAGGACTTGGCACCGACATTTATTCTTGAAATGATTTTTGTGTTGACGGCAACGATTTTGGCACTGCAAGCGATTCGTACTTGACGGCTGCTTTGTGCGTGTGATATACTTGTGCGAGCACGTGAGAAATGAGACCAATTTGGCTGCGTAGACGTATATCAAAATGACTGAATAAAAAGCTGAGTAACGCTCAGCATTGTGTCCGTGGCGAAGTTGGCCTAACGCGGTGGATTGCAAACCCACTATTCATCGGTTCGAATCCGATTGGACACTCTACGCGATACAGATGTTAAGGCCGCATGTTTCCCTGCCAAGGAAAAAGTAAGGGTTCAATTCCCTTGTGTCGCACCGAGCAGTAGTCGTATAACGGCCATTATGCCACTCTTCCAAAGTGGAGACGAGGTTTCGATTACCTCCTGCTGCACCGAATGTATCTGTGGGCCTGTCAGCTATATTTATATATCCTTCGCGATGTCTCCTAAACCAAGACATTACAGGCCACTCGCGGACGTAGCCCAAAGGCAGGAGGCATTTGGCTTAGAACCAAATCAGTGTGGGTTCGAATCCCTCCGTCCGTACTGCTGAAAGGCGTTGTGAGTACCCTTGGAAGACGTCAAGCTATCTTTCTGTGCTACGGCACACGACTAGGAAGGAGGGCGTAGGTTGGTACCCTACTCTCGCCTCGGGATGGCAGCGGCGACACTGCTTGCACAACGCTGAGTAGGCTTCATTATGGGGATATGGTGGAAATGGTATACACGCAGCGTTGAGGGCGCTGTGCCGTAAGGCGTATGAGTTCGAGTCTCGTTATCCCTACCACTTGACAACACACGTAGGATCGAGTATACTACGTGAGTAGGAAAGGAGCTTGAGTGGACATTCCAAAGATTCACATGATCGTGAGTGGCGATTGGATGCAAATTTACTTCGATGGTAAAAGCGTCTACGAGCACCATTGGCCAACTGCCGATGAAATGCTTGACCTTCTTGGAATCAAGTATGAGTACGAGATAGTGCCTGATGCGGTTATGACTGAGATTGCGACACCACGAAGAGGCACACGTAAGAGTCTCGAAGAAGTCAAGCAACAGATCGATCAGATCACAGGCAACGAAAGGTTCGATCCCAACGACTACTAAGGAGTCGCTTTATGAATCTCCCAACATCACTTGGCCTTTGTGCGGTCATCTTGACTGCTTCATTTTGTCTGACGATGATCATCTTTGCGCTGCAGGGAAATCAAGTCGTCGTCTTGGATATGCTTGGTGGTTTGGGATTCGGAGCACTCCTGTCTGCGATCACATATGGTTTGTATAAGTTGATCAAATAATGCACGCATCCTCCAACGGCTAGGAGCACAGTTTCTCGAACTGAAAATCGGAGTTCGATTCTCCGTGCGTGTACAAATATGGATCGTTCGTCTATGGGTTAGGATGAAATTCTTTCAAAATTTCGAAACGAGTTCGAGTCTCGTACGATCTACCAAATAAAGGAGGTCAGTGATGTTGTGGAAAATAGAACATGAAGACGAAGTTTACGAAAATTACTTCACCATCGCTGTGTACTCTACGCTTGAAAAAGCACAGCAGGGTATTCGAGACATGCTTGCGAAGATCAATTGGGACAAACATACGTTTTACCGATTCTATGCAGAGTCAATTCAAAAAACGATCAACTGTACAATGATTTACCCACTCCCTGTTGACGATGAAATCATCGAGCCTGAACATTTCGCGCTTGCGGAAGAGGCAACTCGACTTGTGATGCTTGAAATGAAAGACCTGCATGCTGAGGCGTACAACTGCAATCCTGAGGATTACGGTCATCATCTTCTTAGCGGGAGGCATGGATGACACGACTTGTCAAAGAAATTCCGTGGCCGCTTAAGCAGATCATTTCGTGCGAAGGTTGCGCGTCATTGTACAAACTTGAGTCAGACGACAAGCAATATTCCTTTCTTACGTACGAGAATGCCTACACGTTGAAAGAAAACTGTTGGAGATTTTCCTCTTCGAAAGAATATTCTTTCGAATCTATTTGTCCGAATTGCGGATTCATCAATGAAACATTTCCTGAGCAGAAACCCGTCGTTCCGAAGTTCGAGGATTATTACTAGGAGGTACGCATGAAACTCGCAGAAGCATTGGCACTACGTAAAGAACTTGAAGCTGATATTCAGCGTATCTATGCGCAGATTACAGAGAATCTGACGTATCTCGAAGAGGATGGACCTGATTCTGAGTTCGATATGGACGATGCATTCGTAGAATTGATTGACCGTCATGCTGACCTCGGTATCTTGATCTATCAGATCAATAAAACCAACAATCAGACTGTACTTGATATGGGTTTGACGGTAATGGAAGCCATTGTACTGCGAGACAGTCTGTCGAAGAAGCTGGCACTCTACACATCTATACGATCAAGTCTTTCCTATGGTGCTCGTTCGCGTTCTCGCGAAGACGATCTGAAGGTCGTAACTGCCCTCAGTAAAAAAGAACTTGACCAAGAAATTGCCGTGATCCAAGAGGAACTGAAACGAGTCGATCTTGCGCTGCAAGAGGGAAATTGGACGCACGACCTTGTGGAGTTTTCGAACGAACGCCTTGATTCATACTTGATGGGAGGAAACTAAGGAAGAGTCGGTAGGTTTCATTGACTGCAACAACACACCACCTATACAGTGTAAGACGTAAACAAGTAAAAAGGTACAGAGTAGTACGTACGGTGTAGCCCTACAAACTGCTTTTGAAGCGCATTTTTTGTTCAGTCAATGCAACCGAGGGGATACCATGTGGTATCGAGGGTTAGGGGCCTCTTCTTGAATACGAGGGATGTGCTATGCATTACACACCGATGAGCACGATGCAGGACCAATCGCGAAATAACGTGCAAAAACAGTATACGTGTCTTTGTGGAGAGCGTATTGACGCTCGCGATGACCTTTGTGAGTTCTGCTTGGAATATTGTGCGAAAGCACTTGATGTGGATTCGTATACGTATGAAGATACGACAGGAGAGCCTCGTTATTTTGATATTCTGCGTTTCGCACACGAGCATAGCGACGATCTTCGGATGAACAAAAACAACATGTATTGGACGGCTATGGATTTTTAAGGTATACTAGAAACACAGACCCGCCTGTGCAATAATGCGGGAAACGGGAAGCTAGCAGAATTGGTTTATGCGGTAGACTTAAAATCTACGATTTATGGGTTCGAATCCCATGCTTCCCACAATGTCTCAGATGTTCCACAGGATATTGAATCCTGTAACGGGCGCATGAGACAGAGCAGGAACCACATCGATGACTAAAGCTTTGTAGGCCGAGCGCGGTACCTCCCCTTATACACTTGAGGTGTATAAGGACGGTCATGCGCAGAGACAGCCGAGATAAGTGTAAACCATTGAGAGTGGACTGTGCGAGTGGCACGCGCAACCCCACATGAATCTCTGTGCGCAAGACTTGGCGCTACGCGCCTTTCGCGATATGGTCTAATGGAATGACACCACTTTCATACGGTGAGGGTCCGTGTTCGACTCACGGTATCGTGACCAAAGGAGAAAGCGTTATGAGAGATACTGTACTTTTCAAAGTTCCCAATCGAGTCGTTGTGTACATTGATCGTGTCAAGATGATCGATACGACAAATGATGATGAAATGGCGCATCGGCTCTTGAAGGATCGCTCGTACTATCTTGTAACGGCAGATAATAATCCTCCTGAGGACAATATGCTTGCCGCGTTCTGGCGAGAAGATCACTTTGAGTTTCCACCTGATCTTTCACTTGTTACATGGCTCGCGTGTGTGAAATAACTCAGTATGGCGGAATTGGTATACGCACTTGGCTCAAACCCAAGCGGGACACCCATGCAGGTTCGACTCCTGTTGCTGAGACAAAAGAGAACTATTTCGTAACCATATGAATCCAATACACCGTTTCGTTCGTTTATTATAGAGAGAGGATACTGATGAAGTACGTAGCAATCAGCGATATTCATGGACACCGTACAGAACTTCAAGCACTGATGGGCTACCTTAAAGCTGAGGTAGACTTTGCAACGACACCATTTATCTTCTTGGGAGACTATGTTGATGGGGGACCTGACGTTCGTAACGTGATCGAAGATTGTATGGCTTACGAGAAGCTTTATCCACATTGGACGTTTCTCTACGGCAATCACGAGGATATGATGCTTGATGCACTTGTCCACAACAGTATCACGTATGGATCACCGAATCAGTGGTACGGACAGGGCGGTAAAGAAACCGCACAATCCTACTATCCCGATGGAGTAATTGCTGATCCTTATATGATTGTGAAACCTCAGGACTACATTCCAATCGAACATCTTGATTGGATTGGCTCTCGCCCCTTGACATTTGAGACAGAATCGTTTATCTTTGTTCATGCAGGACTTTTGCCGTATCACACGGTTGAACAGACGCCAGCATGGGACAAGCTGTGGATTCGTGAGAAATTCATCTATAGTGTGTGGGATTGGGGTAAACGTGTGGTTTTTGGTCATACGTTTACGGATAAGCCAATAGTGATGCCGAACAAGATTGGTATTGACACCATGGCTCGAAACGGTGGTTCTCTTTGCGCTGTTATCCTTGATGACGATTTTCCTGAGACACAGAAATTTATTGCATCAGACGAGCGCGACACATTTGCATGGGCAAGTCTTTGGTAAGGAGGGTACGCCATGCCTGCAATTCATGCCGCAAGCGTAAGTACAAAAAATGGCCGCGTGGCGACACTCCGAGAGTTTCGTGAGAACGGCGATGAATACAACTATTCGTTCGAGGATGGGATTATTCGAGAAGCTGTCTACAACCCTTTCAAAGGTGATGTTGCAATCCATCTTGAGTACACGCGAGAGAAACGAAAAAACAACGAGTGTGTGCTCGAAGTACGTGTCGTCGATATGACGAAGCGAAATCCTGTTCACAAAGAGACGGCGTATCTTGAGTTCGATGAAGACTACGAAGCGTTCAATCGTCACTTGAAATCAACGTTCGAGACTATCGTGGAAGCCCACCTTACGTTACTCGCGAAAAAAGAAGATACATAAACTGTTGGAGGTAACTCCAACACATCGGGGATTAGCGTAAGGGTTAGCGCACGTGCTTTGGGAGCATGTAGAAAGGTTTCGAGTACCTTATCCCCGACCATCAGAGACAGGTGTAGTTGGTTGCATGGTCGGTTTGGAGCCGAGCGGTGGTGGGATCGTTCCCCACGTCTCTGACTAAGGGGAAGTGAGGTAGCGCCTCTCCACAGACACGCTTCGCTAGCATACTTGTGAATGGTGTAAGAAGCACACCCCTCTTTGCGACATCGCCTAACGGTATGGCCACTGTTTCTGACACAGTACTAATCTAGGTTCGAATCCTAGTGTCGCAACCGTAAACGTCTAAAACAAAGGCATACGCTTATGGAATTTGGAAGAAGAGTTCCAACAGATTTTGTACACATTGAAAAATATGGTATTGCGTTGGTTCAGCCTGAGACCGTTGAGCACGTTGAGAAAATCCTTAAGCTTCCAACACAATACCGTGTCAAATACGATCAAGGACAAGAGGGAGCCTGCGTAGGTTTCGGAAGTTCATGGTCACAAAGTATTCGAAACAACATGTTCTACGATGCTCGTTGGCTCTATCAACAAGCACAGTTGGTTGACGAATGGGCTGAAACGCCACCCGAGGAAGGTACGAGTGTTCGAGCCGCATATGATGTTCTCCGAGACATTGGGCATCGACGACTTCTTCGTGGTAAAAGCTTGCCGCCTGTGCGAGAGTATGGTATTATTGCGAATAGATGGGCAACGAGCGTTGACGAAATGCGTACCGCTATCGCAAACGATAATCCTGTTACCATCGGCGTCAATTGGTATCGTGATTTCAGTAACCCGACACACGTTGGTTATCACAACGATTGGATTGGACGCAACATCTATCGACTCGGACCACTTGACGGTGGACACTGCGTCTGCGTCTATGGAGCATCGGATAAACGACAGGCATTCAAACTTGTGAATAATTGGGGTCCGTCATACCCACTCGTATGGATTCCGTACGATACGATGCAACTTCTCCTCAATCAATACGGAGAAGCGACAATTATTACGGATTACTAAGACAGTCTATGTTCGAAAGGGAAATATATGGAAAAGAGAAGACTACAACGAGCAATCTTCAGCGGAAATGCGAAAGATATTTCTGAGGCAATCGGAACTGTTGTTGCTGCACAAGCTTCGGACGCTTCGACGGAGTTAGGTGGTATCGTTGGTGGTGCAGGTTCTCCTTTTATCAAACAAGGATATTGGCCGCGTTGGTATGATGCTTCGACGATTGGTACAATCGACACCAACCAAACCAACACAGGATCATACATTTTGAACAATAACACCATTGTCTGTGTTCCAATTCGTATTACAACACCTGACTCCGCTTTATCAGATGTAATGGTCAATGTCGTGGCTGATGACTTTAGTGTAGCGAGAACGATTCGAGTTGGTGTCTACCGCATGGAGCAAGACGACATTGAGACGCACGGATCACCAACGACACTCGTTGGTACACTCGGAACGATTAATGCGAATGGTGCGGGAGAGAAGAAGATTACATTTGCAGGATCAACGCCCGTAGTGCTCGCACCTGACATTTATTGGCTTGCGCTTGCGTCAAACGGAACTATTGGTATCAACTCTTCCATCTTCACCCAAGCTGTCTTTGACATTGGATTTACAGGAAGTTCGAAAAGTGGATGGGTCGCTTCGAGTACAGGAGCCGCAGCCGCGCTACCTGCAACGTTTCCTGGCGGAGATTTTTCGAATTTTATGCCGTGGGTACTGTTCCAACTCGACGCAGCGCCGTCATAAAACAAAAAGGGACGACACGAAGTTGTCCCATATTCAGGCGTGATCTGTAATGGTAGCAATCCACTCTTTGAAAGTGATAGTCTAGGTTCGAATCCTAGCGCCTGATCCGTTGACATTTCCTATGAAAGGGTGTATACTATGAGCAGAGATTTCGCATTGTTTCTTATCATTGTTGCAGGTGTTTTTGTTGGCCTCCTTCTTTGGGCACTCGTCAGCGGAAACATTACAGTCTAGGAGGTTGTAACGTGCAGTTCAAAAGCTCCTATCGGTTTCCCCACTGTCTGAAAGATTACTTGGACCCACGTTACTACATTGAGTATTTCAAGGGATTTTGGCAGCGTGGTACTCGCGGTTTTGCTGACAGCGATCTTTGGTCGCTTGACCACTACATCGCAAACATTCTTTTTCGGGCGCTTCCGTATTATCAGAACCGTCATCCTGATTGTCACGTGTACTACTTCCTCGACAAAGATGAGTATTTTTTCTTCGAGGATCGTCCTGAGGATTGGGACGAGCAGCAGGCGATGGATGAGTGGGATGCCATGGTCGATAACATTATCAACACGTTGTATGTTGCCTATATTGATCCTGAGTCAGCATACGACACGAAGAATGAAGAGGCTGTGCAGAAGGTTATGGCAGACTTTGCATACTACTTCGGACACTTTTGGAACTAGACAACAATTCCTTGTCCTACGGGGTGCGTGTTCGTAACACAACAAGGAGCCAACCTGCGGTCGGACTACGCTGATCACGTAGACGTATATCAATTCTAGACGAGATAGCCGCAGGGTGATAAAAACAGTCTTGGCCTATAGTAGTAATTGGTAAGCTACACTGCCGTTGGGCAGAGGCGTGGGTTCGATTCCCACTAGGCATTAAGACTGCTATTCGGGTATCGTATAGAGGTATTACGTGATGCTGTTAACATCATTAGCGGGGTTCGAATCCCTGTACCCGAGCCAACCATTGTCATAATGGTAAACTATTCCTAGGAGTAAGCATATGGCCGAAAAACTCGTGATACGTGGAGATACCTATACGGAACTCCGTCCCCTCTATATTTATACTGTTGTAGACGACGAAGGCGGTCCTTTCGATTTCACAGGCTGCACGATTCGGACCACCTACAAGGACGCAACCACCGATCCAAACATTGATACAACTGATGAGGATGCCGCGATCAAGCATGATCTTGTCGTGGACAATCTTGGGTCCGTTACACTCAGTAACGGCCTTTTTCTCGTTGCGGGAGTTGGAGGCGGTATCATCAAAGAGTATCTCACACGCGCTGAGACACTCTCACTCCCCCTCGGAGTATCACTCAAAAGTGACCTCGAAATAACGACGACAACCGAAGTCGTCACGTTTATTAGCCTCGATACGCTCAAAGCAATTGATGCGTATACAAACAGGGATGTATAATGGACACAGGACGATTTCCATATAAACTCGACTTCATGATCCAAACGTACGAAGGCGATTGGACCGCCGAACAGATCGATGCAGGCGAGGCTCCCGAGCCAACCGTGCAATCATCCTCAGGGTGGTACGAAAAAATCGACGGAGTAGAAGTCGAAATAACTGATCCCAAGAGGATCGCCGAACTTGAAGAAAGAGCTAAATAACTTTCGTAGGAGAAACCGACATGCCACTCGTAAACGCTTTCCGTGATTATCTTGTCACAAAATACACCGCAGGTACAGGCACCAACTATGATAATGCAAATACGTATCTTGGTATCGGTAACGGTACGACCGCATTTGCACTTGGACAAACTGACCTCCAAGGAGCATCCAAGCTCCGTAAGGCGATGGATGCCACCTATCCTCAGGTCGCAGCAAACGTTGTCACCTACCGCGCAACATTTGGAACCTCAGACGCGAACTATGCTTGGGAAGAGTGGGGTATTTTCAACGCTTCCACTGCAGGCACAATGATGAACCGTGTCGTCGCAAGTAATGGTACTAAAGCAGGAACAGAAACAAAAGTCGTCACCGTCACAATTACGCTTTCAGTGTAGGCTATCTCATAATATGGGTAGTAAACGAATAATAGCGTACTAGACGTCTATCCCTAAGTCAGGAGAAAGCTATGAGCAAAATAGGTACATTAGCCGACTTTGGCTTAGGAGCAGGACCATTTACAGACAATCGCATGTACACACAATACGAGCCAACTGCGAAATATCTTGTGGATCGTGCTGCGAACATTCGCGGTCGATTCGCAACCCTTTCCACAACCATCCTTGTCGCGGGTTGTGGAATTGGTGTTCTTGTCAAACTATTCAAGGACCTCGGGTACACAAATGTATGGGGATGTGATTTCTCGACTGAATTGATCAACTATGGCAAGACGCTGTATCCTGATATTGCGTCTCGATTGCTTGTTGCGAACTGTCTGAATAACAGTGGAAACGCCCTGCCCTCGATGACAGGTGTACGCCGAGCAGCAGGACTCTCAGGCAATAACCGCTTCACGCTCTGCATCACAGATGACATGCTGACCTGCATGAGCAATGCCGAGGTTGCAACCTGCCTGACAGTACTTCGCGCAACTGCAACGACGCTTTTTCATGTGCTTTGGCCAATCGATCCCGCTGCAACTACACAGGACCCAAGTCTCAATTGGAAAGAGGTACCTCAGGGTTGGCAGGCTACCATTGGTAACGGTGAGTGGGTTATGAACGCAATCACAGGCGTTGTGTATGGCGCAAACGGGGTACCGATCTGATGGCTCCTGTAACCGTTGGAAGCGGTCTGTCATGGAGTCAAAAGAATCCGAACTACCACGGTCCTTTCGAGCAACCTACCTATACGTCGCTTTTCTCGATTACGCCTGTGTATGGACCATACACAGTAGGTGGAACATCAGCGGCAAATGAACGCTTTGCTAGCCCGTATGTTCCTGCCTCGAACGACACCATTACAGGTGTTACAATAGCCGCTACAAAAGGTCAAGCAGGTACAGCAGACGCCGTACTGAACATTTATAATGATAACGCAGGCTCTCCTGGCACAACAGTTCTTGCGACCTCCACAGTTGCGTGGGCTTCACTTCCTCCATATGGAGCTATCGCATCGACGTATTTCAATCTCAGCACACCGCTCAGTGTCACAAGCGGTACAACGTATTGGATTTCGATTACAGCCTCCCCCGTAACAACGACAAGCAACGCGGTCTATATTGGCGATAACACCGCAGGAACAAACGTAGGAATATACGCATACAACTCAGGTGCGTGGTCAAGTTGGAGCCAAACTCTCGGTATCAGCATGACTGTTTGGGGCGCACAAACAGGCTCAAGTTTGTACGGTGTCTTCGTAGATCAAACGAATAACACGGTCGAGGTTTGGAAAAGCACGGACAACGGCGCAACGTGGGCCGAATCTGATGCTGCTAACCACAAGAGTATAAATACCAATTCCAACGCAAAAGTTATTGATGCCAAGAAGCTTGATACCTCATTGTACGTCTTGTACCCAACCACGGCAGGACTTTGGACGGTTACTGCATTCTCTATGGCAACAGATACGTGGGGAACGACCACGAGCGGTTCAGGTCCCTCGATGACAGGAGGTCTAGGTGGACCTTTCGGATTTCTCGCAGTTCGTTCAAGCACAGAATTTATTATCTTTCATCAGGCGGCTGACAGGGCTGTTATGAGTTCCAACTATGCACGTACGTCGTACAGTCGATATAATGCAGGAACGTGGACACTCAATACAGCCCTTGATGGTTTGGGAACAAACACACAAAGTGCCTACGCGATGTCTGTGGGTGCTGACGCAGCAGGCCGAGTGTACATGTTCTATCGACTCTTCATTTCAACAAATGCGGCGATGGTTAAGGTCCTCAGTGCTACCAATGTACTGAGTGCAGCCATTACTGTTCAAGCTGCTCCAATTGCAGTAGGCAATACGACAATTGGTCACTCGTCGATTGTTACTGATACCACAGACAAGATTGTCGTACCTGTTACGACAGGCACAGCAACATTCTCATTGTATTACGCAAATGTTGCGGATAGTCCGACGTTCTCAAACACGTCAATTTCAACAGTAAATAATCCCGAACAATCAACAAGTACCGCAAGCACTACAACGGATGGATTAGATATTTATGTCTTTTGGGCGCAGGCAGGGAACGATGATCTTTACTACAACGTAGGAACACTTTCGGGCGGATTTGGAACTGATGGACTGTTTGCAGGAAGTATCACCAACGCAGGCGTGAGCATCAACAAGATCACGAACGCTATCGGTGTTTTCTTTAATGACGCAGGTACCGTAAAATACGACGCATATCCCCTCGTGGCCTCAATTCCTGTCAGTCTTAGTGACTCAGGAACTATTGGAGCTAGCGAATCGTTTTCGTCGCTTACCGTTCAGAATGTTTCGCTTAGTGACTCGGGAACCGTTGGTAGCACAACAGGTTTTGCGATTGCGACCACGATCCCACTTACAGATTCAGACACCGCAAGCGTGACCGAATCGATAGTTATTTCAACAACAGGTACGACGCTCACGGATACAGACACGGCAAGCATCACAGAGGCGATTGCCATTGCTTCAACAGTCTCGCTCACAGACTCGGGTACCGCGAGTGTTACAGAATCCCTGACGGTCCTTACGACGATAGCTGTCAACCTAACCGACTCAGGCACCGTAGGGGCCGCAGAAGCCCTCAGCAGCGCCGCTACGCTTCCGATGAGCGATACAGGTACTCTGAGTCCTGTAGAAGCTCTCAGCGCCTCTACGACGCTCCCATTGGCTGACAGTGGCACTGTAAGTATCACAGAGTCCTTTAACGCCGTCACAACCATTTTCGTCAATCTCAACGATAGCGGTACTATTGGTAGTGTAACTACGTTTACAACTACTGCCACACTCCCACTTACAGACAGCGGCACACTTAGTGTTACAGAATCATTCAGTGTCGCAACAACCACGAATGTCTCGCTCGCAGATTCAGGTACCATTACTGCCGCTGAAACGTTTGCTCCAAGTGCGACGCTTCCGCTCACAGATAGCGGAACGGTAAGCATCACTGAATCATTCAGTGCGGTTACAACCATCTTTGTTAACTTCACAGACAGTGGTACCATCGGAAGTGCAACTACGTTTGCAACCGCTGCCACACTCCCACTCAGTGAAACTAATACCATTGGTGATAGCGAATCTCTCAGTTACACGACAACCATCGCCGTAGCTCTCTCAGACTCACCAACAATCAGCGTTACCGAAACATTTGCAGACGCAGCGACAGCGGCCCTCAGTGATAGTGGTACTTTCAGTATTGCTGAATCCCTTACCGCTGTCACCACGACGTTTGTCAACCTCTCGGATAGTGGTACCCTTGGCAGTGTCGAAAACCTCACTGCAAGCGCAGCAATGAGCCTTGCAGAAACAACAACGATCAATGCAGCCGAGTCTGCAAGTATTACGGGTACAGGCGGCATTAGTATTTCGGATAGCGGCACACTCAGTGTAATCGAAACACTTACCGCATCGAACACACAGACACTCAGCGAAAGTAATACACTCGGATCGACTGAAACACTCGCTATCGCCGTCAGTATCACCTACACAGACAGCGGCACCGTTACAGGCACCGAAGCATTTGCGATTGCAGGTACACTCAGTCTCACAGACACAGGAACCATTGGCGTTTCTGAATCGTTTGTTACGGCTACGACTGCAACCGTCGCACTCTCAGACAGCGGCACCGTGGGATCAACCGCAACGCTCACGTCTGCAAGCACGATGAGCCTTACTGATGCAGCAACAATTACTTCGACACAGACACTCAGTAGCTTGACAACAACATCGTTTTCTGATAATGTAACAGTGCTCGAAAGCGAAAGTCTTACGATCAGCACAGGCGTGACACAATCCGATAGTTCCACGCTTGCGATCATCGAGAGTCAGAGCCTCAGTTCCACAATGGAGATTACTGATAGTGACGCTGTGAGTGTGACGGAATCAATGATCGTCAGCAGTGCGCAAGTAATGTCTGATACAGGAACCGTTGGGGTGGTTGAATCGTTTGTCGTGATGACATTCCTCGCGCTCAGTGACAACATTAGCGTATCTGCTCAAGAGGATGTGGATGTTGAAGGTGCAGTGAGTCTGTTCGATGTAGCGATACTTAGCGTTGCAGAGACAGTAGACGTCGCTATCGGTATCAATATCTTTGACCGTATTGGTGGTCTGCTTCGAACAACACCTGATTCACTCGCACCAATGATGGCGAAACTCGATCCCGATGATCCATTGTTCCTTTCCACAAGTAGTTTATCAACCATAATGGTCGTGACAAAAGAGACCACCGAGGCACCGATTGCTCAACACATTTCTTCACCAACGTTTTCGAGCATTCAAGTGACAACAAGTTCACCAATGCCGCCTGTGCTTATGTCTCAGGAAACGGATGATATCGTCTAGGAGGTTTACCGTGCTACCAATCTTTACCGCACCAACGATTACTGAACATCACCGTACGCTACTTGCCACGAATGAGACGTGGAGGGAAGTCATGCCAAAGGTAGACCAAACCCTTCGTCGTCTTATTGAGCAGCAGCTTCATCGCAACAAAGGGCAGAAAATGATTCGAATTGATTTGTCAGTTGAACATGCAACGACCATATTGGAAGCCGCAAAGTAAAAGTAGACGTATACTAAATGGTAAGGGAGGTTAAATGTCTGTTGTACTAATTGCAGGTTCTCGAAAACTTGTAGGACAGCCGTTCTACGATTACATGTATGAGTTTGTATCGACGTTCCCAAAAGATACGGTGTTCCTTTCAGGCATGGCTGACGGCGTAGACATCTATGGATACCGAGCAGCCACAGTCCTCGGACATCGTGTCAAGGAAATGCCAATCGAAGATTGGGAATGGGATGAGGATGTACACGCTCGACGTGCAGGACTTGTTCGTGATTATTGTTTAGGTATCTATGTGCAGAAGTCGAAAGATGGACATGCACATTTGTTTATCAATAATAGTCAACTTACTGCAGGCACTAAACTGATGAAGGGGATTTGCGAAGAGTTCCTTGTGCCCTACACACTACATAACTGTACGTTCTCACCTGATGAGCTTAAGCAGAGGGTGACTAATTGGCGCAGATAGCGCCAAAGGAAAATGTCTATGAACAAAGACGGAATTATGCGGATCATTCAAAACGAACCGATCCTCACCCGAGCGATCATGGCGGCGATTACACTTGCTGTCTCGTTTGGTGCTCCTATCTCAAACGATCAAGTTGAGAACATTCTTGAGTTTGTGTCAATTATTGTTCTTCTTGTGCTTGTCTACTCCGCACGTGAGGCAGTAACACCTGTTGCAAAGGCAGAAGCAAAGATCGAAGAAGCCTATCAAGCTGATCCGAACGTTGACGAAAAGCCAACCCTTTAGACTAAGGAGGCAACAGCCTATTGGGAAAGGGTAAGCAACGATGGATGCACTTATTGGCAGTGGAGCAGATGTTATTACACTTTTGCTTCTCTTCATCGTGGGCCTTTTGACCAAACGCTTTGTTCCTTGGTGGGTGCACGAAGAAGCTCTTAGAAAACTTCGTGAGTATGAGGAAGCGGCTCCTGAACTTATCACACAGGTTCAACGTCTTGTCAAGGCGTTGGATGAAAAACAAAAGGAACAGCCGCACAATCCTCATGCCGTGCAGACACGCATCAGAGCGAAGAGGAAGGATCGAAATGCTTAAACATCTTCTTGATTACCTCTCTAATCCATTTGACCGCAAGAAATTAAGCAAAACACACGATCCCATTATTCGTGAAATAAAGAAAGAGACGGCTCGTGTCAAAAAACAGCAACAAAAGATTGCGTTATTTCCTATCGCAGGGACGGTAGGCAATCCGCAGTTGCGTAAGGAGAACACCCACCATGAATAACGTATTGGCGGAACTTGGTGGCGTATGGTCATCGGTTAAAGATGTAATTATTGATCTATGGCTCGATTGGTCGGAGTGGCTTGTCGGCACACGTAACGCAGAACTTGGTCTCATCACTACAGCACTCTTCATTGTCATGGTATGCTCTGCAGTCCTCGCATGTGTTATGGCGTACAAACACCCTCGTACACGACTTGAGCAATCGCTGTTTGTTCGTGAAATCTTTTTTGCGCTTCTACTTGCACAACTCTTTTTGGCGAGATTTCTGATGGTTGAGAACATTGTCGTTCGTTTGGCAACCTATTTGTTTCTTGGTTTATCGTCGATTGCCATTGCAGTATACTTAATTAAAGAATATACGTTTGATGCATGGTTGCGTAAAGACGAAGAGATTGAGTTGGACATGCGGCAGTACGCGCTTGACAGACGACAGGCTGAGCTTGACGCTCGAAGCCCTCAGCAGGTAGAATTGATTGAACGGCAAGAGAAACTTGATGAAGATCGCGCAAAAACACTTGACAACAACGAAACGGTATAATAGAATAGGTGTACACGAGTAATTGTGTACACTTTGCGACAGTCGCTATGGTAGCGTATCAGCCTCCAAAACTGAAAAAAGCGGGTTCGATTCCTCTCTGTCGTGCCGATAAGATGGTATATTGAAAGGACATTCTATGGATTACGACGCAAGCACTGATACAGCCGTTGAGGATATTACAGCGGAATCAATTGTCAGTGCGTTGATTCGAGAACGGGAAGATGGTATTATGTATCTGAAAGCGAGCATCAAAGACTTCGAGCAGTGGCTTGAGAGTTCGCGTAACGCGCTTGCGGTTGCAGAAAAAGAGTTG
>Ga0157371_10001200_pt1 | contig 27764 bp, 22 predicted proteins | sample C45metaG_FD_113462 | JGI IMG/M metagenome (GOLD analysis project Ga0157371, IMG submission 113462) | Corn rhizosphere microbial communities from Kellogg Biological Station, Michigan, USA - C4-5 metaG | ecosystem: Host-associated > Plants > Roots > Rhizosphere > Soil | place: USA: Michigan... | reverse complement strand
GCTGTGCTCGGCGCAAGGCTTCAGCAGATTGAGACAGCGCTGGGGGATGGACAACGTGATGCACAAAGCCTGGTGATGATGTCGACACTTGTGGGTGCCTTGGTGCTAGCCCGGAGTGTCGAGGACGAGGCACTAGCGATGCGCATCATGGACGTGGTGCGCGACAGCTTAAAAAACCAGGTTGCAGAGGATGAAAAAGCCGGTCAATGACCGGCCTCCTTGCTTGCTTTCACATCCTCAGTTCACCTCAAGCCGGTCGCGGTTCTTTTCCAGCAGTGCCTTGCCGATACCCTTTACCTCCAGTAATTCATCTATCGCCGTAAACGGCCCGTTGGTTTCGCGATAAGCGATGATGGCCTTGGCTTTGGCGGCACCGATACCGAAGAGATCGCGGCGCAGAGTTTCGGCATCGGCGGAGTTGAGGTTGACCTTGGAGGATTGTTCGACCTTGGTCATCTGGGTGGTGATGGGGATTAAGGCTTCGGTATTGGTAGAGGGGGCGGCAGTGGTGGCCAGGGAAATGCTGGTGAGGAAAGCGAAGACGAGGGATGAGAAATTAGCTTTACGCATTGGTGACGCTCCATGACATCGATAAGGGAAAAGCAGCCTTTCCGAAGCTGCTTTTCAAACTTAGGTGATGTTTCGGGAGAGTCAAAAATGGATGAGTTACATGGTGTGAGCAGAGTGAGCGGTCCTTGAGCCCGGCAGTGAGGCACAGGGCTTCCTACCCCACTACGCTCGCACACGCTATTGCGGGCCTGCTCGCCAGGACAATCGGATGCGAACGCCGAAACGTGTTTCTGTACCTTTCCCCCAGAATAATCATATGCGATCCATAAAACTCACCTCCCCAAAGAAGGGTTAGTGCTTTAACGCGGATCTCTGGCAAGCAGTTCCACGGGATCGACGATTCGTAGCTTCAACCGACGAGGCAAACGGCACCCACTCCAGTAAATGGCGCAGCCACGTATAGAGCTCTTTGCCGTTGAGCTTGGCAGTCTCGACCAGACTATAGATCTTAGCGATGGCGGCGGCGCCATTTATGTTATCGCTGAACAGCCAGGCCTTACGATCATGTTCAGGCAATTCGTGGATGACTTCGATGCGCGGCAGTGCAACCGCCAATGACTTGCGCTTACCCCGACGTGGCGCCGGAGAAAAAACTATTCGTCAGCCGCGCCCACTGCTGGCATCGGCTCGCTTTCGGGGTCATTGAACAGTCCCAATTGCAGCGTATTGAGCTATACCGTCTGTTTTCAGATCCACGATATGAGTCTGATGAGACCGGGCGACTTCTTTCTGGCGATTAAGTGCCTAAAACAGCAATTGCTTGAGCAAAACGGGATCATCAAGAAGGTCATCGGGCAGAGAAATCATGGCCCGGATTATACAGGGTCAAACAACGTGGCGCGGCCTCTAGACCTGACGAGAACGGTTGCACCAAAGATTAAAACCATCGAGTAAACAATTTAGCTGCTAAATAGGCAGGATAATCGCTTCGTTAGTCACATCGGACAAGGTTTTGAACCGCTCCGACTCCAGACACTTAAGCAAAAGACATAAGCCGTTACGTTCCCAATATAAAATCTTCACTCTACTGCGCAGTTTGTTGAGGAAGGAGAAAAGTACCGGATCGAACACGGCAGCCTGATGTCCCGCTCAACAAGGCCAGCCAGGCCATCAATGGATTTTCGGAAGTCGCCGGTTTGGCATACAGATAGAATTTTTCGACTTTAGCGTCGGGTCGCATCATGAGGATTTGGCGCCAAAAAGAAAGCGAAAACACAGCATCGGGATCAGCTAATCGCTTTAAATGTGGGCTTTATGGCGCGCTTACGAATAATCCGACGCCCAGATACTGGAGCAATCACCTCGCGCCTCATCGGTAGAATTATAAACCGCTGCTGCCGTGATCTGCTCACTGAGGTTCAACCGCTCAACGTGTATTGCGTAGGTCTCAAAAAATGCAGAGCCGCTTTAGAGCCGCCTTAAGTTACAAGAATGCGCACTATAAAATCCTAACACAAATAAAAATATAGGCCCCGTAGATGGCGAAGAAAGTCCGTCCTGAAAAAGATTGAATACCGTAAAGAATGGGAAAATTATGGCAACCATGGCAATATAAAATCTTTTTTGATAATCGTCATTTTGCGGATTCTTGAAAAAGGGCCTGATGATGCTCCACAAGAAAAAAATATAGAAGAACCCTGCGAGCCCACCCATTTTCCATATAGCCCCAAGATATTGATTATGTGGTGTATAGCCTGACGTACTCACATCATTATTGAAATAACCGAGTTCGGAATCAAACAATCCATACCCACTAAATCCAGTACCAAATATTGGGCTTTTCATCAAGTCCTCAGCCAAAATCACATACAACCCAAGCCTCCCGGAAGATACGCCATCCCAATTCCCCGAATAGATATTGTTTGCCATGATCACGATTTTGGCAAAGAGCTCCACAAAGTAACCCGAGAAAAACGAAACAATAAAAGCAGACGCAATGAAAGCGGACAGAATGTAAAAAACCACCATAGCCAGTCTTTTAAATGTCATCCGTCCGGCAAAAAAACAACAAAGGCAACTTATGATCACTCCAAAGGCGGCTTGCCTAGAACCACTGCCCAAGACCAGAATCAAACTGCACAACATGCCGACACAGGCGATCAACCTGACGTTTCTCTGTGGCTTCATCACTACCCCTAGCGACAGGCAGATCATGAAGGCAAATGAGAAAAATACGGCGATACCGTTTATACCGTTACTACCGTGAAATTTGAGACCGAGAAATGTCGGAGCAAATACGCCGCCATAAATGAATTCCCCTGGAACCCGTTCAAATTCAGCAAAAATTGCCACATTCCCTTTTATAAAAATCGCGTCCAAGGTTGCTACCAACGCCGTCGTGCACAGCAGGTAAATAAGCGTCTTATTGAATTTTTCCGGCTGAAAGTCTCCCGCCGCAATACTTCTTCCGAGTAAGTAAATCAGGTAGGGCTTGAAGAAAAAACCCAGGGATAGAAGCGCCCTTGCGATATTTCCCGGCTGGAAAAACAATTGTACATAGATCAGCGAAACCAGTGACAGCACAATACTCATGAGCAGCCATTTGTTTATTTTATGACAAACCAAAAACACATACGGCAGTGCAAACAGGCACAACACATCAGCAGTAGCGATTTCAACGCCAAGAGCCGGAACAAATATACGCAATGGAATGCATAATAAGATGGCTGAAAAAAACAGAAGCATCTTATACGGTCCTTGCAGTTGATACTGACAAAAAAAGAAAGAAACTGTACGCGACGTCCGCACAAATGTCCATTTTGTATCCAGCATGCTCTCAATATCCGAAAGTACACTTCGCTTTGACGTGTGGCAGACTTCCAGGAACATTGAGGCAGTAAATTTGCTGAGCACTTGCCCTGCGCTAGGAAGTGGAAGTTCACTACCAATAGGTCACAAATAGTAAATTGGCGCCCCCTCCCATTCCCTCAGCAACTTTCTGCGCTTCAATTTCAGCTGCTACGGGAGATCAGCTCAAAATGAATACCTGCACGACGTGACCTCAAGGATCGAGGCGGCGCTGCTGGTAAATCCAATCAACGATTTCACCATCCGGGGAATAGCCGCTGACGGTTTCGCGCAGCAGTTGGCGCACACGCGTGTAGTCATCCTGTTCAACCGCACTGAGCAGTTCCGTTAAACGGGCCTTCAAGACGTCCCACGGCAAGTAGTCCTCATTGGCACTCATAATCATCGGGTGCGGAGTCGTGACTACATTATCGCCGATCAGCAGTTCCTCATAGAGTTTTTCGCCGGGGCGCAGCCCTGTGAACTCAATGGAGATGTCGCCTTGAAGATTTTTATCAGACCGAATACTCAAGCCGGACAGATGGACCATTTTCTCTGCCAGCTCGACGATTTTCACTGGCTCGCCCATATCCAGAACAAATACGTCCCCTCCCTGCCCCATGGAGCCCGCTTGGATAACTAATTGAGCAGCTTCAGGGATGCTCATAAAATACCGGGTGATTTTGGGGTGTGTAACCGTCAGAGGGCCACCAGATTTTATTTGCTTGTGAAACAACGGGATCACCGACCCGGACGAGCCCAGCACATTGCCGAACCGCACCATGGTAAAGCGAGTCTTGTTTACCCGGGAAATACTAGAAGTCTCACCGAAGAGCACCGGAGCGATCTCACTGCTGAGCGCCTGCAGCGTCATTTCTGCAAGACGTTTCGTGCTGCCCATTACATTGGTCGGACGCACAGCCTTATCAGTAGAAATCAGCACAAAGTTCGCCACATTGGCGCGTAAAGAAGCTTGTGCGGCGCTCAACGTGCCCATCACATTGTTCAAAACGCCTTCAGCGATATTATGCTCGACCATCGGTACATGCTTGTAGGCCGCCGCATGGTAGACCGTGTTGACGCGCCAGGTCTTCATGACGTCAAAGAGCTTTTCCTGATTACGGACAGAACCCAGGATTGGTAATAACTTAACTGAAAGTGACTCACGTACGATTCGCTGCTCAAGCTCTTGCAGGATGCTGTAGAGATTGAACTCGCTATGCTCATAAAGCAGAAGTGTCGTGGGTTGTAGCGTGAGAATCTGGCGGCAAAGCTCAGAGCCGATTGAACCGCCCGCCCCGGTAATAAGAACCGACTGATCCTTGATGCAATGTTCAAGCAGCTCATCCTGAGGGGGTACAGAATCACGGCCTAGCAAGTCAGCGATATCAACCTCCTGGATATCGTCAACTTTTACTCGCCCGCTGGCCAAATCCATAAAGCCGGGCACGCTTTGCACATGGAGCGCAAATCCCTCCAAGAAGGTCAATATCTCCCGGCGACGCCCGCGACTGGCAGACGGAATGGCGAGAAGGATCTGCTGGGCACCGGTGGCATCAAGCATCTGCTGGATATGCTTTGGCTTATAGACAAGCAAGCCTGAAATCACACGATCCGCAATGCTGCTGTCATCATCAATAAAGGCCACAGGACGCAACAGCCTCCCCATGCGTAAGGCAGCAACCAACTGATTACCGGCTGCACCCGCACCATAAATGGCCACCTTCGGCAGTCCATCATCTCGATTGGTAAAAGGGACGTGTTGCGCAGCCGTAAACCAGTCTCCCAGGAAATACTGGCGCATCGCGAGGCGTAGCCCCCCAATCATGACCATGCTCAACCACCAGTAATTGAAGATGACCGAGCGCGGAACAGAAATCTGATGGTTGCCGCTCCAATAGACAACCAGTGCGAGAATCAACGAGGACAGGCTGACGGCCTTGATAATTGCGATCAGCGCATCGTTTCCAAAATAGCGCATGACTGCACGGTACATACCAAACCGTACAAACAGCGGAATTGCGATGACTGTGGCGCTCAGGAATAGCCATAGGTACTCATTGAAAGGATTGATCAGCTCATCAATCCCCAAACGAACGACAAAGGCCATCCAAAGGGCAAACCAGACAAGAAAAACGTCGGTCACTACCTGGAAGGCACGTTTCTGTCGCCGCGTTAACCCTAGTAATAAGGTTCTCAACTTATCCATAACGCCTTGAAACACCTCTGTTACTCCTAAAATACATCCGCCGCCACCATGGATAATTCCAAAGGAATTCATCCCATGATGATGGAAAATTCCATTTGACTGGCCCGCAGCTCAAATCCTTCTGCGTTGCAAACAAAGACGGGCATTCCTGACTGTCTAACTGATTACGCTTCGGTAGCCAACTGCATAACAGTCTTCAGCACCGAGCATGTCTTGTCGATTTCAAGCTGCGTCAACGTTGGGTGAACAAGAAACATCACACTCGTTTCGCCGAGTTCCCGGGCTACCGGCAAACGACTCGCCGGACGCCAACCAGTATTGTCAAACGCCTTTTCCAGATAGACCTCGGAGCAGGAACCGGAAAATACCGGAACTTCTCGTGCCGAAATTTCCGCCAGAATACGATCGCGATCCCATCCGGCCTTGAGTGCCTGAGGCTCTACAAACACGTAGCACTTATACCCTGCGTGAACACTTCCCTCAGGCATGACTGGCACGCGCAAACCTTTGAGTTGGCTGGCGCACTCCCATATCTGACCGGCATTCGCCAGCCGACTGGCCTGCCAATCTGTCATGCGCTTGAGTTGAATCCGACCGATTACGGCCTGAACCTCAAGCATTCTCCAGTTCGTACCGAAGCTTTCATGCAACCAGCGAAAACCAGGGGGATGGTTACGTTCATAGACAGCTTCCCAGCTTTTGCCATGATCCTTGAACGACCACATATCCGACCAAAACTTACGATCATTCGTCGTGACCATTCCGCCCTCGCCGCCCGTCGTCATGATCTTGTCCTGACAAAAGGACCAGGCGGAGATATGGCCAATTGACCCTACTGGACGCCCTTTGTAACGAGCGCCATGGGCCTGAGCACAATCTTCGATCACTTTAAGATCGAATTCCTCGGCCAGAGCCATGATCGGATCCATATCGCAAGGCCAGCCGGCCAAATGCACGCAGATGACGGCTCTAGTGCGAGGAGTCAGCACAGCGCGGATAGTCTGCGCGCTAAAGTTTTGCGAATCGCGATCCACATCAGCAAAAACCGGGACAGCACCGGCATTCACAATGCTCGATACGGAAGCAAGAAAAGTGCGTGAGGTGACAATCACTTCATCGCCTGCACCGATACCCAAGGCCTTCAAGGCTAGGTCCAGGGCAACCGTTCCGTTGGCCAGGCCGATGGCGTACTCGGTACCCGCCCATGCAGCGAACTCCTTTTCAAACTCACGCCCCTGTGTACCGGTCCAATAGTTGACCTTATTGGACAGAATCACATCACGTACGGCATCAGCCTCCTCTTCAGTAAAAGAAGGCCAAGGAGAAAATGGTGAATTCAACACAACCAGTACCCGTCAGTTTTCATTCGAAAATATGAAAGACTCGTAAACACGAGCCTCGTTGCAATTCGCTCAACACACTGTTTGTGCGGCGACGACTTTTCAAGAGCCGTCCGATAACCTGGCCGGCACTCCGACGACTGTAACCTTGTCAGGCACATCTCTGACAACTACAGCACCAGCGCCAACCATGACCTGTGAACCGATGCTCACAAGTTGTCGCACGCAGGCACCTATGCCAATCCAGCTCAAATCCTGCACGTAGACGCCGCCTGCAAGCCGGGCGCCGGGGCTGATGTGCACACACGACCCCAATAGACAATCATGGTCGACACTGCAGCCCGTATTGATAATAGCGCCACTGCCAACTCTGGCATCAGCATTTACCACCGCTCCAGCAAAAACCACCGATCCTTCACCAAGCGTGGCATACCGGCTGACTGTTGAGTCCGGATGGCGCAGCGTAACCAGCGTAGCGCCTGCCGCCTTTAGCTGGCCCAGTTTTGCCTGGCGAACCCGATTGTTGCCGATTGCCACCAGCACCCCGTCAAATTCATGTACAGCGGCCAACAACTTTTCGGTGTTGCCTACAACGTTCCAGACACCATTTCGAAGCAAGCCAGGCCAAGCGTCATCAAAGAATTCAATGGTGTCCCATCCACAGCATTCGGCTGTATCCGCGACGACCTTGCCATGGCCGCTCGCCCCCAGAACCGCAAGGCGGCTCATGACTTGGAGCCTGTGAACTTCGATGCTGTAGCTTCGCCTTCGGCACTGATACCGTCGCGTACCAGAACTTTCTTGACCGTCAGGAAAATCACCTTCATGTCCAGCCAAAAAGACTGATTATCGACATACCAGGTGTCCAGCTTGAACTTTTCTTCCCACTCAATTGCGTTCCGCCCGTTGACCTGGGCCCAACCGCTGACGCCAGGGCGAACCTCATGACGGCGGTATTGCTCGGCACTGTAGAGAGGCAGGTATTCCATCAGCAGCGGTCGAGGGCCCACCAGACTCATATCGCCTTTGACCACATTCCACAACTCAGGCAATTCATCCAGGCTACTGGATCGCAGAAAACTGCCGAAGGCTGTCATGCGCTGGGCGTCCGGTAAAGGCTCACCGTTTGCATCATGAGCATCTCGCATCGTACGAAACTTGATCATTTCGAATGGCTTGCCATTACGACCTGGACGTACCTGACGAAACAGAACAGGCGATCCCAATTTCTTGCGAATGTTCCAGGCAATTAATGCTATGACCGGAGAAAGCAAAATTAGTCCAAGTAACGCCGCAAATAAATCAAAACCACGCTTAATCATCTGGCGACACCCTCCAGCCAATCCACAAACCGATCAGCCAACTGACGTCGGTCAAACTCTCTGACCGCCAATTCTCTGCCTCGTACGCCCTTGGCCTGCAGCTCGTCACGATCATCTGCCGCCTGGATCAACGCATCTGCGAAAAGCACCGCATCATCAGGAGGTACGACAAAACCGCAGTTTTCCTTGGAAATCATCTCAGCGAGCCAGCCTGGATAGTTATTTAAAACAGGCAACCCCGAAGCGATATAGTCGAAAAACTTGTTGGGCGACGTCCCGTAGTAAAAGGCCGGTACGTTTGCCAATATCTGCAGTCCCAGATCCGCGCTGGCCATCAAGCCGGACAACCGGGCTTTGTTCACCGGGTCATGAAATATCACATTATCCAGGTGTTCTTCCGCAGCGCGCTTCTGAAGCCTGGGCTTGAGTTTTCCCTGCCCGATCAAAACCAGCCGGATATCATCGCGCTTTCGCAGCTTTAGTTCTCCAGCTGCATCGAGTACCGCATCGAGCTTGTTTGCCACCCCATGAGTACCGGCAAACACCGCGACCAGATGACTCTTATCCACTCCAGGCGGCAACCATGGCTCAGCAGGAGTGTTGAAAATATCAAGATCACAACCGTTTGGGATCATTTTGATTCGGTCACGCACCACGCCGCGGTGTGCAATACCATCCACAATACCTGGCGACAACCCGATGAGCCGGTGAGCCGAGCGGTAACTTGCCCACTCAAGAAAAGACATGGCGCCAAGGATCACTGGATTACGAATGACCCCCATCGCTTTCGGCAGCTCGGGCCAGAGATCCCGCACCTCGAAGATAAATGGCTTATTGCGAAACCACCGGGCGAATATCCCGGGAATACCGGCTGTCAATGGCGTCGTGGTCGCAAAAACCAGATCGTAACGCTCGGTTAGCGCAATACCGATACTGCGCACTGCAAACTTCAAAAAGCTCAGCGCTCGAACGAACAGACCATCGCTGTTGGAGTACGCCAAGTCGAATTCGATGATATCAATACCGTCGACAATTCCTTTGCGCTTTCCACCAACGAAAGGGCTTTCCAGCCCCGTCTGGCCTCCACCATAGCTACCACAGACCATGGTGACCTGGTGCCCCCTGGCAACCAGGCGACGAGCCATCTCATAGGACCGGATACCGGTTGCGCCTTTTGGAGTTGAAAAATGCTGATGAAAATAAAGGACTTTCATGTCTACCAGTGATACTCCGTAGTCAAAACGCCCGCCGAAGTCACCTCAACCTCAAGCACCGGCACTTCAGTTTTTTGTAAGTAGTAACGAGACTCCCAACCCTGGACGAGCTCTCGCCGAACGACAGGCATGCTGCCCACAACCGACAATCGATGTGAGCCGTTGATCAGAACGTCGCCCTCAAGCCGCCAGTCCCCCGGCTGCAAACGCCACCGTAGAACGGCACGATCCTTGAATCCGGTAAATTCATCCCTGACTTGCATGCCGGTATCGGTCAGGGTGACATGCCGCTTATGGCGCACGCCGTTGCCGTCGATATACGTAGCGCCGCAAGAACTGGTTCCAGCCAGCTCAACCAGACTTTCGACCTGGCGCGTACGCAGCCATTCCCCAAAAAGAAACCGGCTGAGCCTGGGCATCTGGTCTCGCCCATCAAATTGAAGGGTGTTGTGGCTGGCAGTTCCGGGAAAATAACTCAGCCACTGGGCAGAGGTGTTGTAGCTGAAGGTGCCTGCATCCCGGAGCAAGTTAATGCCCGCATGCCATAGATCCACATGCAGGGCATCTGCCTGGCTGGGCCGAAATCGGAATCGCGGATAGCGTAATACGGCGTAGGTCTGTTCACACCTTAACAACGCATAACCACCATGATCAAACAATTGGCTAGCTGGACGCTCCGCTACCGCCGATGGGCCGGGCAGCAGCAGCCAGCGCAGTGGCATATCCCATTCACCTGCCGCCTCGTAAGCTCTCTTTCCGGCAAACAACGCCATGGACAACTGGACTGCAGGCCTGAAGTCGCGATAGTTCGTATCCGTCAGTGGGAGCAGTCGGGCGCCATCATTTGCGCCAATATTAGGAGCATCACCAGTGTGTTCGTCGACTAACGAAAATAACCAATGTGCGGCTGTGCGAGCCCTGAGTTGGAAGGTGGCAGAGAACTCTGGAAGTCCCAGTTTGTTTCTCCAGACTTCAACCATGGAAAACGTGTCGAGCATCACCCGATGATAATTGACGGAGTACTGGCTGAAGCTGCCATCTTGCTCAATCAACCGAGCAGCACGGTTTTCAAGCCATTTGCGCCCCAATCGCTGCCAGCGTTCGCCCAGGGGGCAACCACTTAACGTCAACCAGCTGCCGCCAACAAAAAGCGCAGCCGCCTCGGAAGTCCCGTGGTTATTATCCTGAGCCATCGCATAACTCAGCGTCGGCTCAATACGCTTGAGATGCAGCCGGACCAGATCCACAAGCCCCGGCAATGGGCTGGCAAACTGCTCGAGAATGACCGAACTCATCGCCAGGTGCAGGACACGAATGGACGCCTCCTGGCCGCACTTCCAGTTCGGCCCGCAATAGGGAGGATTATTGACACACCAATCCGCCAGCCAACCGTTTAACCGCACCATCCCGGAAGATTCGCCAGCACAGGACTTCTGGGCAAAGACCAACGTCCAGTCAAATCGCGAAGCTTCCCAGATATTCTTGATATCACCGACAGCGGCATCAAAATCAGGAATCCGCCACCATTCTCGGCCAGGATCAGGCATTCGAACTCCATTCAGCGGATTCAAATGCCAGTCAGGAGGCGCGTCAGATATCGGGCATTCCCAGAACCCGAAATATCGAACCTGGGAATCCCATTGGGACGCACGCGGCAACGCGCCGGCGTGTCTTGCACTTTCCGCAAAAAAAGGGCCCTGAGGAGTTTCAGCCCGAAGGCGTCTGACCGGGTTAAAGCCAGTCTTGACCCCAAGCCGATAGGTTAATGCACGCGTCAGGTTGCCAAAACCGAGAGCTAACGCGGTTTTTGCCTTAACAAGAAGAAGGCTCATTGCTCGCGCAGAATCCGGGCAACTTCAATGCTCACGCGCGCCACTTCGAATATTTCATCGGAGGTGATCGGAGTGACAGCCCCATTTTGCACCGCTGCAAGGAAAGCCGCAGCGCACTCGCTTTGCCCCTTATTCTGCTTCCAGAGATTCAGCTTGCTGAAGCCCGGCCAGCCGAAACCTTTCAACTTGCGGAAGTTATCCAATTGCAGGACGCGTCCGGCAGCGAAGACTTCAACACGCTCTTTTGGAAAGCTTGAAGCGCCATTCGCCAGATAGAGGATTGTGCCGAAGGAGCCATCCTCAAACCCCAGGGTAATGGCCGCTTTATCTTCCGTAATGGCAACAGCAGGCGTATCCCCCATTCTGCGAGCCTGGATCGAAACAATCTTGCTACCCGCCAGAAAACGCATCAAATCAATGAAATGACACGCTTCGCCAATAATACGGCCACCGCCGACTGACGGGTCCTGAGTCCAGTGATTAGCGGGAATCGCCCCGGCATTCATGGTCATGATGAAGGACTTGGGCTCTTTTACCGCCGCGAGCAACGTCTTCATCTTTTGGACTTGCGGCGAAAAGCGTCGATTGAACCCCACCATCAGGTGTGGCTTCAGCCCTTGTTCAACAGCTTTCCGATAAGCCTCTTCAACCGTCACTAGATCGCGGGTTTCAATCGCCAATGGCTTTTCGACGAAGACATGTTTACCTGCCTCCAGCGCCTGGGCGACAAAACGGGCATGGCTGTCGTGACGGGTGACAATTGCAACCGTGTTAATCGTGCTCTCGCCAAGCATCGCACTGATATCAGTCGAGGCTTGTGCAAATCCAGCCTTGCTTCCGTGTATTACACCGTTGATACCGCCGGCAGTAACAATCGTATGGAACTGAGCGCCCGCAGCCTTGAATGCCGGGATCAGCATTCTGGATGCATAGTTTCCTGCACCGATGAAGCCGACGACGGGTTTGACTGGGTCAAAACTGGCTACCGCGCTGGGTGCCAGCACGACTTCCTTGATGTTTCGCTCGGCCTCAGCCGATGTGTACTGAAGAATGATACCCAGCGCTGAGTTATCCGTCGTTAGCGTTTGATAGGCATCCGCAGCGTCTTCGAACGCAACCCGATGGGAAATCAAAGAGTTGACCTCAAGTTGGCCGCTGGCGAGCATATCCAGGACGGCTTCAAAGTTGCGCTGCTCAGTCCAACGGACGAAACCTATCGGGAAATCATTGCCTTGATCCTCGTAACTTGGATCATAGCGCCCGGGCCCATAAGAACACGAAACCTGGAATGTCAGCTCCTTCTCATAGAAGTCGGCTCGACTCAACTCAAGTCCAGTTACTCCCACCAGAACAATGCGCCCACGCTTGCGACACATATGTGCCGCCTGGGTGACCGGATCGGACGATTTGGTAGACGCCGTAATAATGACGCCATCCACACCCCTTCCACGGCTGAACGTAATCCCCGCCGAAACAACATCTTCCCCCTTGCCGGGATTGCAGGTTTCGGCGCCATAACTGCGAGCCAATGCCAGTTTTTGCTCATCAAAGTCAATGGCAAGTACCCGGCAGCCCTGGGCGCGCAGGAGCTGAACCGTCATCAGCCCGATAAGACCTACGCCGGTGACTACAAAGGTCTCCCCCAGTGTCGGCTGGGCCAGTCGGATCCCCTGCAAGCCGATGCTGGCCAGCACGGTAAACGAGGCGGCTTCGTCGGTGACCGAGTCCGGAATCAAGGCACACAAATTCTTGGGAACAACAACGATATCGGCATGAGGACCATTGGAAACCACGCGGTCGCCGGGCTTGAACCCGGACACATCACTCCCCACGGCCCCCACAACACCAACGTTGCAGTATCCAAGCGGCAACGGTTGCGCAAGCTTCGAGCGAACGGCTTCGACCGTTGTCGCCAAGCCATCTGTCTGGACCTTTTGCAGAACCATGCGGACCTTGTCAGGTTGCTGGCGAGCTTTTTCCAACCAATTGGCCCGGCCAAACCCTACCAGCATGCGCTCCGTGCCGGCAGAAATCAGCGTATTGGTTGTATTGATCTTTAGCGTGCCACTGCGAACGGCGGGAGCGGGCGAGTTAACCAATGACGTCTCACCGCTAGCCATGTTCTGAACAACCTGCTTCATGCATTCACACCAATAAAGTTAAAAATTCACTCATCACTGAGAAACTTGTATAGAGCTATCTATCCTACCATCGGACAAGGCCAGGGCGTCGCCGCCCGTTCAACCGTCGAGAGCGAAATCGCCGTCCAGGTACTGTTTGCACCAGAGTTCCATGCACACAATGCCAAACAATGTGTAAGCAGCGTCTATTCGACCTGAACGATCTGCTTCGATCAGATGCGCCACCGCTTTGGGGTCGAAAATTCCCCTTTTCAGCAAAGAAGCAGGAGAAAGCACCTCATCGACCAAAGGCTTCAGCCGCCCCTGCAACCAGTTTCGAAGCGGTACACCGAAGCCCGTCTTGGGCCGGTAGATGACGTCGTGAGGTAAATAGGGTTCCATGGCCTTCTTGAAAATCCATTTCCCTTCCCGGCCTTTCTGTTTGATATCCGAGGGCAACGAACCCGCCAGGCGTACCAGGTCAAGGTCGAGCAGCGGAACACGCACTTCAACTCCCGTCGCCATACCCATTTTATCGGTGTAGTTCAGGTTGTGATCGGTGAGAAAATGCTTGCACTCCAGGGTGAGCATTTTATCAAGTGGCGTTGCGTCCGAAGGCAGTCGCGAAAGTGTTTCTCGCATAGGCGCAAACAGATCGTCCGCCGCCAACTGGCGTCGCAAGTCCGGAGCCAACAGGCCATACGCCTGATCGGGTTCAAGCCAGAGGAAATAACTGATCAAGCGATCGTCTGCAGGCAAGTCCGCGTAGCGAAAAGCCTTCCCGAGACGACGAGACAGCGGAGACGACGCCGGAAGCAAGCTTGAGCTGCTGGCCAGCACCGAACGCAACGGTCGAGGCATTCCTCGCCACCAGCGCTCCTGCGCCAGAGCGAAATGACGACGATAGCCTGTGAAAATATCATCTCCCCCAGCCCCCGACAGCAGAACCTTTATGCCATTCTGGCTTGCCAGCTCCGAGATGAACAACGCATTCAACGCGGCCGGATCCGGCGTAGGTTCATCGAGCAGATAAACCATTTCAGGAAGACGATCCATCATCTCATCGCCGACGCCTACTACATGCAGGTCGACATCAAGATGCTTGGCCACGCGCTGGGCGTACGGCAGGTCATCCGCGAATCCTTCGTTTGCAGTGGATCCGTTGTCAACACGAATACTGAAGCACTGCAACCGTCCTTTTTCCCGCATTTCCTGTGCCGCAAATGCGACTATGGCGCTGGAGTCCAAGCCACCTGACAAGAATGAACCCAACGGTACATCGGACACTAACTGACGCTGGACGGCAGTCCTGACTGCATCGGCCACATCAACAGCAACATCAGCAACCGTTTTTGTCAGGGGTTTCTCGGAAATAGGCAGTTCGTAGTAAAACCAGCTTTTCTCGATATGCCCATTACGGACGCATAACGCTTGGCCAGGTAAAACCTTTTTGATATCCCGCACAATCGTCCGGTCACCTGGCGACCAGAGAAAACCAAGGTGCGCGAGTACGGCTTGCGGGTCAACTTCAGTTTTACTGAAGCCACCTCGGATCAAGCCTTTCATTTCACTTGAAAATGCAAAACAGCCATCATTGGAATGGATGTAGAGCGGTTTGACGCCCATCTGATCTCGAGCCACCCAAAGTGTTTCGGAGTCGCGCTCCCAGAATACAACCGCGAAAATCCCGTTCAAGCGGTTTAAACACTCAATTCCATAACGACAGAACAGTGCGAGCAATACTTCGGAGTCGGACTGGCTGGAAAAGTGATCCCCCGCCGCTTCGAGATGAGCTCTTAATTCCCGAAAGTTATAGATTTCACCGTTAAACACCATAATCACTCGCCCATCGGCAGAGACCATTGGTTGGTGACCGGCTGAAGTCGTATCGAGAATGGAAAGGCGCACTTGGCCCAGCCATACTCCAACGTCGGTATCGGCCCAGACACCTTGATCATCAGGCCCACGACGTCGAATAAACGAAAGCGCTGAAGAGAAATCAATAGATTCCCGCGTTCCGTTATGAATGTAGCCCAAAATTCCGCACATATCAGTTTCTCTAGATTGGGTTATTAACTGGCTCTTCGCGCTTTGAGCTCAACAATAAAAAAGGAAGCCATATAGACGCCATGAGCAGAGCGACCGAAGCCAATTCTCCTCGGAAAAGATGAAGCATCGAGGCGACCGTTAGCGCATAGATTCCCAACGCACGGTCGCTTTTAGGGTTGTAGATAACAGCACCATGGAGCCGCCCCCATATAACCCCAAGAAGAAGCCCGCCCACCAGCACGCCGAGGACGCCAAAATTCATGTAAAACTCCCCAAAAATACCTGGAGGCATTGTCGTTCCTTGCAGCAGCCACATATTGGGCCAGAACGCACCTGTAAATATACCAGCAGCGGTAAGCGACTTATTCGGGAAAAGCACCGAAGGTAATAAAATCAACACAAGCATCAACAGAGTCTTTCCGTTCTGCCACTGAAGCCCCTGTGGCATTGCGTCTATCAACACGGTCATCGTCTGCAACTGCATAAGATTGCCAGTAAACTGTATCATCAAAAAATGAAAAAGCGACAGGAACACTCCCTGGTCTTGATTAATAAGAGAAAAGTTTCCCGTCACGAGATACTGCTGCTTGAACAAATGGTAGCCCATCAACGAAACAAACATCACAAAACCCAGCAAAGCGCATTTTAAAAAGCTGATCCGTTTGACTCGGTAATGCCGAACTATAACCAACGAAAGCACAATGATGAAAAGAGTCGATTTCTGCCCCTGAAGTGAACAAATTAATAAACCGCCCGAAAAATAAACCCAAAAACAAATCCGCTCGAAAAGAGACTTCTTCTTGTCGCGTGTCAAGCGTATAAACCATGCCAGCGAGACCGAAAGCAACAGATTCTGTAGTAGGAACAGCCCATTCAAACCTGCAAACGCCCTAGTTCGGTCACTGGCACCTAGGAGCAGCCCTGAAAATCCGCCCAACACGAAAAGAATTGCTGCAAATGCCAATATCGCAACGAGGGTAAATGCTAATGATCTTTGAGTAAGGACCTTTGAATCTAAAATATAACGGAGCTTGACCGGAATTATCAGATGTGTCCTACGCCCTAAATAACACCCTAACAAAACCAGCATAAGAGCGCCGACATATACCAAAATGGCCTTTTCAATTGAGCCATTTTTGTCGGAATAAACAAATCCCCAAATCTGACTAAACCCGTCAACCCCCTTGATGAAGGGGTATAAAGGAACAATGACGCCCGCGCACCAAATTATCAAAAAGAAAAACCCGGCACCAAAAAAATCAAAACGGCTCTTCCTCACCAGTGGAAGCAAGGCGCCGCCGTCCGAATCATTTCTGCTCAAGGTAGCTTCCTTAATCATAAATCAGCGAGGCGGACTTTCACCGCGCTAAGAAGTAGCGTAACGGATAGCAGCGCACCGACTGCATACGCCAGAACACCAGCCCAGCCGCCCCACACGGGAATACCAAAATACAAGATCATGAGAGCAAATATGCCTTCAACGATATTAACTTTAAGGCTCAAGCCAAAAACACGTAGTGCCACAAGCATCGTGCCGCAAGCCAGTGAGATAGCTTTCAGCGGTAACGTCAACGCCAATACAATCACATACATGGCAGTCAACTTATATACACCACCCACAAATACCAGCCATACGGCCGAGGCCAAAATCAACAACAACGCAACGGCCGACGACACTTTGAGCATACTTTTTACAAACGCATTATATCTTGAACACAAAACGCTCTTATGATTGAGCACCTCAACTAAATCAGGAAGTGCTCTTTGCGCGATAATCGCCAACGGAAGCAAGCCAAGAACCAGGCTTAATATGGCTATACCAAAAAATCCTATTTCCTCAGTTCTTACATGAAGTGCAGTTAACATAAGAACCGGCAAACTATCCACTAGCAGACGGACGAAAAGTCCAGCATTGATAGTCAGGCCAGACGTAGCGATTTCGATCACCCTATGTCGGTCCACCTGCACAAAGTTCAGCGCTGGAAAAATATAAGTCCTAAGCTTCCACCATACCGCACCTAGGCAGAAGAATTCACCAACATAACGGGCGACAATCCAACCTTCGACACCATACAACCTAGTAAGTATAATATGCAAAATAATACCAACCGCCGTAACTAGCAGCAATATAAAATAGATTTCATTGATGACTTTTACGCCTTGAGCAAACCCTGTAGTAACACGCAGCAAATTCGTGAGCAGCACCAACCCACAAGCATTTAACACATACAAACTAATCGCCGAAGACAACAAGAATTTATGCGCGATATATATACCAACAATGACCACAACCGAGGTAATACTCACTAATAAAAAAACCTGTCGCAACACGTCACTCTGACGGGAACGCCCTGTACTCGCTGCGGTATCCCGGATAGCGATACTTTGCATTCCCAAGCTACCCGCCAATACAACAAGTGCGATTACTGTTTCTAATGAACGCACAACCCCAACAACCGATGGATCCACCCAAGGCGTGATCAAAAACTTACTAATTATTACGCCACCCTGAATACAAGCCGTGATAAAAAAAAGATGCAACAGCCTCGAATTCTCGAAGATGCTGATTAGACGAGCTAACACGCAGTACCACCATTAATTTCAATAAATATTCTCAATGAGACTCACCTTTATTTTATCAGTGCAAAGAATCCAGGACACTTTTGAGCGCGGCACGGCGAGCGGCAATGGAATAGTTGGAGGAAATCCACTGGTGCCTGGCTTTGGCATCTTCAACACAAGTCGGCGTCGCGACAACCGCCTCCATGGCCGTAGCAATTTCTTCTTGGCTATCTGGCTGAACCCAGTAAGCGAAGTCACCCGCGACTTCCGGCACCGCACCCCGAGGCGAAGTTATCACTCTCGCACCACAAGCCAGGGCTTCGCCGATCGCATGCCCGAAACCTTCATAAAGCGTTGGTTGAACGTAGGCTAGGCAATTGCGGTAATGGTGCAGCTTCTCTTCATCGGAAATCATCCCAACAAACTCCACCTTGTCTCCTATACCGAGGCGCTGCGCCAGATCTTTTAGTTCCTGCAGGTAGTCACCGTGCTTACCAGCGATAACCAGACGAAGATGACATGCGTTAGCCGAAACCTTTGCAAACGCCTCAATCGTCGGAATGAGCCCTTTACGAATGGCATTTGTACGACTTGTCCAGGTCACTGTAAAAAAGTAATCCGATCCAACCGCCGGAAGCTCGCTAGGAGAATAGTAATCGGTGTCAATCGCCAGCGTCGCATACACTGGGTTCCTGACCGGCAGGTTAGCGGTAACCTCCTCACACTCAGACCTTGATATAAACAGGTTTCGATCCGCTAACAACAAAGAGGTGCGCAATACCGCCTTATGCCATAAAGGACGATCTAGGTAACATAGACCTGGAATCTCCTTCCTGCAGGTGGAGTAGTCAAAGGCACCAGTAACGATCACTGGTCGCCGACGCAGCTTCCCGGCGAGCAAGGGAAGTGGTGAATGACCCCACCACCAACAAAAATAGAGATCAGCCTTCCAATCCAATGTGCCAGGCGTACCGGACAGAACTACCTCGTGTCCCAGCTCCCTGAGAATACGAATATCGACTCGATAAAACTCCACTTTATCAAACATCTCGCGCCAATTAGCGTGAGCGGACATATTAGCAAAAAAACATATACGCACAGTGCACCAACCCGTTACCATCCACCAGTATTAAACAGCCACCTTCTGCTGATACATTGAAAGCAATGTATCGTGCAAACTAGGCACATCAATTTCACCCACCGCATCAAAGAGTTTGGCCGGACTACCATAAAGCTCTTTAACTTCATCTTTCCTGACAAAGGCAGGATCAACTATTATCGTTGGCCGATAACCTGCAATTTGTGCCATTTCATCAATCACACTCAGCAAAGAAATGCTGCGACCCGAGCAAATATTTATAAACTCACCGCATTGATCAGACGTCAACAGCCTGGAATAGGCCTCCACCACAAAGCCGACATCAGACAAGTCCCTGGAAACATCCAGGTTGCCTAGCCTGAGTTCCTTTTCTCCACGAGCAAACGCGCCCACGATCTTGGAGAAAACGAATGACTCCGACTGCCCTGGTCCTGTGTAGTTGAATGGCCGCACTACCAATATAGGCATACGAGAAAACCACTTGCGTACAAGGGCCTCCATCGTCAGCTTACTCAGGGCGTAATGGTTAACGGGCTGCGGTTCATTGCTTTCTGAAATGGGCGATGTAATGGCGTTCCCGTAAATATTTGCACTGCTTGCAATGATGACTTTTTCAACAATCACCCCAGCCTCCTTAATTGCGTTAAGAAGGCTTTCTGTCCCCAAAACATTAACTCGATAGAATGACAACGCATCACTGCCGGTGACATGCGCCAGCGCGGCCAAATGAATAACATGAGTGGGTTGAACCTGCTTTATCCAACCACTGAGTCGCTCCGTGTCATTCAGGTCCGCGTCCAGATGGTCAACCTCACAGGTTAGCCGCTCCCCACCTAAGCCGGCAACGCGCCAGCCGGCCTGGGTGAGGCTTTCCGCCAAGTGCCTCCCGGTGAAACCCGAGAGCCCTGTAATCAGTACTGTTCGATCTTTACTTTGAAGTGCCATTACGAACCCTTCTCAAGTCAGCTTCAACCATCAACTGGCATAGTTGCTCCAGTGTTGTTTCTGGTTTCCAGCCTAACCGCTCTCTTGCAAATGACGCATCGCCAATCAACAACTCTACCTCTGCAGGTCGATAGAAGCGCGGATTAACCTTTACCCGGGTGACGCCGGTGCGACGATCAACGCCGAATTCATTCTCGCCACTTCCAGACCAATCAATATCAACGCCCACAGCCTTGAAGCTCATTGCAACAAAATCACGAACGGTTTCAGTGCGATTAGTGGCCAGTACAAACGTTTCCGGGGTGTCGATTTGCAACATTCGGTGCATGCCGTCTACATACTCTTTAGCGAAACCCCAGTCTCGCTTGGCATCCATGTTGCCGAGCTCCAAGACTTGCTGCTGGCCCATTTCAATACCAGCTACGGCATCGGTGATTTTCCGAGTAACAAACTCTTTTCCTCGCAGCGGAGATTCATGATTGAACAGAATGCCGCTGGTGGCAAAAATACCATATGATTCGCGATAGTTAATGGTTGTCCAATGCGCAAACAGCTTCGCAACACCGTAAGGACTACGCGGGTAGAAGGGAGTGGTTTCAGACTGTGGAACAGCCTGTACCAAGCCAAACATTTCAGATGTCGAAGCTTGATAGAAACGAATCTTCGGATTTACTATTCGGATCGCTTCGAGCAAGTTGAGTGCGCCCACGCCTGTAATCTGCGCGGTAGTAATAGGTTGGTCGAAGGAAACACCCACGAAGCTTTGAGCCGCCAGATTATAAACCTCGTCCGGGGCACAATTCTGAATTAAACGAATGGTCCCGGAGAGGTCAGTCAAATCAAATTCGACGAGTTGAAGATCATCATGCCCAAGAACGCCAAGCTCCTCTAACCGCCAGAAACTTACAGAACTTGTCCGGCGATAGGCACCATAAACCTTATACCCCTTGGACAGCAGCAGTTCGACAAGGTAAGCCCCATCCTGACCTGTAACACCAGTAACCAGCGCATGCTTCTGCATCTGTACAACTCCTAAAAATTTAAGCCTTAAACACGTCCATAGGTATCGTCAAATCGAACAATATCATCCTCGCCCAAATACGTTCCCGACTGTACCTCTATAATCTCAAGGGGTATGGTGCCGGGATTGGAGAGGCGATGAACATGGCCAATAGGGATATAAGTACTCTGGTTCTCGTTCAGCTGAAAAACGCGATCTTCACAGGTGACCTCAGCGGTACCGGACACGACAATCCAATGCTCCGCCCGATGGTAATGCTTCTGCAAACTCAACGTTGCTTTCGGCTTCACCAATATTCGCTTCACCTGAAAGCGCGAGCCGGAATCTATACTGTCGTACCAACCCCAAGGGCGATGAACACGACGATGAAGCGTTGACTCTGGCCTGGCCTTGACATTCAACGCTTCGACAATGGCCTTGACACCCTGGCTACGGTCTTTATCCGCAACCAATACAGCATCAGGCGTTTCGACAATAACAATATTTTCAAGCCCCACGGCCGTTACCAAACGGTGAGAGGCATAAACCAATGTGTTGGAGCTTGAGTCTATTATTACATCGCCATGGGTAGCGTTTTGTTTCTCGTCCTTCTCACTCGAACGCCAAACAGCATCCCATGCACCCAGATCGGACCAACCGGCATCCATTGTCAGCATTTTCAATGTCAGGCCGGCTGAAGGCGTTTTCGCACAATGCTCGATCACGGCATAGTCAATCGACTCTGGCGGTATCAGGGAAAACGCGTCCAGTTGTGGACGAATAAACCCGTTATCCTGAACTCGGCCCTTCCACGCGGCTTCAGTAGTATCGAAAATGTCGCTTCTGAACGTGCTCAGTGCTTTCAACCAGACTGACGCACGCAGCACAAAAATACCGCTATTCCAGAAATAGCTTCCATCTTCCAGGTATTTTTCCGCAGTTGACCGCTCAGGCTTTTCAACAAACGCATCCACCCTTTTGACAGCAGAGGGGTCTACCGAGTGGATATAACCATAACCCGTTTCAGGGCGATCAGGCGTGATCCCCAAGATCACAATGCTGCCGTCTTTTGCTACTTCGACAGCTTTACTGACCGTATCAGTAAAGGTTTGAATATCGAGAATCATCTGGTCGGCTGGGACCACGACCAGGACTGGGTCAATCTCCTGACCCACTTCATCGCGCGCATAGAGCGCCGCCAACGTCAGCGCAGGAGCCGTATTGCGACCTATCGGCTCAAGGATGACAACAGCTTTAGAGACATTCATCTCACGGATCTGGTCGAGGCACAGGAAACGATGTTCGTCGTTTGCAATGATGCAAGGCGCCAGTAAATCCGAGCCTTGACCGTCAATCTTCAACAGTCGGGCAATAGCCTGCTGAAACAATGTCTCCCGCCCCGAAATTGCCAGAAACTGCTTCGGGTAAAGAGTTCTGCTAAGCGGCCACAGTCTCGTTCCCGAGCCTCCAGACATAATAACCGGAAGAATTTTCATACAAGCCAGATTCCCCGAGTATCAACAATCTGACGCCCCTGAAGAAGTGAAGAAGGCACGCTCTTGAATGGTTTGTGATCCACCAACAATAACAAGACATCCGCGCGCTCGAACGCTTCTTCGATCGAGCATAACTCAACGTTTGGCAAGGCCGCAGGGAGAGAAGCAATGTTAGGTTCTACGACAATAACTTTCCCGACGTGACGGTTTGAGATATTTTTCGCGATTTCTAACGATGGACTTTCACGCAGGTCATCAATATCGGGTTTGAACGCCAGACCGAAGCACGCAATAACAATGTCTTTTTCCGATTTTCCGGGGTGACTCGACAGATGATCGGCCACCGCAGCATCAACTTTTTCAATAACCCATGACGGTTTCGAGTCGTTGACCTCGCGTGCAGTTTTGATCAGTTTTGCTTGGCCATCAGCCTGACTGACAATGAACCAAGGATCGACGGCGATGCAATGCCCACCTACGCCAGGTCCTGGCTGGAGGATATTAACGCGGGGGTGCCGGTTGGCGAGTTTGATAAGCTCCCACACATCGACATCGAACTTATCGCATATCATCGACAACTCGTTCGCGAAGGCGATGTTGACATCGCGAAAGCTGTTCTCAGTCAACTTGCACATTTCTGCAGTTCGGGCATTGGTGATAATACACTCGCCCTCTACAAACAATTTGTAGAGGCGTGTCGCCGCTTCCGAGCACTTTGGGGTCATCCCGCCAATGACGCGATCGTTCTGTACCAACTCACGCAACACATGACCGGGGAGTACGCGCTCAGGACAGTGCGCAACGCGAATGTCCGACGCCTCGCCATGGGTTTGCGGGAACGTCAGGTCAGGGCGTGCGTCAGCAAGCCATGACGCCATCTTTTCGGTCGCCCCCACTGGCGAGGTGGACTCGAGAATGACCAAGTCACCCTTTTTCAGTACTGGCGCTATAGATTTGCTCGCGGACTCGATGTAAGAAAGATCTGGAGCATGGCCATCTTTGAACGGAGTGGGCACGGCAATCAGGAAAGCATCCGCCGGTTCTGGTCGAGTACTCGCGCGCAGATACCCCTCGGTCACGGCCGCATGCACGACTATATCCAAATCAGGCTCAACGATATGAATTTGTCCGCCGTTGATTGTGTCGACGGCCTTTTGATTAACGTCGACACCAATGACCTTTAACTTTCGCGCAGCAAAAACGGCTGCGGTTGGCAAACCAATATAGCCCAAACCAATGACAGAAATAGTGGAAAAATCCATGACCAAACCTTAGTTTTTGAAAGTGGCTAGAGCATTAACAATGCGCACGCAGGCGTTACCATCACCATAAGGATTATGAGCGAAGCTCATCTCCTCGTAAGCCTTTTTATCAAGTAAAAGCTCACGCAAATGGTGAACTATCTTGTCCTTCTCTGTACCGACCAACCTGACGGTACCGGCCTCAATTGCCTCGGGCCGCTCAGTAGTGTCCCGCATTACCAAGACAGGCTTACCCAAAGAAGGAGCCTCTTCCTGCACACAACCGGAATCCGTCAAAATCAAATACGACAGGTTCATCAAATATACAAAAGGCAGATAATCCAATGGTTCTATAAGGTGAATATTTTTTATGCCCGCCAACAAACGATTCACCGGCTCGCGGACATTTGGATTTAAATGAACAGGGTATACGATCTCCACATCATCAAACTCATGGGCAATCGAGACCAGTGAACTGCAGATCCTTTCGAATCCGTCGCCGAAGCTTTCACGCCGATGCCCTGTAACAAGGATGACGCGGCGCTGAGTTGACAAAAATGCGAACTGGTGAGAAAACTTTTGTTTTAACTGCTCATCGGACTCAAGTTTCTGTACAACCTCAAGCAGAGCGTCAATGACAGTATTTCCCGTCACGTGAATTGCGCCAGGCGCCACCCCTTCACGCAGTAAGTTCTGCTCGGATCTTCCAGTAGGGGCGAAGTGAAGACGCGCGAGCGCTCCCGTCAACTTTCGATTGGCCTCTTCAGGCCAGGGAGAATATAGGTTTCCGGTGCGAAGCCCTGCTTCGATATGAGCCACAGGAATTTGCTGATAGTACGCCGCCAATGTGGTTGCAAAGGTCGTGGCGGTATCACCATGCACCAGTACAATATCCGGCCGATAAGTACGAAAGATCTCTTTCATTCCCTGAAGAATACCGGTTGTCACATCGGTAAGGTCTTGGCCTGACTTCATGATATTAAGATCAAAGTCTGGTTCAAGTTGAAATAACTCTAACACTTGATCCAGCATTTCACGGTGTTGACCCGTGACGCAGATTTTGGCCTCAAAACGCTCATCCGCATTCAATGCTAAAGCTAATGGAGCCATTTTTATAGCTTCCGGTCGCGTACCGAAAACACTCAAAATCTTTAAAGTCATTAGATTACCAACGATTCCATATCATTATTTAGTCAGAGAATCAGTCTGGAAACCAGCAACGTTGCCATGCTCCTGCCTGACCTACCGATTATGCATAAGCGAGCTCTCGCCACTCCAGCCGCAACCGCTTCTACTTTGCAGCATATCATCAACAAGCGTGCCAACATAACACCAAGCTGGGTCAACCATAGCTCGTATGAGACCCCACCATCCCCTACTCAGTTCAGGGCAGGACCACGTTTTACCGCAACATTTTCGGTGAGTCGTTTCACCGCAACGGCACGTCGCAACCACTCATTGAAATTGGGCTCTTGGTCCTTACCGCACAAGAATCCCGACCTATCTGAATATTCACGCTGCGGCGGACTGAACCCTCGCTCGGTTGTACCACGCTGCTCACTCGTCACCGCCGGCGCACTCCCCCCAACCCGGCCTGACCGAACCGTACGTTCTATCCGAATCCAAACGAATACTGCCATAAGCCATTGATCTGAGCATCACACGTAAAACAGCGAATTTATTAGCCCGCGCCCCCATTAATTAACTATTAATCCAACAATACAAACCCGTGCAAAACGCTCGACCGTACGCACAAGTAATACGGATCGAATATCGAAACATCATGAAGACCCGACGCAACGTCTTGGTAACTTCCGATAGACGCCCCCCCCCGTTTAACCCTCGGCGGTGCGTAGTTGCTTAACGCAGATTCTGTATGAAAAGCAAGAATACGGCCCAGGGGGTACAAGTGAAGCTAAAAAGCTTCACGACCTTGGAATTATTTTTTGGAGCAACTTATTGCCGGGTTATTGTTGCCGATCCAACTGAGCGACCGGCTGCAGAAGCGGCGACCCTGCCGGGTCATGCTTGTTGCCCTCTGCATTAACATGAGCAGCACGTAACGCCCCCCTGACCAACGCAATACATATCGCGACAACAGCACCGAAGAGCAGGCCAAGCAAAATTATCAATGGGCGATTAGGACTTGATGGAACCAACGGCTCAAGAGCTTGCTGGTCAACGCTCACCAGTCTCAGCTTCGCCATGTCAATATTCAGGCCACTCAAACGAAAAATCTCTGTTCGCAACGGTTGAACACCCGCAAGAAAGATATCTTCATTTTTTCGAGCATCCAGCACTTCAATCTCCCGATTGGATGCGAGCAACTGGAGCTCCTTGGCAATTTGAGCGATGCGCGATTCGGTAAAATCATCCGATCTACGCGACTGCAAGGCAGCAACCTCAGCCTTAAGCGCATCCACCCCCATAAAATAAAGCGGGATTTGCTGGTTGTTCACTTCAGTACGCATCACGCTACCAGCACTTGCTACGGCCGATTCGCCTAGCGAAGAAGGCGTAGCTGGCTTCTGAATACCCAATGAACGAGCAATCGCTATAGCCTCATTCAGTTGAGCGATACGGTCGCTACGTAAGGTCTTCAGCTGAGAACGCAGCGCCCTCAACTCATCCTGCAATTGCGCTCGCTTCAATGAGTCAGCTTCACGCAATGACACTATTTTTGCTTCTTTTTCAATATCGTAGTTTGAGCGGGCCGAATCGAGCTTGCCGTTAAGCTCCCTCAAACGGTTTTTAACGATCACATTCAAATCAGCCGCGATGCGTTCACGCTCAGTTGCGATAGCGTAATCTACAAAACCATTAAGAATAGAGACGCCGTCGACGCCTTTCGGATACATCATCTCGAGTTTGATGTAGGCATTCAATGAGTTTTTCTTATCTGCTTCGGGAATAATCAATCGAATCGAGTCATGATTGAACTCTTGAAAACTCTGTTCCAGAGTCTGCCCAGGACGAACAAACTTTTCGAAAAGCTTCTGGTTCTTCCTGAAATAGCTCAGACGGGTATCATAGGAGTCAAGCGCCGCGCCCACCTTGAGAAGCGCTTCGGCTGGAGGAAGCTGATAAATCTCTGATCGATTTAGCGCATCTAAATCATTAATAGCAGCAGGACGCAAAACACTGCTGACTTTATATACGGGAGCTGCCAAAAACGCGTAGGACCCAGCAATCAATCCCGCCGCGAGAGTAACAAAAAACAGAAGTTTTTTTTGTTGCCAGACAGATGCGAAAAGCCGCATAAAATCAATTTCGTCGGGCGATCGAACCGGGGGAGCACGGAAGCTACTACTCACAACAAAAACCTGCCTTCAAAGAGAAACTGCGGGCTCGTTATGCAGACAAAATTGTGTTTTTTACTCTAATTAGATGACCGCCAAAACCCAGCGTCTCTGCCAAATTTTGAGCGCACAAAATGCCCGTTATCGAGAACAGATTTCATTTTGCCATCTCTCTGACATATTACAAGTCTTGACAGAGCCGTCAGATTTTTCCCAAACAGGCACGTCAACCCGCCAGAGGCCATGTCTGAAAAATCTGAAAGCGCAAAGGAAATTCCGAATTGTCGAGTTAAACTCAATGAATCCGGGGATGGGCACTACTCGAGGATGACCGCATCATTACAGGACAGAGGCGAAACCGATGCGCCATGTCAAGGCAGTTTTCGGACGAACGGCTGCTAAGCGTGCGCTCATGCGGCCTACTAAATAGAGAGCGCCCCTAGGCACGCCCTGCTGGAACCGACCTATGACGCCTAGTGCGCACCAACACACCTAACAACGGCCCTATCAGCATACCGAGAATCAACGCCACGATCACAAATACCGACACCGGCACCGGCCCAGTCGCCATCCCTAGGAATGAGAGAGACACGCCCTGCTGATTCTCCAGCACAAACGCCAACACCACTAGCGAAACCACCAGCACCGTCAGCACCACAACAACGCGTTTAACTCCGCG
>Ga0157371_10001199_pt1 | contig 27770 bp, 28 predicted proteins | sample C45metaG_FD_113462 | JGI IMG/M metagenome (GOLD analysis project Ga0157371, IMG submission 113462) | Corn rhizosphere microbial communities from Kellogg Biological Station, Michigan, USA - C4-5 metaG | ecosystem: Host-associated > Plants > Roots > Rhizosphere > Soil | place: USA: Michigan... | reverse complement strand
CACTGATAAAGCCATGACTACCTTGTACTGTAATGGCATGTTTAATACCACTTCAGCGCCATCTTTGAAGTACATGGCCGCAATAACCCGGAAGTAGTAGTAAAAGCCAACCAGCGCGTTTAATATCGCAAAAGCAACCAGATAGATCCGGTACCCATCCATCGCGTTCAGGAACATCACATACTTACCAATGAAACCAGCCGTAAGCGGGATACCAGCCAAGGACAGCATCGCCACCGTAACCACAAAGGCTACGAATGGATTCTTTTTCGCCAGTCCATTGAAGCTCATAAACGTATCGCCTCCGGTTTTTTGCTTCACCAGAATCAATGCGCCAAAGGCGATAATATTGGCAAAGGTGTAAGCAGCCGCGTAAAACAGTACATCGTTTGAAGATCTTGAAGTCAGATTTACCAAGGCAAACAGGATATAACCCACATGAGAGATACTGGAATACGCAAGCATCCGTTTAAAGCTCTTTTGGAACAAGGCCGTCACGTTTCCAATAAATAAGGTCAGACATACGATAACCATTAGCGGTGGAAGCCAGAAATCATGCAATGGCGCAAAGCTGCCGGCAAACAGACGTACAAACGCAGCGAAACCTGCAGTTTTGACTACGGTCGACATAAATGCCATGATCAGGCTTGGTGAGCCTTCGTACACATCCGGCACCCAGAAATGGAAAGGTGCAGCACCCACTTTAAAGCTTAAACCAACAAACATCAGGATTAAGCCGGTGTAGAACAACGGAGAGACTGCCTTGAAGTTGCCGATCAGATATTGGTTGATCACATCCAAGTCGAAAGAACCGGTTGCACCATAGATCAGCGTGATTCCGAATAAAAGAAAGCCTGTAGAAAACGCACCCATCAAAAAGTATTTCAACGAAGCTTCATTAGAGGCAAAGTTGTTCTTTCGGATACCCGCCAGAATGTATAAACTCACCGACATGATCTCGATACCGATGAACAGCATCGCCATGTTCTTGTAAGAAACCATCATGATCATCCCCGCCAGGGCAAACAGGATGAGTGTAAAGTATTCAGCAACATTGTCGCTTCCGGCAGCGAAGTAATTTTCAGTTAATAAAAAGATGAGGATGGTACCGACGATACACAGGGCAGAAAAAGCCAGTGCAAAGTTATCCATCTGAAGCATGTTGTAGTGGGTCTGGTTGGTGTTCCAGGAAGAAACAGCAAAGCCCAATCCGGTAAGTAAACCAATTATTGAAAGTGGCAATAACGCTTTTTTAGCTTTAAACACGCCCGCATAAAGAACTGCCAGAGCTGTAACCGTAATTGTTATGATGATATTCATTGTCTATTTTACCGAAATAAGTTTTTGATTGACCTGTTCTAATACATGTTGAATGGAAGCCTCTGAAAGTCCGAGTATAGGTTTTGGATATACCCCTAAAGCTATGACCAGTGCGCAGATGATGTAGAGGGTCAATTTCTCTGTCCCATCAATGTCTTTAAATCCAATCGTAAGATCATTCGTTTTGCCCAGCATGATCCCCTGATACATCCGGAGCATATAAACCGCCCCGAAAATAATCGTTAGACCTGCAATTACAGCAGCCCAGATGTTGTACTGGTACACGCCCATGAGCAACAGGAACTCTCCGATAAAGCCGTTTGTACCAGGTAGTGCGATGGTTCCGAAAACGATGATAAGAAATACAATAGCCAGCTTGGGCGCAACCTTAGCCAATCCGCCTAGCTCTTCAATGGTGTTCGTTTTAAGTTGTTTGGAGATGATATCCAACACAAAGAACAAACCGATCACGTTAATACCGTGACTTAACATCTGAACCATCGTTCCTTGAAGTCCCTGTGTGTTCAAGGCGAAAATACCCGCAGAGATCAGTCCGACGTGGGCAATGGATGAATAAGCAACCAGTCTTTTTGCATTACGTTGTTTGAAGGCAATGATGGATGCATATACAATCCCAATGATCGATAAGATTAAAGCAGTTGTACCCCACTCCTGAACGCCCATCGGCACGACAGGAAGGATCCAGCGAATAACGCCATAAATACCCATCTTCAACATGATACCGGCCAACAGCATGGTACCAGGTGTTGGTGCCTCGGTGTAGGTATCCGGCTGCCAGGTATGGAAAGGAAATACCGGCATCTTGATTGCAAAGGCGATGAAGAAAGACCAGAAGATCCATCCTTGTTGCACCGGATCAAGCTCTAAGCTATAGAATGCCTGGATATCAAAGTTGTGTGCCGGATTTTGTAGGTATAAGTAGATAATGCCCAGCAACATAAAAAGAGATCCACCTACGGTATATACGAAGAACTTCATATTTACCCGGATCCGGTCTCTTCCACCCCAAACGGCGCAGATAAAATAAATCGGTATCAAGGCCGCTTCCCATCCAATATAAAAAAGGAATGCATCCATGGCTGTGAATACAAGCAGCAATCCGGATTGCATAAACAGGATTAAGGCAAAAAATGCATGCTGATTTTTATACTCGTGTTTTAAGGAAGCCAGTATGATGATCGGAATCAAAAGGTTGGTCAGCAATACGGTGATCATGCTAATCCCATCAATTCCAGCATGGAAGTTGATACCCAGATTCTCAATCCAAGGATAGTTAACCACAAATTGGCTGCTGGCGTCGGGTACGAAATTCGCGACAAGCACCAGCGCAATACCTAGTGAAACTATGGATGATATGAGCGCCACCGCTTTAGCAGCCCGGCCGGATAAAGCCGTAATAATCGCACCTAATAGCGGAAAGAATAGAAGAAGTAGTAAAAGTTGTTCCATTATGTTTTCTTGAACGATCTTTTAGATGGATAAATAAGTATACAATAACATGGAGATGATGCCGACAACCATCATAAGAATATAGAAACCTACATTCCCAGATTGCACCAGCCTCAAGCCTTTACTGGCTTCATTCGTGCTCCAGCCGAGACCGTTGATGATACCATCGATCACTTTGGTATCTAAAACTTTATAAAAGAACGTAGAAAAAGCATCCAGGGGTTTCCTGATTACCGCATCATACAGTTCATCGATATAGAATTTGTTGTAAGATAAGTTGCTTAATGCAGGCCGCTGAGCCTCATCAGGTACAGGCACATGAGATTTACTCACATACTTGCTATAGGCCAGGAAGATGGAAACCAAAACACCAACGATGGTTATTCCCATCAGCATGTATTCGGTATTGTGATCCGCCGCATCTGCATGGTGGAGAATAACCGGCGAAAGCCATTGCGAAAGCCAATGGTGCCCGCCTAAGCTTTCCGGAATTCCGATGATACCTCCAATAGCAGATAATATAGCCAATACGATCAATGGGATGGTCATAGACTTCGGCGACTCGTGGATCTTTTCTTCTGCATGATGTGATCCTCTGTAATTCCCGTAAAAAGTAAGGAACAACATTCGGAACATGTAAAATGCAGTTAAGAAAGCTGTGAATACACCGATAACCCACATGATCTTGTTGTACTCATAAACATGAGCCAGGATCTCATCTTTCGAAAAGAATCCGGAAAATGGTGGTAAGCCGGCGATAGCCAAAGTACCGATCAGCATCGTTATAAATGTAACGGGAAGCTTTTTCTTCAATCCGCCCATATGGCGCATATCCTGCTCGTGGTGCATGGCGTGGATTACCGAACCGGCACCAAGGAATAATAAGGCTTTAAAGAAGGCGTGCGTGATGACATGAAAAAATGCCCCGTCATATGCTCCAACACCTAAGCCAAGGAACATGTATCCCAACTGGGATACCGTTGAATAGGCCAATACTTTCTTGATGTCAGTCTGTGTAAGTGCTATTAAAGCACCAAGCAAGGCAGTTGCTAAACCAATAATGGCAATCAGTTGCTGGATAACAGGCGCAAGATCAAAAATGACGTTTGAACGGGCAATCATGTAGACACCAGCTGTCACCATCGTTGCTGCGTGGATCAAGGCCGATACAGGCGTTGGGCCCGCCATCGCATCCGGAAGCCACGTGAACAATGGAATTTGCGCTGATTTACCACATGCACCTATAAACAGGCACAACGCTATAAGAACCATGGAACTATGTCCAGGCATCAGGTTTGCGGCCTGAGGAAATACTTTTGAAAACTCCACACTACCGAAGGTGGTAAAGATCAGGAACACGCCGATCAGGAATCCAAGATCACCGATCCGGTTCATAACGAAAGCTTTCTTTGCTGCAGAGGCATAGCTGCTGTTGGTGTACCAGAATCCGATAAGCAGGTAAGAACATAATCCAACGCCTTCCCAGCCAATAAACATGACAATGTAGTTGGATCCCAATACCAGCAGGAGCATAAAGAAGATGAACAGGTTCAGGTAACTGAAAAACTTGCCGAAACCATCATCATCGTGCATATACCCAGCAGAATACACGTGAATCAAAAAGCCCACGCCTGTTATAATCAGCAGCATTAAACTACTCAGCGGATCGACCAGGAATGAAAGTGGAATATGAAGCTGACCGGCAGAGATCCAGTCGAACAAGAACACTTCATGTGATTTGCTTGCATCTGCGCCGAGTGCCAGGAAAATAGCAACGCTTAAAACAAAAGAAAGAAAGATAACACTGCTTCCAATAAAACCAATCAGGTTCTTGGATAAGGTATTCCTGCCTAAACCATTAATTACAAAGCCTAAAAGGGGAATTAACGGAACCAGCCAAACTAAATCTATGATCATTTTTTATTCTATTCTATATTACCACTTAAGGCGATTCAACACATTTATATCTGTAGATTGGGTATTGCGGTACACCATGACGATGATACTTAAACCGACTGCAACCTCAGCTGCGGCAAGTGCCATGATGAAGAATACGAATACCTGACCGGATGGATCGTTGCTGTGGACAGAAAAAGCTGTAAGCAATAAATTGACGGCGTTAAGCATAAGTTCCACCGACATAAAGATCACGATCGCATTTCTGCGTGTTAAAACACCAATAACTCCAATCGTGAAAATAATCGCACTTAACCAGATGTAATGGTTCAGTGGTACGCCTTGTAGCGTTTGGGTCATGTTCTCCACTATACTTTTTCTTTTTTAGTTAACAATACAGCTCCAACCATTGCAGAAAGCAATAAAATAGAAGACAATTCGAATGGCAGCATGAATGGGCCGAAGAGTTCTTTACCCAAACTCTTGATTAATCCCAAACCTGGATTCTGCAGAACCAAGGGCTGAGATACAGCAGTAGCCTTCAACGATCCCACCAAGGTTACCACCAGGCAGCAGCCGGCAACAATGCCCACCACCTTCACAAGAGGTGATTTGAGTGGCTCGTTATCTTTGTTCAAATTCAGGAGCATCAGTACAAACAGGAATAAAACCATGATTGCACCCATATAGACAATGAAATTAACAACGGCAAGAAACTGTGCGTTAAGCAGGATGTAGTGCACAGTAAAGGTGAAAAATGTTACGATTAAATAAAGTACGCTGTGCACCGGGTTCTTGGAAAAGATCACCATCAGAGAAAAGAAAATACTTAGTGCCGCTACGATATAGAATACTGATGTACCCATTAATTATTTGTTTTTAAAGGCCGGTTTAAGCGGCAAATGTATTAAACTGTTTAAATTAAGAACCTGTATAAACCAGAAATTAATTATTTTATCTCTAATGGAGCTTCCACCAACTTGTCTTTTCCATAGATAAAGTCCTTCCTCAAATAGTCTGAAGGAACGATGGGACCATCTAAATAAATAGCTTCTTTCGGGCAGGCTTCTTCACATAAACCGCAGAAAATACAACGTAACATGTTGATCTCGTAAACGGCAGCATACTTCTCCTCCCGGTAAAGGTTTTTCTCCTCAGGCTTACGCTCGGCTGCAATCATCGTGATTGCTTCCGCGGGGCATGATAAGGCACAAAGGCCACATGCGGTGCAACGTTCCCGTCCTTCTTCATCCCGCTTCAAAGAGTGCATTCCGCGCCAGTTGGTCGAGAATTCACGTTCTTGCTCCGGATACCGGATGGTCGCCTCTTTCTTGAAAAAGTGGCTGATTGTTATACCTAGTCCTTTTGTAATCGCAGGCAAATACATGCGTTCTGCCAGGGTTAAAGGCTTTTGTTCTAATACTTTCTTTTTATTGGTTAATGGTTCCATTAAACCTCCTGTTATTTTCCGCAGAGCGGGATGTTAAAACTTTTCAATTACTGCAATCACAAGACCTGTGACAATCACGTTTATAATGGCAATCGGAATAAGAACCTTCCAGCCCAAATGCATCAGCTGATCGTAACGGAAACGCGGTATGGTCCAGCGTACCCACATAAAGAAAAAGATAAATGCAAAGATCTTAGCGAAGAAGACCACGGTTCCGATCAGCGGACCAATGGTCGTACCCGTATGCGCAAGTACCCAATCCATTCCCGGGTAATTATATCCACCGAAATAAAGTGCAGCCATTACAGCAGACGATACAAACATGTTTATGTACTCCGCAAATAAATAAAAACCGAGTTTCATCGAAGAGTATTCCGTATGGTATCCACCGATCAGCTCGGTCTCACATTCCGGTAAGTCGAAAGGGGCACGGTTTGTTTCCGCGAAAGCGCATACCATAAAAAGTATGAAGCCAACTGGCTGATACAACACATTCCAGTGCCATCCATGCTGCTGTTCTACAACTTCCTTCAAGCTCATGGTACCGGTAACCAGTAGCAACGCAATGATGGAAAGTCCCATTGCAATCTCGTAGCTGATATTTTGTGATGCCGCACGAATTGCGCTCAACAAAGAATACTTGTTATTGGATGCCCAGCCACCAATCATTACACCATATACACCCAAGGAAACCACGCCAAAGATGTATAAAATACCAACGTTGATATCAGTAACCTGAAGCTCAACCAGCCGGTCGCCGATCTGAATTCCACTACCCCATGGGATAACGGCCGTACCGATACATGCAGTTAACATGGCTAAACCCGGACCAACCATAAACAGCCATTTATTGGAGTTCGTTGGCACGATTTCTTCCTTCATGAACATCTTTAAACCGTCGGCAAGGGGTTGGAACATCCCGAAGGGGCCTGCACGATCCGGTCCCAGACGATCCTGAAGGAACGCCGCAACTTTCCGCTCGGCATACGTAGAGTACATGGCTACAACCAGGCTAATCCCAAATATGATAGCTACGAGGATAAATTTTTCTATAACAAAAGCTATTTCCATTAGAATTTCACGGTTTTTTCAAGTTCTACTTTGTTCGCTGCCTGCAACTTCAAATCTTCCTGAATAACCGGCAATGGTTTAAAGGTCTCATAGTGATTAGAAGCGATCACGGAAGCATCGCTAATGTGTGTTGGATGTTCTAATACCCAATCTTCTGTTTTCTTTTTATCAAATCGGCAGGTATTACAGATAAACTCTTCCACCTCGCCGTAAATATCTTTTCTTGCCGTAACCCGAAGTACATTCTCCCCTTTGTACCACAAGGTCACTTTTCCGCTGCATGTCGGGCAATCCCGATGCGCATCAACGGGCTTCGTAAACCATACCCGGTTTCTAAAGCGGAAGGTCTTATCCGTTAAAGCGCCAACCGGACAAACGTCAATAACGTTTCCAGAGAAATCATTGTCTACGGCAGTCTGAATATAGGTAGAGATCTCTGAGTGATCTCCGCGGTTCAATATACCATGCACACGTTTATTGGTGATCTGATCAGCTGTAAACACACAACGGTAGCATAAAATGCATCGGTTCATGTGCAACTGGATCTTATCCCCGATATCTATACGCTCAAAGGTCCGGCGTTCAAATTCGTACCGGGTCTTCTGTAATCCATGCTCATAACTCAGGTTCTGCAAGTCGCATTCTCCAGCCTGGTCACAAACCGGGCAATCCAACGGGTGGTTGATCAGCAGGATCTCCACAACACCGCTGCGTGCTTCCAAAACTTCCGGGGAAGTAATGTTCTGAACTTCCATCCCATCCATAACGGTCGTGCGGCAGGATGCCACCAACTTAGGCATGGGTCTTGGATCTTTTTCAGAGCCTTTGCTGACCTTTACAATACAGGTCCGGCATTTACCTCCACTACCTTCCAGCTTAGAATAATAGCACATTGCAGGCGGCACAATGTCACCTCCAATTTGTCTGGCAGCATTTAATATAGATGTTCCGGGTTCAACTTCAACAGTTATCCCGTCTATGGTTACCTTAACTTTATCACTCATTGTTGATGATATCCTTTAACGTTATTATATCGTAACTTCCGCTTTAGCGATCGGAACCGCATAGTTTGCCAGCCCGTAATTCTGTTGCTGACTCTTTACAGGCTCCTTCACATGCCATTCAAATTCATCTCTGAAGTGTCTGATGGCACTTGCCACCGGCCATGCTGCTGCATCACCAAGCGGACAGATTGTATTTCCTTCTATTTTCTTCGATACATCCACCAACAGGTCGATATCACTTAGCTTGCCTTGTCCGTGTTCTATCCGGTGAAGCACCTTCTCCATCCAGCCTGTTCCTTCGCGGCATGGCGAACATTGGCCGCAACTTTCGTGAGAATAAAAACGCGCAAAGTTCCAGGTGTTGCGTACAATACACTGATCTTCATCAAAAGCGATAAAACCGCCGGAACCCATCATGGTACCGGTTGCGAAACCACCTTCAGACAACGATTCATAGCTCATCAATCTCGGCTCCCCATTCGCATACTTCAGCGTTAGATTTGCCGGCAAGATCGGTACAGATGAACCTCCCGCAACGGTTGCCTTTAATCTTTTGCCATTGGCGATACCACCGCAATACTCATCAGAATAGATGAATTCTTCTACAGGAAGGCCAAGTTCAATCTCGTAAACCCCAGGTTTCACCAGGTTACCAGAAGCAGAGATCAGTTTTGTACCTGTACTTCTCCCAATCCCGATCTTAGCATACTCCTCGCCACCATCGTTGATGATCGGGACCGTAGCTGCAATTGACTCCACGTTGTTCACGACAGTCGGACGGCCATATAGACCGGCAATTGCTGGAAATGGTGGTTTGATCCTTGGATTACCACGTTTTCCTTCCAACGATTCCAATAGCGCTGTTTCTTCCCCGCAGATGTAAGCACCACCACCAGGTTGTACATACAGCTCCAGATCATAACCGCTGCCTAAAATATTTTTTCCTAAAAACCCCGCGTTCTTTGCTTCCGCAATTGCACGCTCCAGAATACGGATCTGCGGCATCATCTCACCCCGTACATATATGTAAGAGGCCTTTGCGCCTAAGGCAAAGCTGGAAACGATCATCCCTTCGATCAATGCATGCGGGATATGGGTCATTAAATAACGATCCTTAAATGTTCCGGGTTCCGACTCATCTGCATTGCAAACTAAATAACGTGGAACGCCCTCCGGCTTAGCCAGAAAGCTCCATTTCATCCCTGTCGGGAAACCCGCACCACCACGGCCACGTAATCCAGACTTCTTCACTTCCTCCACGACTTCGTCGGGCGTCATTTTCAAAGCCTTTTCTACGGCGCGGTACCCGCCTTTCTGGCGATAGACATCATAAGTATGAATGCCAGGTACGTTTATATGTTCTAATAATAGTTTACGAGCCATTATTTGTTACGTAAGTCTTGAATTAACTGATCTACCTTTTGCTCATCCAGATTCTCATAGAAAGTGTATTCCGGACCAATCTGCAACACGGGACCAAATCCACAAGCTGCCAGGCATTCTACACCTCTCCAGCTAAATAAGCCATCCGGGGTAACTTCTTTTTCTTTTACACCTAAGGTCTTTTCAATATGTTTCATGATCTTTTCTGCACCAACCAGGCAACAAGGACCGGTCCGGCAAACTTCCAAAACATATTTACCTTGGGGGCTCAGGAAATACATGCTGTAAAAGGATGCAACTTCATAAACCTCAATATTCTCCAGTCCAAGATATGCCGCAACTTGATCCATTGCCGGCACGCTTAGCCAGCCTAGTTCAGCTTGTACTTCATGCAGGATCGGAAGCAATGCAGATTTTTGCTTTCCTTCCGGATATCTGCTGACGATCTCATTGAACTTCTCAATTAAAGCCAATGAAAATGCTACAGGTTGTTGTTCTTCTACTTTAAGCATCTAATTCTCCTGCAATTATATTCATACTACTCATGTTGATAATAGCATCTGATAACAGCATACCTTTACTCATGGGTGCATACATTTGATAATTTATAAAACTTGGTCTTCTGAAATGCAGGCGGTACGGTGTCCGGCCTCCATCATTGATCAGGTAAAATCCAAGCTCACCATTTCCGCCTTCAACAGCATGGTATACTTCCGCTTTCGGCGCATCAATCTCCCCCATCACAATCTTGAAGTGGTAGATCAGAGCTTCCATGTTGTTGTACACCTGCTCTTTTGGGGGCAAATAAAATTCAGGTACATCCGCATGGAAAATATGTGGCGGCTCACTCTTCAGTTTCTCCATAGCCTGTTCTATCAGGCGTACACTTTGCCACATCTCTTCATTACGAACCAGATAGCGGTCGTAAATATCTCCATTCGTTCCAACGGGAACTTCGAAATCAAAATCCTGGTAAGATGAATAAGGTTCACTAACCCGTACATCGTAATCTACACCTGTTGCCCGTAGAAGTGGTCCGCTCCAGCTGTAATCCAAAGCAGTTTCTGGCTTTACCGCTGCAACACCTGCAGTTCGGTCAATAAAGATCCGGTTACGGTTCAGTAAGCTTTCAAATTCACGGAGTGCGACTGGGAATTCTTTCAGGAACTTGTTGATCTTAGCAAAGGCGATCTCATTGAAATCGCGCTCAAAGCCGCCGATACGCCCGATATTAGTCGTTAATCGAGCGCCACAAACCTCTTCGTAGATCTCGTAAATGTGCTCCCTGAATTGGAACAAATACAAAAATGTGGTTGTTGCACCAGTATCCTGGGCAATAATCGTATTACAGATGATGTGATCTGAGATACGAGCCAGCTCCATAATGATCACCCGAAGGTAATCCACCCGCTTAGGCATCTGTATATTCAGAAGTTTCTCTACGGTCATGTGCCAACCCATATTATTGATCGGCGATGAGCAGTAGTTCAAACGGTCTGTTAATGGTGTAATCTGGTAAAAAGGCCTGTGTTCTGCAATTTTCTCGAAAGCCCGGTGTATGTAACCAATGGTGGAAACACCACTGACAATACGCTCACCGTCTAATTGAAGCACATTCTGAAACACGCCATGGGTTGCCGGGTGCGTTGGCCCTAAGTTTAAGGTAACCAGATCCTCCCGTAACTCCGTGTTTGTATATACTGGTGTATCTTGATTCATTGTCTTATCTACCAAAGTATTCGTCTTTTTTATCAACTCGGTTTGGATCTTCCAAAGGATACTGCTTGAGCATCGGGTGAACATTTAGTTCATCCATGTTCAAGATCCTTCTTAGATCCGGATGGCCTTCAAACTTAACCCCAAAGAGGTCATATGTTTCCCGTTCCATCCAATTCGCACCGTTCCACAAGCTCGTGGCCGTCGGAATGTCAGGTTGCTGCTCATGCAAGAAAACCTTTACCCGGATCCTCACCCGTCCAACCATGTTGTACAAGTGATAAACGACAGCAATCGCACGCTTTTCCGGATAATGAACAGCCGTGATATCGGTCAGGAAATTGAAAGCAGCCTGGCTATCTTCCTTGAGGAACTGCAAAACGCTAATGATAACATCTTTTGTCGTCTCAATGGTTAGCAGCCCATAAGGCTCATCTACACTTTTAATCTTTTCCCCGAAACGCTCGCTGAGTAAATTGGTTAAGTTGTGATTCGTTTCTTCAGTCATTATAGTATTCCGTATGAAGCCAGCATTTCTTTATACTCCGGAGAGTCTCTCCTTCTTCCCGATTCATTGCGCACCAGTTCCTGGATTTTCCCAAAACCATCTAGAATAGCTTCCGGACGAGGAGGACACCCTGGTACATAAACGTCAACAGGAATAATCTCATCAATGCCTTGAAGTACGGAATAGGTATCGAAAATACCACCGCTGGATGCACATGCACCAACAGCCATCACCCAACGTGGTTCAGCCATCTGCAGGTAAACCTGTTTCAGAACCGGACTCATCTTCTTAGCGATCGTACCCATGACCATAAGCAAGTCTGCCTGACGCGGAGAAAAGCTCAGACGCTCAGAACCGAAACGCCCGAAATCATAGTGAGAACCCATTGTCGCCATAAACTCAATACCACAGCACGAGGTCGCAAATGGCAAAGGCCATAATGAATGTGACCGGGCTAAGCCAATCACTTTATCAAAAGAGGTGGCAAAAAAACCAGACCCTTCAATGCCCGCAGGGGCGTCTACTATCTTGATATCACTCATGAGAAAATACAAAAAAGTTCATTCCGATAAAGAATGAATCCCAAATTTACGATATTTTAAAGCATTCAAATGTTACCGGATTCATTTAGAAACAATCTAAATTAAGGCAGCCAGGATGGAGAAGAATTTCAAAGCTTCCTAAACTTACAGTCGCATGAACCCTGCGGAAAATAATTTCTCGCCTGAATGCGAGCTGGAGACAGGAAGAAAGGCACAAAGATATGAACGTATAACGTACAGAAAGGTTAACAGATCTCCAAATTAGTTCCAGTCCAGTGCTTTCTTTTTAAGCACATAGATGAATCCGAGCAGCAAGGTACCCATGAAGATAAACATCTCAATGATGCCATTCCAGCCTAATTCTCGGAAGTTTACGGCCCATGGATACATAAAGATAACTTCCACATCGAATAGCACAAAAAGAATCGCTACAAGAAAGTATTTGATGGAAAAAGGCTGACGGGCATTACCTACAACTTTAATCCCAGCCTCAAAGGTGGAAAGCTTATCAGCTGTTTTACGTGTCGGCCCGAGTAAGTGTGTAGCGATTAGTGTGACAACAACAAACCCCAAGGCAACAATAACCTGGAATATAATTGGCAAAAAATCTACGGGTACACTTTGACTTTCCATAATCTGAATTTGAAGCAAAATTAAAAGAAAAAGGCAGGATAACAACCCTGCCTTTTCTTTTATTTAAAATTGAAACTATTTTTTACCAGATTTCGCCGGTGGGCCTGTCAATGACTTGATACCTGCAGTAGCGGTTGCATTAGCAGGGTCAATAGCAAGAGTCTTGTTCCAGTAAGTTCTTGCCTTGTCCTTGTCGCCTTTGTAAGACGCGAAACCAGCAACCACGTTATATGCTTCAACTAAGTTTCTCTTCGTAGCAGCAGTTGGTGGTGTTTTGCTCACTTCAGTAGAGTCAATGTAGGTTTGGTAAGGAACCAACATCGCACCTTGTGGGTTTTTCTCATCTTCCAACAAGTTTAATGCTCTACCACTCCACAAATAAGCATCTGTAGTGGTCGGCGCAACTTTAGTTACGTGTTTAAATGATGTATCCGCACGAACCAACAGGTCTTTAGATGGATTAGTTTTAGCAGTTAAACCGGCCGCATAGTAGAAGTACAATGAAATACCTTGGTAGAAGTTATTGTATAATGAACCTTTACCATTAGGGTTTAACTTATTCACCAATGTATACGTATCGATGGCTTTTTTCCAGTTTTTCTGATCGTAGAAAGATTTAGCAATATCAGCCAAAGCCTCAACTTTAGTCGAATCTTTAGCTACTGCTTTCATGATGTTCTGAAGCGCTAAACTATCTTGCTTGTTTTGCATTTGCGCTTGTCCCAGGTACAAATAATCATCAGCTACAATACGGCTTGTATCTTTCACTTTCGCGAAGAAATCATTCATGTACTGCAATGCTTGCGGATAATTTTTGTTTTCGTAAGCAGAGTAACCTCTTAATCTAGAAACCAACAATGCTTTTGGGCTATTTGGATTCATTGAAGCCAATGCTGAAGTTTCTGCTTCCAGGTCTTTGTAATCTTTAGCATAGAATAAGATCTGTGCGTATCTGATCCTTGAATCAAAAGACTTGTCCGTTAGGTCAAGATATTTTTTGTAGTTCTCGATAGCTTGAGCAGATTTAGCTTCTGCATCAGGTGCTCCAAAAGACCATTGGTTGTAAAGCTCAGATAACTCTCTGTAAGCTGGTCCATAATTAGGATCCTGTGCAATGACTTCTTTCAATGCAGCTTCAGCCTCTGGAAACGCACGTGATTCTTTGTACATACGGCCGATTTGAACTTTCGCTCTCAAAATATTTGGATTGATGTTCAAGGCACGCAGATAACTTTGAAGAGCTTCAGAGTTCTTTTTCTGATATGCGTAATAATCACCCATAGCGAGGAAAGTCTCTGCATCTTTATCATCTTTATCCAACTCATCTGCTTTTTGCAAATAAGGTAATGCAGAAGCAAAATCAGGTTTATCACCTGCTAAATATGCTTTTCCAATATACAACTGTGGGATGTAATCTTTCTTAGAAGAAACTTCTACAGCTTTAGCAAAGTTTGTCTTTGCAGAGGCTGCGTTGTTTGATAATAGATCAGCCTCTCCTAAACCAATATAGTTTAACGGGCTTTTCGGATCAGCAGTAGTACCTTTTGTAAATACCGCTCTTGCTGAGTCAATATAGTCTGTACGCAAGTAGACTTCACCTAAATTAAAGTAATTTTCGGCTTTACCTGCTTGTGAGCTTACAAGTGATTTAAGCATAGAAGTCGCTTTTTGATATTGCTCGGCGTCTATCGCTTTCTTCGCATCATTCAGGCTTTGAGCAAAAGAGGCAGAACCCATTACTGCTAAACCCAAACTTAAGGTTATTGCTTTTTTTGTCATCTTCATATTTCAAATATAATTTAGTTTTTATTATTTAAGGTTAAAGTCACGAGATATTATCTTATGTGGTCCCAGGCCAGATCTCAACACGATCAATTGGCCCCTCGGACTAGCTAACCAGTTTGCAAACCCCGTACCTAAACCTTCTTTACCTTCGCAATTGATAATGTAAACGTTTCTGAGAAAGGGGTAAATTCCGCTAATCAGGTTCTCCTGGGTTGGCTTGTAAAAAGCATCACTTCCTTTTTTCCCCTTTTCCGCCTTAACGGCAAGCATCTTTACCTTAGGCATAAATGCTTGAGTCTTCGAATTCGGTTGCAGGATCCAGTTCACACCGAGCACCCCGATGTAATTCTTGTGTTCTGCAACGTACTTAATAACGTCGCTATTGCTTTGTAAAGTATACACCCCTTTCGCTGGAAGCGTATTTATTTTAGCCAGGTCTTTGAAATACCGCATCGTACTGGAATAGGGATTATCAAACACAAGGCTCTTTCCGCTGGAAGATTGTCCCTTTAAAATGGCAATCACCTCATCGGCTGTAATGGTCGAATCTGGACTGTCGGCATTGGTAATTAACGAAATTCCATCTATTGCAAAGCGCTGGGTGTAGATCGGAATGCTGCGCTTTTGATAGAATTGCTCTTCTTTCGGTGTCAATACTCTCGACATGATGATGACGCGGACACTGTCGTTAAGGAAAGTCGGTAGGATCTCATTTTCATTGCCCTGGATGATCTGGAATTTCGCATCCGGGTAATCCGAATTGAAAACTTCAATCTGATCCCCGACGATATCTTCAAAGGATTCATCCACCAGGATCTTTGCAAAACCGCTGGTTCGGGTCTCGGTTGTCCCAGACCTATCCACTTTTTGCTTGCAAGACGCAAGAACAAGCAACAACAATAGAAAACTTAAATTCCTCATGTCAATTATCCCTTTGGTTATTCAGGCGGTAAAATCTAAGTATGGCATAGGCAATAAGCAAAATGCCAAATAGTACTCTGTAGGTGGGTTTAATGTCGAATGGAATGTCCTTCCAGAAGATCAAAAGAACGCCGAGGGCAAAATAAAACAACAATATAATTAGCCCGAAAATAAACAGAAATCGCTGTTGTGGCGATTTCTGCTTAAAATTATTGAAGTTAAACATATTTAACTCTTATTGACTTAATGTGAAACTGATTGGAATATTGTACTTCACACGTACAGGTTTACCATTCTGAATACCTGGAGTCCAACGCGGGCTCGCTTTAAGTACGCGAACAGCTTCCTCATCGGTACCACCACCCAATTTCCGGTCAACGTGAATATCAGTCAGCTGACCATTCTTCTCTACTACGAAAGATAAGAACACTTTACCCTGAATGTTATTCTCTGCTGCCATCGGCGGGTATTTGATACTTTTACCAACATAAGCATAAAACTTCTCGATACCCCCTGGGAAAGATGGAGGTGTCTCGATACTAACGAAATCGTATACTTTAGTATCTTCAACCACTGCTGCTTGTTTCGGACCTTCTCCGACAGGAGCTGTGATCACGATGTCTGCATCCGGGTCACCGGCGATGGTTTTCTGTCCTGGATCGGCCTTTTTCAAATCTTCGATCTGAGGTGGCTCCTGGTCACGTACCTCAACATCCGGCTTTACGATCGGCGGCGGGAACTTAACCTGATCCTGCTTTGGTGGCGGTGGCTCAACCGGCGGCGGCGGAGGTGTTTTTGGATCTACAGGCGGCGGTGGCTGAATGGCGACCTCAACCTGTTTAACCACTTCGTCTTCCGGAAGGGCACCCTGGATCAATGAAATGATCTTTGGGGTTATAAACAGCAGTATAAACGCTGCTGATGCGAATAGCAATGCTCTGGTTGTAGTTGAAGAATTCTTCTGACGTAGCTGGTAAGCACCGTAAGCTTTGTTCTTATTTTCAAATACAACATCAAGCCATTCCTTTCTGAACAAATCTATTTTAGACATTGTGCTGTTATTTAAATGTTAATTGATTAATTACAATAGTTGATTTTGCTTTAAGAATGATTTCTCTGCATCGGTGATGTTTTCATCATCAATGGCCGGAGCTGCAGTGATCTTAGCAATGTTCAACTCATCCATAATATCAACAAAATTCTTATAGGTTGCTCCCGAAGTTGGCTTAATAACAATTACCAATGTTTTCTTAGGGTCATTGCCATATAATTCGGCAACTTTCTTTTTGTTCTTTAAAATTGAACTGCGGATGTCTCCAAAACTTTCTACTGTCGGTGTCTCTTTTCCAGCCTCTCCCATATACCAGGCAACTTTATTCTGTTTGCCTAATAGGATCGTCATGGTCTGAGAAGCCCGAAGTTCAAGCCTGTTCTCATCTTTAGCATCTTTGTCGGGTTTAGCAATGTCCATTGCTATGGGCTTAGAAAGGGATGTTGTTAGCATGAAGAAAGTGATCAACAAGAAAGCCAAATCCACCATCGCGGTTAAATCTACTTTCGTGTTAGCCTTCTTGGTCCTAACTTTACCACCACCTTTTTTGCCCCCCCCGGAGGTATCTAATTCTGCCATCGTCTTTAATTATTTAGCACCGCCCTCTGCCGATGTAATTAAACTGAATTTGTTAATTTTTTGTTTCTGCAGAATATCAACGATCTTCTTAATTACCGGATATTCCTCGTTCGCATCTCCGCGGACACTGATCCTCATTGGTTGTGAATGAAGCTCAGCTACAGCTTGACGGGAGTTCAGAATCCAATCGCTCAATTGATTGTTTGTTGAGTCAGCAGGAATTCCCGTAGATAACCCGGATTTTGTCCTGGCTTCCTCATCTCTTAAGCCAATGTATTCCTTCAGGCTTTGAATTGGAACACCGAACGACTGGATTACTCCGAAACGTTCTCGCTCCTGAGGAGTGAAACTGATTTTGTACTGTGCTGCCATTTTATCCAAAGTGGCCATTTTTACGTCTTTTCCAGCTACTTCATAGAACACCTTTCCGTGACCGATCGATAACTTAGCAATATCAACATCAGGTACCGGAATTTTGTAGGTAGATGATGGAATTGTTATTTTCAGAGGGTCAGGTTGACGTGCTGTAGCTGTTAATATAAAGAAAGTCAGTAGTAGGAACGATACGTCGCACATGGCCGTCATATCGATCGAAGTACTCTTTCTTTGAACCTTTGCTCTTGGCATAATCTAAAAATTACTTATGTTTTTTACTAATGATGTTTAATTATCCGGTTTTCCATAAAAGCCGGTAAAAAAATTCATTATTTCTTATTTATGCGTAGAAGCATAAGTTTGGATGATGCTGAAACCTGCTTCATCAATCGCATAAGTCAATTTATCAATTTTTGAAGTCAAGATGTTGTACATGATAATCGCAACAGTTGAAGTACTGATACCAGTCGCTGTGTTGATCAACGCTTCAGAGATACCTGATGCTAGTGCTGCCTGATCCGGAGCTCCAGATGTAGCCAAACCACCGAAGGCCTTGATCATACCTGTTACTGTTCCCAATAGACCTGTCAATGTACCTACAGATACCAAAGTTGCAATAACCGTTAAGTTTTGCTCCAACATCGGCATTTCCAATGTAGTTGCTTCTTCGATGTCTTTTTGGATAGCTAAACATTTCTGGTCTGTGTCCATATTGGTTTCAACTTCCATCTCACGGTATTTTTTCAAACCGGATTTGATCACGTTTGCAACAGATCCTTGTTGTTTGTCACACTCCGCCATAGCACCTTCGATGTTGCTTGAGCTTAAGTAACCTTGAATTTTTTTGATGAAAGCATCTAAGTTACCGTTTCCAGTAGCTTTACCGATAACGATAAAACGCTCTACAGAGAAAGTGATTACCATCAAAAGCATACCCATCAAAACAGGTACGATAACTCCACCTTTGTAAGCCATACCTGCATAGTTACCTGCTTTTGGACCCATCTCAGGATTGTTGTCGATAAAGTTAGTTGGCTGTCCCAAAACGAATTTGTAAAGACAAATACCGATAATAATACAAATTGGGATAACTAGTGTTGCAAATAAGTTTGAAGCTGATGAAGAGCCTTCTTTTTTTACTGGTGCTGTTTTTGGTGCGTTTGCCATTTGTTTTTTAGTTTTTTAGTTTTTAGTACTTGTTTTTTTTAATTCGATAATAGTTAATACACTTCAACGGCTAATGTAAGCAATTGTTGCAGTAACAAACCTATAATCACGATTAATTTAAATTTACATTTTATAATCAATAATCATCTATTCGCCACCCTCAATTCTCACCTTATGTCTTTGTATATATCAAAAAAGATTGCCCCCCTTTGGAAGACAATCTTTCACAATTAAAATCAAAAAAAAATTTAAATGCAAATTTTCGGTTAAAAAAAATGGTTTAAACGGTGATTTCAGGGATTTCTGCCCGCGCTCCTAAAATCTCGGGACTTGCCAGCTCTTCAAACTGCTTGAAATTTGAGGCAAATGCCTTTGCCAGTTCTCTCGCCTTCCTGTCGTAGGCTTCAGTATCGGTCCAGGTGTTTCTCGGATCCAATATTTCGCCCGGTACGCCCGGACATTCAACAGGCATTCGCAACCCGAATACGGGATGCCGCGAATATGCCACTGCATTTAGCTCCCCGCGGAGTGCCGCACCGATCATTGCACGGGTGTAGGCCAGTTTGATCCGTTTACCGGTGCCATATACGCCCCCACTCCAACCCGTATTCACCAGCCAGACGTTTACTTCATGCTTTTTCATCTTCTCTCCAAGCAGCTCTGCATACCGGGTTGGATGTAAGGGCAGGAATGCTGCACCAAAACAGGCTGAAAACGTCACCTGTGGCTCGGTTATGCCTGATTCTGTTCCAGCTACCTTAGCTGTATAACCCGAAATAAAATGAAACATGGCCTCTCCCACCGTCAGTTTAGAGATTGGCGGCAGGACGCCGAAAGCATCTGCCGTCAGGAAAAATATGTTTTTAGGTACATCAGCTACTGATGGAATAATAGCCTGATCAATAAAATCCAAGGGGTAAGCCACACGGGTGTTCTCGGTCTTTTCAATATTGGAAAAGTCCACCTGTCGGGTGCCCGGAAAGTAATTGATGTTCTCCAGCAGGGCACCAAAGCGGATCGCATCATAGATCTGCGGTTCTTTCTCCCTGCTCAAGTCCACACCCTTCGCATAACAACCGCCTTCGAAATTAAAGACGGAATTCGTTCCCCAGCCGTGTTCGTCATCCCCGATCAATCCGCGTTCCGGATCCGCCGATAACGTGGTCTTTCCTGTGCCCGAAAGCCCAAAGAAAATGGCCGTATCTCCTGCCGCTCCAACATTTGCCGCGCAGTGCATCGATAGTGTATTCCGAAGCGGCAGTATAAAGTTTAACACCGAAAAGATCCCTTTTTTGATTTCACCCGTGTATCCGGTTCCACCAATCAGGATCATCTTTTTGCTGAAATTCAGAATGGAAAAGTTCGACTGTCGGGTACCATCTACTTCCGGATCAGCCAAAAAACCTGGCGCAGCAAGGATGGTCCATTCCGGTGTTTCCACCGGCACTTCGCCTTCATAGCGCAGGAATAAATTATGAGAAAAGAGGTTCTGATAAGCCGTTTCGGTAACCACCCGAATCCCCAAACGGAAGTCGGCATCCGCACAGGCATAGGCATCCCGCACATAAAAGCCACCTGTATTCAGATAGCGGGTCATCTTGTCAAACAGCTGATCAAACTTTTCTTCAGAGATCCGGATATTCACCGATCCCCACCAAACCTGGGATTCAGTTTGTGCATCAGAAACAATAAACCGGTCTTTGGGTGACCTGCCGGTGAACTTTCCGGTATCTATGGCCAGGGCCCCGGAGTCGGCAAGGGTCCCCTCATGATTGCTGATCGCAGCTTCTATCAGTTCCGGAACACTTAGCTGGTATTGCATCTTCGATGATTCCAGATTCAGGTACCTCAGGTCAGGTCCGGTTGTATATTCTCTTCCCATACAATTCAATTTGGTATGGGCAAAGCTAGAGAGATAAAAAGGAAATTCTGGCAAATCGACCAAAATATTTTTACTTATTGTGCGAGATACACTATTTGCAAAATATTATTAATTAGGCATTTGCAATTGGAAGGCTTTTGGTTTTACCCTCCTGATTTCTTGGCTTTATAACCTTCCTTATGCAGGATCTCCAGTATTTTATCACGGAAGTCGCCCTGGATCAAGATCTCCCCATCCTTTGCCGCACCACCGACGCCGCACTTAGTCTTCAGCAATTTCCCAAGCTTTTCCAGATCTTCAACCGGGCCCCGGAAACCGGTGATCAGCGTTACAGCCTTGCCACCCCGGTTCTTACGGTCCAGCGTTACACGCAGATCTTGTTGCTTGTTGTTCAGCTGCTCCGCAGCGGGTTCCTCTCCGGCCGGAAGTTGAAAGTCGGGATCTGTAGAATACATGATTCCACCCAGATCACTTAAAGAATTCTTTTTAGGCTTCATAATTCGGTGTAATAATATGTAACGACAAAGGATTCACCGAAATTGTGATCTCCTTGCCCATTATAAAAGGCTCTCCATCAATATGTATGGCCGCTTCCTGCGGGCGCAGGATCTGTATGTTCTTCCCACGAATGATCTCAACCATATCCGACTCATGCGTTTTTGCCCTTAACATAACGTACGCCAGCTTAGGCAGCAGGATCAACGGAAAGGACTTCACAATGCATACATCCAGAAGACCGTCTTGAACAGATGCCTGTGGCGATATATAGGTATTGTTTCCGTACTGAGAGGAATTTGCAATGCTGACCACAAATGCTTTACGTGTATAGGTTTGTCCATCTACGGTAATGGTATAGGTCGCCGGCTTATAATTAAGCATCTCCTTCAAACCGGTCTTCACATAGCCAGATAGCCCTCTTTTCTTATTCCCGGCAAAAATAGAGCTGATGTGCGCATCAAAGCCCATCCCAGCCATATTGAAGTAGCGCTTCCCATTAAAGGTTGCGGTATCCATCTTCATCACTTTATAATCATTGATCACCTGGATGGCTTTGACGGTATTCATCGGAATCTTCAAAAATCTGGACAGCCCATTGCCGGATCCGAACGGTAAAATTCCCAGGATCTTGCCTTGCTCCATCACCTTGGCAGCCACCTCATTGATCGTGCCGTCACCACCGACAGCAACAACGACATCAAAGTTCTTGCTGCTCGCTTCCGCAGCGATCTCTGAAGCATGCCCCACGTATTCTGTAAACCTGAAATTCGCATTGAACCTGGTCTTATCCAGATGGGTATCGATCAGCGCCGGTATGTTCTTTTTTTGCTTTCCTCCGGAGATGGGATTGATGATAAATAGAATATTCGATTTGGCCAAAGCAGGTTTTTTTAGATGGTACAAAATAATTGATATTTTTTGACTATATGAATATATATAGTAATTTTGGCGCCTTAAGGTGGACTGATTTGTGATGCTATTCTATAAAATAGCGGGATTGCAACCACGTAAAAAAAAGTGCTAACCATCAATACACTTCCTTTTACCGACCGTAGATCCGGATCATCAGCCATTTTATATAATTGTAGATCTTAAAACTAATTATTTAAAATGTCATACTTATTTACATCAGAATCTGTATCCGAAGGTCATCCTGATAAAGTTGCAGATCAAATTTCTGACGCCCTCATCGATAACTTCCTGGCTTTTGATTCTGAGTCTAAAGTCGCCTGTGAAACGCTGGTTACTACCGGACAGGTCATATTAGCAGGTGAAGTAAAATCAAAAACCTACCTGGATGTCCAGCAAATCGCACGTGACGTCATCAAAAAGATTGGTTATACCAAAAGTGAATATATGTTTGAAGCGAATTCCTGTGGAATTCTTTCTGCTATTCATGAGCAATCCCAGGATATCAACCAGGGGGTAGACAGAAGCACTAAGGAAGAGCAAGGTGCCGGCGATCAGGGGATGATGTTTGGATATGCAACAAACGAAACCGAAGACTATATGCCGCTTGCTTTGGATCTTGCACACAAACTGTTGCAGGAACTGGCCGCTCTTAGACGTGAAAACAATGAGATCACGTATTTACGCCCGGATGCAAAGTCGCAAGTTACCCTGGAGTATGACGATAACAACAAACCGGTTCGCATCGACGCCATTGTGATATCAACTCAACATGATGACTTTGCTGAAGAGGCTGAAATGCTTGCCAAGATTAAAACGGATCTGGTAAACATCTTAATTCCACGCATTATAGCCAAATACCCGAAATATGCGCATTTGTTCAACGAACAGATCCAATATCACATCAATCCAACTGGTAAATTTGTTATCGGCGGGCCGCATGGTGATACCGGTTTAACCGGACGTAAGATCATCGTTGATACGTATGGTGGTAAAGGTGCGCACGGCGGTGGCGCTTTCTCTGGTAAAGATCCAAGCAAGGTAGACCGGAGTGCAGCGTATGCAACCCGTCACATTGCAAAGAACCTGGTTGCAGCAGGCCTGGCAGACGAAATCCTGGTTCAGGTGAGCTATGCTATTGGTGTTGCTAAGCCAATGGGTGTGTACATCAATACCTATGGAACAGGAAAAGTGAACAAGACAGATGGAGAGATCGCTAAGATCGTCGAAAGCATTTTCGATCTACGCCCGTACTTCATTGAACAACGCTTAAAACTGAGAAACCCGATCTATAGCGAAACTGCAGCCTATGGCCATATGGGACGCAAACCAGAAACGGTTACCAAAACATTCCGTACACCAAACGGAGAAGAGAAATCAGTTACGGTCGAGTTGTTTACCTGGGAGAAGCTTGACTTTGTAGACCAGGTAAAATCTGCTTTCGGATTGTAACTTTAAAAACATTTAAAAAAGCCGCATCCTGCGGCTTTTTTTTTGCGTTCCACATTTTGCACAAGCAAGCCCTAAACAGGGCCCAAACAGGGCCTAAACAGGGCTCAAACAGGTCGATTTACCGTGCTTAAGCTTTGCTTAACCCCTGCTTGCTCCGGGTGTTCCGGTAAGCTTCCCGCAACTAAAAAACTATTTAATTCAGGAGTTGTTTTACATACAGGAACTAAACCATAGTATGATGAAACAGCCAAATGAAATGAATACGGTAAGTCAGATCTTAGAGAAATTAAGGCAGAAAGGCTTGGATAACGAACTAAGAATGACCGACCACGGCAAAATGAAAGGACCGGGAGACAATCAGATCTACAAACCTGAGGATCTGACAATCATAAAAACATATCGCTTTGAAGGGATTACCGATCCCGGAGATGAATCCGTAATCTATATCACGGAAGATAAAGAAGGTCGCATTTGCTATATTATGACAGCCTATGGGGTGTACAGCGATCAATATGGGCCTGAGTTCGACGATTTTCTAAAGAAAATCCCGACAGCCGACCGGGATATGCAGGAACTATTCTAATAAAAACACAAAAGGCCCCTATCCGGGGCCTTTCTCATATAAAAACAACTAAACTACCTTCGCGTAGTGACTATCCTCATAGAACTTGATCAGCTTCTTCTGAAGGTGTAAGATCTCTGCAGACTTCTGTGTAACCTCCCTGGTCAGCTCCGCTATTCTAGCCTTGTAATTCTCTCTGTAATCTTCCCCAACAAGAAAGATCTCGAACACCTCCAAATTGTAAATCTTCGCAATCTGCTGCAGGCGGAATGTATTCACATCCGTGTTGCCGGTTTCCATTTTACTGTATGCAGGAATGGAACAATTAAGCTTCTCTGCAATTTGAACCTGGGTGAGCTGACACTTCTGTCTAAGCAGTTTCAATTTGATGTGAATCGGAATCATAAGGGAGCGGTTAATATTGGCTAGTAGCACGTTAGGTGCTATTATTAAATATATTTTACTATAGGTAAATACTGGTAACTTTTTTTTAGCGGCATAGCATTTGCGAAATCTCAGTACCAAAACCTATGATTATGATAACGGGAATTAAAAAGAAAGAGCATGTGTATGCCGACTATAGTTATGTCGCCGCTGCACTATTAGCGCCTAAATTGGCGAATTTTGAAGAGAATAAAACCGCAGCTAACGTCTGCCGCAGTTTTGCCGTAACCGCCCTTGCGGTCAGCCTGCTAACAGACGCCAAGTGGGGCTGCTGGAGGATTATACCTTATAAAGTGCATGCCATGATGGACATCTCCAGTGGAGCACTGGCCCTCGCTGCAGCTGCGACACCGCAGATCAGCAAGAATAAAAATGCAAGGAACACCTTGATCGTTATGGGAATCACCGGATTGGTTGTCGGCGCACTATCGGTGATCGGTGCCAAGCACAGCAAATCCTTTTCTTTTCCATTTAAATAAATAAAAAAGCTCAAAGCTACACACACGACCAGCCGCGGGTGTAGCTTTGAGCTTTTCCACTCAAGACCAAGTTATTTTCTGCTGTTCCTAAAAGAATCGAATTCCTCTTGATCGTAATCGGGACAAGCCCCAGCTTTCGACGTGATGAATGCACCCATTGCCACGGCGGTCTGCAACGCGGCTTCTGGTTCTGCACCCTTTAATTTCATAGCCAGGAAAGCCGCCAAGAAGGAATCTCCGCTTCCAATGGTATCTTGTACCTCGACCGGAAAAGCAGGTGCATGAAGGCTTTTGTCCCGGGTATACAGACTTGCACCGGATGCACCTTTGGTAACGATGATTTCCTGAATGTGGTAGAGAGAAAAGATCTTGGATACAGTATCTGCCTCCTGTCGGGGCAAGATACCTATCCATTCAGCGATGGACTGTAACTCCGCCGAATTCACCTTCAACAGATCCGCATGCTGCATCAACTGAAGGATCAGGTTCGCATCGAAATGCGGCGCACGTAAATTCACATCAAAGACCTTGTATTTAGCATGCTTCAACAGGTAAAGCAGTGCTTCTCTGGATTGTGGGCTCCTCGCACTTAAACTACCATAAACAAAGGCATCGGTATCCTCTACCGCCTGTACTTTTATCATTTCTCTAGAAATATAATCCCAGGCCACATCGGTCAGGATAGTATAACTAACCTCATGCTCCTCATTCATCGTTGCGATCACTTCACTGGTTTGGTGTTGCGCATCCACCTGAACCATTTCCGCTGAAACACCCTTGTGCTTTAAGAAATTTAGTAAGTCCGTTCCAGCTGTGTCTGCACCAACCGCACTGATCAAGGCAGCCGAAGCACCCAGCTTATTGAGGTGATAGGCCACGTTCATCGGTGCACCACCTGGGTTCCTGCCAGTCGGCAAATTGTCCCAGAGGATCTCGCCGAAACAGATCACTGAAGAAGAAATATTTACATTCATTGGATTGGTATTAGTGCATAGTCAGAATAGTCTCCATCTGCTCAAGAGAGCGCCCCTTGGTTTCAGGCATCCACTTCCAGACAAAGATCAGCTGCAGCACCATCATGGTGGCAAAGAAGAAGAACACCGTGGCGCCACCTAAGTTTTCTGCCAGATACGGAAAACTGAACGCGATCAATGCGGCCATCACCCAGTGCGTAGAACTTCCCAACGTTTGTCCCTTGGCACGAACCTGGTTCGGAAAGATCTCTGAGATAAAGACCCAGATCACGGCTCCCTGGGAGAAAGCGAAAAATGCAATGAACACCATCATGTACACCGGAATGGCAAAACCGTTAAAATTACCCGAAGCAAAGGTGAACGCAACCAACAGGAGTGCAGCGATCAACCCAAATGAACCGATCAGCATCAGCTTTTTCCGGCCAAACTTGTCTATAATATTGATGGCAAACAGCGTAAAGGCAAAATTGATCAGCCCAATTCCTACGGTCGACAATAAAGAAGAGTGTGCACCCAAGCCGGCCATTTCAAATATCCGCGGTGCGTAATAGATGATCGCATTGATCCCGGACACCTGGTTGAAGAACGCAAACAGCATAGCCAAAACGACTGGTGTATTGTATTTCCCGGAAAACAAACTGTCGTTCTCTTTAGCCGATCCCAGCTCTACGGTTGCGGATTGCTGAATGGCAGCAAGCTCCTGGTCACAGTTCTCCGGATTGATGATGCGTAAAATCGACAGCGCCTGTGCAGAATCGCCTTTTTTCAAGATGAGCCAACGCGGACTCTCGGGAATAAACCAGATTAACACGAGGAAAATAAGGGAAGGGACTGCCTGAACACCCAACATCCATCTCCAGGATGCTTCTCCAATCTCGCTAAGCAGAAAATTCGAGAGGTAAGATATCAGAATGCCCAGAACCACATTGAACTGGAACAAGCCCACCAACCGGCCACGGCGGTCTGCCGGAGATATTTCTGAGATGTAGATTGGTGCAGTAACAGAAGAAATCCCGACGCCCAATCCGCCCATAAAGCGGAAACATAAGAAAACATACCAGTTATCGGCCAATGCTGTTCCCAGAGAGGAAAGCAAATAAGCAATGGCAACGAAATACAGGGTGTTTTTGCGCCCAAACCGGTCAGATGGTCGGGATCCGACCAATGAACCGATGACGGTACCGATCAATGCAATCGAGATGGTTAAGCCGTGGCTAAAGGCCGACAAATGCCAGAATTGTTGTATCGACTTTTCGGCACCGGAGATAACGGCGGTGTCAAATCCAAAAAGGAAGCCGCCAAGCGCGACAACTATGGACCAGGCAAGAACAGAGTGGTTTTTCATACAGCTATTTATATGCGGTTAAATACGCTAGTTTTTTAACGCCTGGTAGGTCAGCGCTTTAAATTTTTCTACAACATCACCATGTGTAGAATTTTGTAGTTGGCGGTAAAAAAGAAGTACAATGTGCGCTTTGGGATCCACCCAGTAGGAAGTCGCGAATGCCCCGCCCCAGCTGTATGTTCCAATGTTGGTCGGCGTTTTGGTACTTCCCTGTTCGGTCTCAATCTCAAAGCCTAACCCAAACTTGTTCTCGCCCACATTCACATCGCCAATCTGATTCATGGTCATCATTCGAATCGTGCTGCTTCCAAGCAAGCGCTTGCCATTGTATTCACCCCCATTCAACAGCATTTG
>Ga0157371_10001198_pt1 | contig 27781 bp, 16 predicted proteins | sample C45metaG_FD_113462 | JGI IMG/M metagenome (GOLD analysis project Ga0157371, IMG submission 113462) | Corn rhizosphere microbial communities from Kellogg Biological Station, Michigan, USA - C4-5 metaG | ecosystem: Host-associated > Plants > Roots > Rhizosphere > Soil | place: USA: Michigan... | reverse complement strand
GTTCCAACTGTGTATGTTGAAAATCATAGGGTGTCAAATCTTGACCCCAATGACCCGATAAGGGTGGACTATAAGCAAAAAATAGGAAATTGGCCAACCGGGATTGAACGTCCGGATTTATTAAAGTTTCGTGCAGATAACCAACACAGTAATACCATCACAGACAGCATCAGCAGGATTGGCTACATGACCGGTGGCAAATCCGCACTTTGGAAAGACCAGGAAATTGCGGATGTGCTCATTAACGAAGTTGATACGTTTATTTCGGAAAATAAGGCCAATCCATTCTTTTTATATTTTTCATTTACTGACATTCATGTTCCCCGCGATCCCAACTCCAGGTTTAAAGGCAAAACAACAATGGGTTCACGCGGCGATGCTATTGTACAAATGGATTGGTCTGTAGGTGAACTGATGAAAATATTAGAGAACCAGGGCATAGCCGATAATACCTTAATTATTTTTACCAGCGATAACGGTCCTGTTTTAGATGACGGTTATTATGATGATGCAGAAAAACTGGTAGGCAATCACGATCCGGCAGGTGGTTTTTCCGGCGGAAAGTACAGCGCATACGAGGCTGGAACCCTTATGCCTACTATACTTTGGTGGCATGATAAGGTGAAGCCTGGCATAAGTAAGGCGTTGATAAGCCAGGTTGATTTTTATGCATCATTTGCTAAGCTCTTAAATCATTCATTAGATCCAAATGAAGCGCCTGACAGCTACAATATGCTGGATGCCCTGCTGGGGAAAACTCAAAAAGGCCGTAAGATTATGTTGGAAGAATCTTTCACAATGGCCTTGCGCAATGAAAACTGGAAGTATATAGCACCACAATCGAAATCCACACCCGATTGGTTGCGCAACAAGACCATTTCCACAGGCTTAACAAACCAACCCCAATTGTTTGATTTGAACTCCGACGTTAAGGAACAAAGAAACATAGCAAATGAAAACCCGAATAAATTAAAGGAAATGCATAAAAAGTTGGAGGCTATATTAAAAAAGCCAACAAGAGAGGGATTCAACAAATTAAAAAGATGAAAATTGCCTAAATCAAAAAATCACTTTGCGTGATTAAAGCCCTCCTAATAGATTTTCCTATAGATTTAGGAAAAGGACTTTATTAAATATTGAAACAATCGCATTATGAATTTATCAACCATTAAGATCACTATTTTTTGTTTTATTTTATTTTTCATTATAGAACCGGCAAACGGACAAAAACGGCCGGAATTAACACCCACCCCGCCAATGGGATGGAATAGCTGGAACTATTTTGGGAAACAGGATATCAATGAAAAAATAGTTTACCAGGTAATAGATTCAATGGTTTCAAGCGGACTTAGAGATGCCGGGTATCGTTATGTTGTGATAGATGGAGGCTGGAGAGGTGAAAAATTGGCCGAAGATGGAAAGTTATTAGCTCACCCTATAAAATTCCATAACGGTATTAAGCCCTTAGCCGATTACGCCCATTCAAAAGGACTAAAGCTGGGCCTGCATACAGTACCCGGCACACATGACTGCGGCAATAACCCTGTTGGTGGTTATAATAAAGAAGAAATTCATGTAAAACAATTTGTTGATTGGGGGATTGATTTTGTAAAGCTGGATTTATGCAGGATGAAGGCGGATCCCTGTAATGAATGCTCAAAAGGGAGATCGGGATGGAGTAATGAAACTATAGAAGAAGTTTACAAAAAATGGAGCAGGCTACTGAATAGTTGTGGCAGAGACATTGTTTTTAGTGTAAGTACTTATAAATTCAGAAGCTGGAACCCTGAGTTTTGCAACATGTCACGTACCACCTATGACATACTATCCAGAAGAAATGCGACGGGCGCAGTTTTTAACGATGATAACCGGGATAATAGTAAAAGTTTTCTATCTGTTATGGCATGCGTCGAAATAAATAATGAATCAGCAAAATATGCTGGCGGTGGATATTGGAACGATCCGGATATGCTGGTAACAGGTAATCAGGGCCTCACAAAAGATGAAGAGATATCTCATTTTGTTTTGTGGGCAATTATGAATGCTCCTTTGGTATTAGGCAATGACCCCCGAAATATGAATGCGGATGAAAAAAAGTTACTATTAAATAAAGAAATTATAGCCATTAATCAGGATAAATCAGGTCAAGGTACTCTTGTCATAAAACAACCTGGTTACCAGGTCTGGAAGAAAAAAATGAGCGATGGCAGTACCGCTTTATTGTTATTAAACCTTGAAACAAAAAACAAAAATACAATAATCGCAAATTTCACGGAGCTGGGTTTGAAAAATAAATTAAGAGCACGAGATGTGATAATGCAAAAAGATATTGGCATTGTAAAGAGAAGGTTAATAAAAGAATTAGCACCTCATGCCTCTAGTTTGATTATGTTGAAATGATTTTTAGATAAAATTGACCAGGATACACTGAACAACCATCCGGTAACTATAGCAGCACGGTAGTTTTTTTATTCCTCCTGTTTCTAAGAGGTTCATAACCCTTTTCTTCATACCTTTTTTATATTTTTCAATAAAAATATTCTCTTCACTTCCTCTCCCCCAAAGTCATAATATTTTGGCAGTTCTTTTTCATAGGTTTTGGCCTTCTTCAGAGAGAAGTGCAAACCGAAACTTTTGACTAACATCTTTTTTAATTTTAGGGTTAACAAATTTCGATATGCAATCACTTTCAAACAAGATGTTCAACAGGTGAACATGTTGTTATTCAATTACCTGTGATAAATTTCGTGAGTAAATTTTTCTTATTTTTTTACTCACGGAATTACTCACGAATTTTTTGAGATTTAATAAATAATTTGGCGAAGCAAAAAAGCAAAAAAGCCTGTAGAATCAATGACTTACAGGCTTTTGAATTGTTTTGATATGGTATCAAGCGGACCGGACGAGACTCGAACTCGCGACCTCCGCCGTGACAGGGCGGCATTCTAACCAACTGAACTACCGATCCAAAATCATTATTTGGGAGCGCGAAGATAACAAAATTTCAAATCTGCCAAACTTCTTCTTCATATTTTTTTGTCTCTTTTTATTTCAGAATTATCCAGGTAATATTCTCTATTTAAAAAAAGGCTCCCCCGGGAGATGGCCTTTTTCATTTCCACAATAATGCCGCCAAATATATTATCACTACTTTTTCCTATCCTTAATTTTGCATCTTTCCATGTATTTCATCACAATTCAGCGTGATCTGCAAAATCTCGCCTCCCCCCGGAGGTTTACCAAAACCCCAATTGGATACATACAATTTACCATCCGGGCCAAAAGTCATAGCAGTGGGAAGATTAAGTCCTGAAACAATCACCTGCCGGGTTCCTGAACGATCTACCCTGATGATATCTCCGGTTCCAGGTGTTGGAAATGGATTATTGGTAAAATTTTCCAGTACATACATACCACCTACCTCATCAAAAACGACGCCCAGCACAGCATTGAAGCCGGTAGCATAAACAGAAATCTCTCCGTTCAGGGTAATCTTATAAACTTTTGAGTTTGTCATTGCAGGAAAAGTTGAAAGATTTCCAAGGTAGAAATTCCCATCATTAAAGGTAACAGCAGTAGGGACAACATGTCCTTCACTTGCAGAAATATCAATCACACGGCTGATATTTCCGCCAGGAGTTATCCGGTCAAGTTCACCATGATTGGGTTCAACTCCATAAAGGTCGCCATTCACATTAATCATACTGTACCATGTTCCATCCGGTTCAAAATCATCCTCTTCAGGACTCGCTACAGGATTATTCATTAAATAATTACTCAGATCAGCAACCATTGACCATGTTTTATTTGGATTCACCTTTATAATTTCATTTGGAATATCAGCAACTCCGTGTGAGCAACCCGCTCCGGCAAACAATGCATACAAAGTATTACCTACAAATGCCACGTCAGCGACGCCACTGATCAAACTTCCCTCGTCCGGGCTTGTCTGACTTGATGGCAAACCATCCACATAAGTATGGCGAACACCTGCCGGGCTAATTACAGAAATTCTGGCCCCATCAACACTGCCGGTATAAGGACCAACTGGGGATATAACCTGTGTACAGTTAGTCGTATTTGTCCCACCAATTCCGCCTTCCGCCACATAAAGTTGCTTATCGGGGCCAAACTTTAATCCCCTGGGATTATTAAGACCGGTTGCAAAAACTTTTGTGCTGGCTGTTAGATGATCCATATCATTACAAAAATGAAGTCCATTCTTTTTACATTGAGTAAATAATAGTGTGCATGCAATCAGCACACCTGTTTGGAATATTTGTTTTAGTTTCATTGTGTCAAATTTATTTTTTTTGAAATAGAAATGCCAGTGTGCAGAAGAAGGGCCAAAACAAAAAATTTGTTCCAGGGATCATTCCTGCAATGTGGAATAGAGAAACAGATATTGTCCGCAATTAATAAATGACGAAATACTTTCATCATAGTAATTCTTTTATCTTTGGAGAAAATGTAATACTTGCAGTAAGTATGGGATACTAAAAGATATTGGAAGAATAATTTTTATTCTACAGCTCCCGTGTTTGAAGAGGTATGAAAGTGTGTAGTAAATTTATGACAGGGGGGCAAAAATAATCAGATATTTGGTAACTGATGGCATTTTTTTTAATCATTCACCGTTCACCGCGTATTTTTTTAGTAACACTTATTGATAAATGGTTGTCGCAGAGGTGCCTTGCATTTTGTTTCCCTGCATCATCTTCATGATATCTTTTGGCTGATTATAACTCCAGTGCTCAACAGATTTGCCATTTTTCACTTTTACCACTTCTACCGTTGTTACATCAAACTTTGTGTTCGCAGGCATTCCCATATAGTCGCTGTTGGTTGTTCCTGTCATCCGGTTCAGATCAAAATGATAGTCTCCACCAGTTGCATCCGCGAGCGATTCAATGTGGAGATCATCAATATGATCGTGCATATCTATAAACATTTTTTTTACCGAATCAATCCCAATAATATCACCCTCACCACCGCCATGATCTACGATATCTTTGTCGATAATTTCATCAAGCCCGCTTACATCGCCGGTTTCAATTGCTTTGTACACTTTTAATGTATTGGCTTTGTTTTGCTGCGCATTGTCGCTTTGTGCGGAAGACATCACTGCACAGAAAATAATGCCAACAGTAGTTAGAAATAACTTTTTCATGTTGTTTGATTTTAAATTAAAGAATAAAATTTAGAGACATCCTATAAGAAAAGAAAACAATTTCCTGGAGTGATCAGAAAGTGCCATTGCATTTGTTTTCGGGGGTGGAAATATAAAGGTAGAAACATTTATTTGATAACAAAGAAATTTTCTTTTAAACCAAAAAAGAAATTTTTCAAAATATCTGCACCTGGTTTTACAGCGATTTCCTACTTTCATACAATTCAATCTTTATAAAAAATGACGCAAAGAGCCTTTGCCATAGGTGATATTCATGGTTGCCGCCAAACTTTTGAAGCGATGCTTTTTGATAAGATACAACTTCAACAAAGCGATCTGCTTTACTGTGTCGGCGATTATATCGACAGGGGAAAGGACAGCAAAGGCGTGATAGATCTGATTCTTGAGCTTCGTGAACAGGCTTACAATATTTTTACCCTGCGTGGAAATCATGAACAAATGATGCTTGATTGTTTGATCGAAGAAGCAGCACTGGGCATCTGGATTCGCAATGGGGCTGCAGAAACAATCAGAAGTTTTGGAATTGGTTCCCTTGAAGATCTCCCCAAAAAATACCTGTCTTTCTTCAAACAAACGCAGCTCTATATCGAAACAGAAAAATACATTTTTGTTCATGCAGGGCTGAACTTTGAGCGCCAGAATATTTTTGAAGATACAGAAGCAATGCTCTGGGAAAGAGACTTTTCCCCTCAGCAACCTGCTTTGAAAAATAGAATTTTAATTCATGGCCACACGCCGAAATCCTTGAAATATATTTTAAATCAAAAAGGCAATTGCATCAATATTGACGGCGGTTGCGTTTATACTCAGCTGGCTCCTTTCGGTCATTTAGTAGCGATCGACCTGAACGACCTGCATTTTATTACAATAGAAAATTGTGACTAGAAGCTTACTTTGTATTTGATAACTTTACCGTTCATTATGTTCAAATTTCTAAACCTGCTATTGATATTTTCGATTATGTCAAGTATACAAGCACAAACAAAACAAAGCCCGGTAATTGCAGATGGTGCCACACTTCAATTGATCTCCAATCAGTTCAGTTTTACTGAGGGCCCGGCCACTGATAAAGACGGAAATGTTTATTTTACTGATCAGCCTAACAATAAGATATGGGAATATGATACTAATGGAAAGCTTTCCGTTTTCCTTACAGATTCCGGCCACTCCAACGGAATGTATTTTGATAATGACGGCAATTTAATAAGCTGCGCTGATGAACACAATCAGCTTTGGTCAATCAGTCCTGCTAAAAAAATAACTGTGTTGGTGAAAGATTATAAGGGCCTTCATTTGAATGGGCCGAACGATGTATTTGTAACTACGAATGGAAAAATATATTTCACTGATCCGTACTATCAACGCAATTACTGGACAAGAAAATCACCCGAATTAAAAGGGCAAAAAGTATATTTTTTAAAAGGAGAAAATAATCCCGAAATCGTTATTGATGATCTTAAAAAACCCAATGGCATTATCGGAACTCCTGATGGAAAATATTTGTATGTGGCGGATATTGAGGGGAATAAAACTTTTCAATACACCATCCTGGAAAATGGAACTCTAAAAGATCCAAAGCTTTTTACCGACCAGGGTTCAGATGGAATGACGATTGATAATGAAGGCAATATTTATTTAACCGGAAAGGGCGTAACCGTTTATAATTCTAATGGAAAACAAATAGAGCACATTGATGTTCCGGCAGACTGGACTGGCAATATTACTTTTTGTGGCAAAGACAGAGACACCTTGTTTATCACCGCTTCTCAGAATATTTATACTTTAAAAATGAAAGTGAAAGGAGTAAGATAAGATGCTTACCCATAGATCATACTGCATGACGATGCGTATTCAATTCATTCAATAACTCCTTTACTTCTTCATCAGTGGTTTGGCTAAAGTCTTCATAAAATCTCCCAACACCATAAAAAGGAAAAGGGGTATAAAGGCAAACAAACTCATCCACTTCTTTGCTGATCCGGTCTGCAGCCTGCGCTGAAGCGACAGGAACGGCAACGATCAGTTTCCCCGGATGTCTCCTGCGCAACATTTTTAAAGTAGCCAGAACCGTTCTCCCGGTTGCCACGCCATCATCTACAACGATCACAATCTTTCCTTCAATGTCGACTGGCTTTCTTTCACCCATAAATTTTTTATAGCGTTCTTTTAACTGCCGGTGAATATTGGCAGTTTCCTTCTCAATATAGTCAGTAGAAATTCCTTCTTTTTCTTCAATGATCGCATCTTCCAAACCAACGGCTCCAATCGCAAATTCTTCATTATAAGGATGTCCCAATTTTTTTGTCATCAGCAGGTCAAGATCCAAATCCAAATGTTTTGCAATTATATAACCAACCGGAACTCCGCCACGGGGAATAGCCAGCACTACTCCATCCAGACCTTTATATTTCTCGAGCTTTTTTGCCAAACGCGTTGCCGCATCGTACCGGTCAGTAAAAAGCATAATCGTAAATTTAATGTGTTCGTTGTTCTTCTACTGCATGGCACAAATGAATGTCAAACCATTCAGCAGCATTCTTCGCAACTAATTCCAATGTGCCGGATTCTTCAAACAAATGAGTAGCGCCTTCGATGATCTCTATCTTCTTTTCTCCCTGCAGCTGATTGTATGCATGTTCATTCAAATTGATCACCTGCGTATCTAATGAACCAACGATCAGCAATGTTGGCGCTTTTACCCGGTCTAAATTTTTAGCAAGATCGGGCCGTCCACCACGCGATACAACTGCTTTGATGGTTGGCCCGAGGAAAGCCGCAGCGTCCAAAGCAGAAGCTGCTCCTGTACTGGCGCCAAAAAATCCAAGCGGGAGATCATCAAAGGCAAGTTGCTCCAGCGTTTTTTCCGTAACCCGGATCAAACGATCTGTCAGCAGATCAATATTAAAACGGTTTTCATATACCTGGTCTTCATCCGGCGTTAAAAGATCAGTAAGAAGTGTGGAAATATTTTGCCGGTTCAAAACATCGGCAACATAATTATTCCTCGGGCTTAAACGGCTGCTGCCACTGCCATGTGCAAATATTACCATTGCGGAAGGCTCTTGTGGCTGATTAAGATTTGCTACCAGGGAAACATCATTTAAATCAAGGTTTATTTTAAGTTTATTCATGGCACAGATTTAATTATTGACAATCAATAACCCCGATTAAGAAAAAAAAGTGCCACAATTTTTGTGCCCACCGAAGAAGAATGTGGCGGGCATAATCCAATCTTACAATCAATTTCTCTAATAATATTGCTGGTTAGGAAGTTAAGTATAACAGAAGAAATGGTTGTTAATCTTTTCGCTTTTGACAATTGAACCGCCAGGTTGTAGAGCAATTTCTCATTGATCCTTTACAGGCAAAGCAAAGCCAAAAGTGGTTCCGTGGCCGGGAATACTGTGCGCCCAGATGCGGCCGTTTTCTCTTTTGACGATTTCAGAGGAAATGTATAACCCCAGCCCAAGCCCGGGAAAGGTATGTTGCATTTCGCCGCTAACCCTGTAGAATTGTTCAAAAACCTTTTCAAGATCTTCTTTCCCGATACCGATACCAAAGTCCTCCACGCACAGAATCACTTCATTGTCTTTTGAATAAGTATGTACAATAATGTCCGAAGATTCAGGAGAGTATTTAATGGCATTGGTAATAAAATTCGTAACTACCTGGCTGATGCGTTCTTTATCGGCAAACACCAGGCCTGTGCTTCCCAGTTTTGCCACGATCTTATGTTTTTCTGTGGTTCTTTGCAACTCTTCAAGCATCTCTTTGACCATTCCATTAAAATCAAACCAGTCATCGTTAAACTGTAATTTTCCGGCGTTTATTTTGGTCACCTCAAGTAAGTCACTGATGAGCCTGATCAACCTGTTCAACTGAAGATCCATTTTGCCAACCATCACTGCCTCTTTAGTATGACCATTTTCTGTCATCATCATTTCCAGCACTTGTGTATAAGCTTTAATCGTAGTTAACGGCGTTTTCAATTCATGGCTGGCAATCGCGATAAAATTATCCTTCTGCTGTTGCATTTGAATTTGCTCAGTGATATCAACACATGCACCTATATAGCCTGCAAAATTTCCTTCTTTGTATTGAGGTTTACCTGTCAGCACACACCAGTGAGTCGTTTTGTCCTTGTGCTTCATACGAAACTCCACTTCAAAAACTGATCTCGCTTCAAAGTCTTTTTTAAACTGATCGTCAACCCGTTGCCGGTCCTCTTTGGCAATTGCTTTCAACCAGCCAAAACCCAGGTTCCTCTCAAACGGAATTGCGGTCCACTCTACCCAGGTTTGATTCACATACGTCATCAACCCATAAGTATCGGATGTCCATAAGGCAGTAGGTGCGGCAGTGGTAACTGTTCTGAGAAATTCTTCGCTTGCTTCCAAATCCTGTTTCGCTTTTATTTCCTTTCTCAGGTCGCGCATGATGGCACCAACCCCGATAGGTTTACCTGTATAAGGATCATCAATCCGGATACTGTTATTCGATACCGGGAACACTTCACCGGTTTTGAAATTCTTAAGTTTCATAATCCCGTTCCAGCTGCCTTTTTCCATCACGATGGGGATCACTTCTTTTTGAACAAAATCGTAATCCTCCTTTGTATGAAGTTCCGAGATAGGTACTTTCAATACCTGTTCATCACTATCCAGGCCGAGCATATTTCTACCGGCTTCATTGATGTAAGAATTTTTCCCGTCCATCTTCAAAACAGACATCAGGTCAACACTGTTATCCACTAATGTGATCAGTTTGCGCTGATCTTCTTTTGCCTGCCGGGTTTCTGTAATATCTATCAGGGTACCTAAAATACGGCTGGGTTTCTTTTCTTCATTAAAAAATAATTTACCCTCTGCTTTTACCCAATGAACAGATTCATCAGGCCAGGTAATGCGGAACTCCTGCTCAAGAAAGCCCGTTTCCAAAAGCTGGTTATTTGCTTTCTCTTTTACATCCACATCTACCAAATAGATCTTTTCTAAATATTGAAAAAGAGAAACCGGTTCATCCAATCCAAATATCCTGGCAAATTGCATGGAGGTAATGATCTCAGCAGTTTGATAATTAAGATCAAAAGTTCCGAGGCCCACCGCATCCACTGCAAGCCGTGCTCTTTCTTCCGCTTCTTCTACCAGGCTGGTGACCTGAACTTTTGAGGTAACATCAGTAGCTAACGCAATCACTCCGCTTATCGTATTGTCATCTTCCCTTAAAGGCACATACGCAAAATCGACATACACATTTTCGATCCGCCCTTGCTTTTCAAGAGGAACCATCAGACTTTCCCCACTGGAGGAAATGCCCGTAACCCTTACTTTTTCCAGCAGTTCTTCAAACCCATAACCTCTTGCACTGTTCAGAACATCGAAAACCGGCTTGCCAATCATCTCCTTAGCAGTTTTCCCATACAACTCACACAATTGCGGGTTAATCATATCTACGATAAAATCAGGCCCTTTGAAAATACCGATACCTATGGGCGCCTGCATAAAGGTGGAATATAATTGTGCCCTTTGTTGTTTCAAAGCCTCAATCCCCTGCTTTTCTCTTTCAGCCAGTTTGTTTAATTCGGTAACATTGGCCGGGGAGTGAATGAAATAATCCACCTCCCCTTCCTCATTAAGGATCGGGATATTGGTAGTTGTCCAGTAACGTTCTTCAAACTCTTCACTGTCATGGATGGGAATATCATACCGGTAATTGCTCATGATATGAGGCTTTTTGGAACGAATCACCTCCTGGAAAGAAAAGATCGTCCTTTCAATATTTTTAGAAACATGATCTGACGGATTAGCCGGAAAAGCCGCGAACACGGGCTTTCCAACAAGTTCATTTCTCTTGCTGTGGGTGCTGACCAAATAAGCATGATTCACATCGAGAATGGTAAAAACCGGATCATCCACATCAATGATCAGTTGCGCCGCAGGACTATGCTGGAAGATTTTTCTATAATTTTCGTCCGCAAACAGTTTTTTGTTTTTATCCATTCTTAAATATCTTGATTCAATTAATCACTGCCTGCCCTTGAAAGTGTGATCATCAGTGGTATTTTTAAAGGCTAACAAAACAGGGCGAAATGACCCATAAATGATTCGTTATGCTAATCTATGAAATTAAATCAGAAGCGAAACAACATTATCATGGAAAGGCTCATAAATATTTATAAAATACACCTTATTTAAAGGGTACCTTCTATATACCTTCTATATCATTGCTAACTACCCTCTCCGGTTCCACTGCGTTTCCAATATGTTAATTAACGCAGAGGTAACGCAGTGGGACGCTATCTGATAATTGGAAGGTAGCCTTCAGGTATATAGAAGACCTGGGCACTCTAGCGGCTGTTCCATTACCGTTATACATGTTTATCATGATTAAAAATAACTTTACCAAAGGATCGTTCCAACTCTATCCGGCCGCTAATTTTTCAAAAGTGAATCGGCACGTTGAAGGGCTTTATCAAATGTGGGGGCAATATTGCCTTTGCCAATCAAAAATAACAACCTTGATTCCTGTAGTTCTTTCATAACCTGCTCACTGCTTAGCTCTGATAAAATAATCTTTGTATGATTTTTAGTAAATTTATTGACCACCTCTTTCAGTGTTTGAATACCTGTAGCATCAATGATCGGAACATGACGCATTCGGAGGATCAGGATCCGGGGATGTTGTTTCAGGTATTTCATTGCGTCTCTAAATTTGTAAGCAGCACCAAAAAACAAGGGCCCTGTTATTTCAAAGACTTCCACTTCATCAGGAATTTTATATTTTCCATCCACCAGGTCATAGCCGAATTCAGCATCGTTTAATTCTTTGGTAAGAACATTGACTTCCGTGAATTTGATCATATTGCGCATGAATAAAAATACAGCTGACAACATTCCTATTTCAATAGCTACGGTCAGATCGATCAGAACCGTTATAAAAAAAGTGATCAGCAAGACGGCCACATCCCCTTTCGGACCTTTTAATACCGAGCGAAAATTCTTCCATTCACTCATGTTGTAAGCTACCACCATCAATATTCCTGCAAGATTGGCGATCGGAATATAGGATGCCCATTTACCAAGGATCAGCAGAATCAGCAAAAGAGTGATGGAATGAACGATACCTGCAACCGGAGTACGGCCACCGTTTTTGACATTGGTAGCAGTTCGTGCAATAGCACCCGTAGCCGGAATGCCTCCAAAAATGGAAGAGAAAATATTGGCGGTCCCCTGCGCCACCAATTCCATATTTGATTTGTGATTGCCACTGATCATTCCGTCGGCAACAACCGCAGACAGTAAAGATTCTATGGCGCATAATAGAGCGATCGTAAATGCAGGCGCCATCAGGTGTTTGAAAGTGGCAAAATCTATATGCGGCATCTCCGGCTTGGGGAATGAAGAAGAGATAATCCCGAAACGGCTGCCAATTGTTTCAACGGGAAGGTTCAGGAACTGAACCAAAGCCGTTGTCAACAAAATGGCGATCAACGAGCCGGGGATCTTTTGAGTGATCTTTGGCCACCAGACAATAATTAAAATGGTGACGAAAGCAATCATCACGGCATAAAAATTCACTGAGCCGATATGCAGGAAAAAAACTTTCCATTTTTCAATAAAATCTGCAGGAACTGCCCCCATTTGTAATCCTAAAAAATCCTTCACCTGTGAGGAAAAGATAATAAGTGCAATACCACTTGTGAACCCAATGATCAAAGGATGCGGTATAAATTTAATTACGGCTCCTAATCTTGCAAAACCCATTATGATTAGCATGATACCAGCCATAAAAGTGGCAACAATAAGACCATCAATACCATAAGTTTGAACAATTCCATAAACGATTACAATGAATGCGCCGGTAGGGCCACCAATCTGAACGCGACTGCCACCTAAAGCGGAAATAAGAAAACCTGCCACAACTGCCGTTATCAAACCTTTTTCAGGCGTAACTCCGGAAGCGATCCCAAAAGCTATGGCTAAAGGCAAGGCAACAATTCCAACTATGATGCCGGCTAAAATGTCGTTGATGAATTGTCTTCTGTTATAGGTTTTTAAGGTATCAAATAATTTTGGCCTGAACATCTAAAAAATTTTTCGCAAGTTCAACCGATTTAGCTTATCACTACACTTTCCTGATCTGAATCATAGCGGCGCAGGTGGTTTTTAAGGATTCGGTAACAATGAAAATATGCAATCCTTTAGTTTCGATGTAAATTGTGCCCGTTTTCAATTCTTTGATCATCTGCCACACTAGTAAACCAGTTAACGAATTAACCATTAACCTTGACATACGAAGAATCCATACACTATCTCTACAACAAGCTGCCGATGTTCAGCCGAAGCGGTGCAAAGGCCTATAAAGCCGATTTGAAAAACACACTTGCATTGTGCAATTATCTCGGTAATCCTCAGCAAAAAATAAAGACGATTCATATAGCCGGCACGAATGGAAAAGGTTCTGTAAGTCATATGATGGCAGCCGTTTTGCAGGAGAATGATTATAAAACAGGTTTATACACTTCACCACATTTAAAAGATTTCAGAGAAAGAATAAAGATCAACGGGGAAATGATCTCAGAAGATTTTCTGATTGATTTCGTAGGAAAAACAAAAGCCATTTCAGAAGAAATAAAGCCTTCATTTTTTGAACTCACTTTTGTGATGGCATTGGAATATTTTGTGCAGCAAAAAGTAGACGTGGCAGTTATCGAAACCGGCCTCGGCGGACGTTTGGACAGTACCAATGTGATCACTCCATTATTATCTTTGATCACCAATATCAGTTTTGACCACCAGGATATTTTAGGCGATACACTTGCAAAGATTGCTTATGAAAAAGCCGGGATTATTAAACCAAATATTCCTGTAGTGATCGGTGAAGCGATTACAGAAACAAGGAATGTTTTTTTGGATAAAGCAAAAGAAACTAAATCCCAAATATTTTTTGCAGAAGAAAAATACGAGGTTCTTTCTTCTCAATATGATGTAACATATTTAGCACTGGAAATGTTGAATAAACAAACTCATGAAAAAATCAATTACAAGCTTGATCTGAATGGATTCTATCAGAAAAAAAATATTCTTCCGGTTCTTACGGCAATTGATCTATTGCAAAAAGATTTTTCTTTAAAAGAAAATAAAATAAAATCTGCTTTAGCGCATGTAAAAAAACTGACCGGTCTTTTTGGACGATGGGAAGTAATCCATGAAAAGCCACTGGTGGTGCTGGATGTAGCGCACAACCAGGATGGAATAAAACAATTGCTGCGACAGATTCATGAAATTAAATTCAATCATCTGCATCTTATTTTTGGAATGGTAAAAGATAAAGACATTCAAAAAGTGCTTGAACAATTTCCAAAAGAAGCTACTTATTACTTTACCAAAGCACAAAATCCAAGAGCCTTGCCGGAAGAAGAATTAAAAGAAAAAGCGAATGAATATCAGCTTAATGGGAACAGCTTTCCGAATGTAAACGAAGCCCTGAGAGTCGCATTGGGCAATGCTTCTAAGAAAGATCTTATCGTTGTTTGCGGAAGTGTTTTTGTGATTGCTGAGGTGGAGATTTGAGAAAATCAGAAGGAAGGGAAGTGTACGAAAAATCTACAGTATTATAACTCTCCCATTTCCTTCAGTGCATAAAAAATACAATTGTTATGAAGCGACTGGATGATCTTATTTTCTAAAAAAAGATTCTTTAATTCCGGGATGGTTATTTTTTCCAATTGCAGTTCTTCATTCTTGTCCAGCTTTTGTTCAGCAGTTTTTTTGCCGCCTTTTGCTAAAAAGAAATAAGTGAAATTATTAAGTACCCCCGGGTTTGCAGCGATTCTTCCAACGTTAGTAACTGAATTGAATTCATAGCCGGTTTCTTCTTTCAGTTCGCGCTTCATCGCTTGTTCAGGAGTTTCATTTTCATCAATAAATCCGCCGGGTATTTCCAAAAGTGTTTCTTCAACGGGATGCCTGTATTGCCTTACCATCAACACTTCCTGCTTTTCTGTCATGGCAACGGCACAAACAGTTGCAGGTAGTTCCACCACAAAATATTCATCAATGATCTTCCCGTCAGCCGTTTCGCATACATCTTTTCGTGCCGTGAAATACTGATGTTTGCTTAGATATTGGGAAGATAAAATTTTCCATTTCATAATAATAACTTTTTATTGATAGATCCTCAATTCCATCCCATTCTTTCCCTTAGCTTTAAAATATGCGCGGTATGATGGCGGCTGTGCCAGGCATAAGATTTTAAAAGATCCCACAGAGTGATTTCAACTTTTCTTTCAGGATGGTAAACCGTACGCTGCCACTCACTTTCAGTGGTATTATCCAACAATTCGCACCAGCGTTTATGCAATGCATGAAGAAGGGTAATAGATATATTTACCGGCAGGTTTTTGGTATCAGAAAGATCGGCCCAGGCCTCCTGGTCATAAGGCTTTACGACCGGATTTTCTTCTGTCATCCCAAGTTTAAAACGAACGTATGCGTTGACATGACTATCTGCGATATGGTGGATCAATTGATGAACGGTCCATCCACCAGGACGATAAGGGGTTTGTAATTGCGCTTCATCTAAATTATGTATGGCAAACTCCAGGGATTGGGGAAGCATTCTGATGTCATTGATGAGTTCAGACTTTAATTGCTGATCAAAAGGCTGATCATGCTCGGTTTGTTCGCTTTGCTTCCCTATCGGATAGCGAAGTTTCTCATCTTCTGCCATAAAAACAATTTAATGATGCACAATATTTAATAGTTCAATTTCGAAGATCAATGCAGCACCGCCAGGAATAGCGCCACCAGCGCCTCTATCTCCATACCCAAGATCAGACGGGATGAATAATTTCCATTTGCTGCCCACCGGCATCAGTTCCAAAGCTTCAGTCCAGCCGCGGATCACACCTGAAACAGGAATCGTAAGCGGTTCGCCTCTTTTGTAAGAATTATCAAATTCAGTTCCGTTGATCAAAGTGCCGATATAGTTTGCAGAAACGGTATCTTTTGCCGTAGGGATCGGCCCCGTACCTTTGGTGATGATCTCATATTGCAATCCGTCAGGCAGTGTGATAACGCCAGGGCGCTTCTTGTTTTGTTCTAAAAATTTATTTCCTTCTTCTTTAACAGCGCTTATTTTCTTTGTCATAAACTGCTGTAATTTTTGTTGTATGTTCATATTGCATTCGTCTTCTGAAATGATTAAAGGTTTATTGTTCAAAACATCCTGAAATGCTTTTGCGATGTAGTTAGTGCTCAGTTTTTCAACACCCATAGTTTTATAATATTCAGCCACCTGCACACCAATTGAATAGCTAAGGCTATCGGTTGAAGACATTACTGTTGCTGACTTTGCTGTTGACTTTGTCTTCGAGACAGGCTTTTTTGTTTGTCCAAAACAAACAGAAAATGGTAAAAGGAAAAGGAGAAGAATAGTTTTCATTTTATTTTTTAATTAGAAATTGTTTTTAAAAATTTAGCCGGCAAATATATTTTAATCCTCCCTGAAATCTTTACCCGTTAAGTTAATAAAAACGTCTTCCAGGTTGGCGGATTTTGTTTCTTTAGGCCTTTCAAAACCGGAAGCGACGAGATCGTCAATTAATTTATCGGGAGACTGCAAAGCAATGATCTTTCCTTCGTCCATGATCGCTACACGATCACATAAGTATTCCGCTTCATCCATATAATGAGTCGTAATAATTACCGTAGTTCCCTCTTTCCTTATGCGTTGAATCAATTCCCAAAGATTGCGGCGTGCCTGAGGATCAAGGCCAGTTGTAGGTTCATCGAGGAAAATGATCTTTGGTTTATTAATCAGGGTGGTAGCAATAGAAAACCGTTGTTTCTGGCCGCCGCTCATTTCCTTGTATTTATTTTTTGCTTTCTCTTTCAGGTTCACCATTTCAAGCAATTGACTGGCGTCGGTTTTCGTGTTGTAGAGGCCACAAAAAAGATCTATCAGTTCCAGCAGGTTCAATCCGGGATAAAAACCGGAGGTCTGTAACTGAACGCCAATGATCTTTTTAATTTGAGAAGCGTTGTGATCAAGGTCTAATCCATCCACCAATATCTTTCCTGAAGTTTTATCGCGAAGCGTTTCGATGATTTCAAGCGTCGTGGATTTTCCAGCGCCGTTTGGCCCAAGCAATCCAAATATTTCACCTTCATATACATCGAAGGAAATTCCTTTTACGGCTTCAAACTTTCCGTAGCTTTTTTTAAGGTCTTTTACTGAGATGATTGTCTTCATTTTTTATTTTACTTACACAATTTTTTGAAACTATTTTTTTGAAACACCATTGCACTAATTATGATCAACAACTTCGAACTATGAACTGCGAACTAAACACGCTTCCAACTCCTCCATCATTTTTAAACTTCCAATAAAAAAAGGCGTTCGCTCATGCAATTGCGTAGGAACTTTATCAAGAATTCTTTGACTGCCGTCAGTCGCTTTGCCTCCTGCAACTTCTATCATGTAAGCCAGGGGATTACATTCGTACAATAACCGGAGTTTCCCATTTGGTCTTTCTTTTGTTCCCGGATACAAAAAGATGCCGCCGCGAATCAGGTTGCGGTGAACATCGCTGACCATGCTACCGATATATCTTTGCGTATATGGCCCTCCATTGGTTTTATCTTTTTTCTGGCAGACCGTGATATATTGTTTAACTTCTTCACTGTAGCCAAAATAATTTCCATGATTCACGGAATACATCTTGCCGGTTTGGGGGCATTTGATATCCGGATGGCTCAAACAAAATTCTCCGATTGATTGATCCAAAGTAAATCCGTTGACGCCTCGTTTTGTAGCATAAACTAAAATAGTGGAAGAACCATAAATAATATAACCAGCGGCCACCTGTCGGTTCCCGGCCTGTAAAAAATCATCAATAGTGACCGGAGTTCCTTTTTCAGTAACCCTTCTGTAAACGCTGAAAATAGTTCCGATAGAAACGTTTACATCAATATTACTGCTACCATCTAAAGGATCGTACATACAAATGTATTTTGAATTGCGGCTGATGTCATCATTAAAGATTACCACGTCATCCAACTCCTCGCTCGCTATTCCTGCACAGCTAATGCCGTGACGCAGCACACCAGTGAATTGATCATTGGCAAATTCATCCAGCTTTTTCACTTCTTCACCTTGCACATTTACGTTTCCTGTATCACCTAGAATATCAACCAGTCCGGCTTTGTTCACTTCTACATTTACTCTTTTTGCAGCAAGGCCGATATCCCTGAGAAGTCCCGATAGTTCACCTGTTGCTTTTGGAAAAGCACGCATTTCCCTGATGGTGAATTCGTCCAGCGTAATCACTTTTCTGTTTACCATAAATGATTTTTAGTCAGAAATTTTTGCAAACAAAAATAGGGCGAAAAGTTTTGTTGCAATTAGAAAGTTTAAAAGAGGGTTATCGTATTTTTACGTGTCACCGGAAAATGATTATACTACTGACTTCTGTCGTTTATTTACCATCAGAACCGTAATTACTGATTGAAAAAAGAGAGCAGTTTTGCTATTGTACAGGGCCCCTCCTGCTTATATCTTTGTTGTGTAAGTTTTTTGATATTAATAAAGACCAATGCCTAAGAAAAACAAATAATTATCCCAATGAAAACTGGCCTTTAATGGCGCAAATTTTTTCCTGACTTACCGAACCCCCAGGAATAAATCACTAAAAGCTTCCGCATCATCTGCGGAAGCTTTTTTGTTTTGTCGCAATTAAAACATTTGTTTAAAATAACTCTCCAAACATCCTTTTTATTAGTAAACTTTCCTTTATATTTACTCCGGATTTATTTCTTTTTCCAGCATTACTCTTTCGAAAACTGGCTATCACTCTGGACTCACTTATTGGAATTCGTAACCGTTCAAAATAAATATATGAACCGGAACCTGATTGTTTTTACCAAAACAGCGATTTACCCTAAAGCTGTTTTCTTCCTTTCGTTTCTATTTATGTCGATGGCTGTTATCAGCCAATCAGTAAAAGAAGAAGGATTACCTTTTATTACCAATTATTATCCAAAAGATTATAATGCTTCAAATCAAACATGGGCTGTGATCGAAGGCAATCAGGGCATAATGTATTTCGGAGTACAGGGTGGCATTCTTAATTATGACGGAGTAAATTGGAGGAAAACCACTGGCCCTCAAAGCCAGGGTGCAATAGTCAGATCCTTTAATAAAGATAAAAACGGGCGCATTTATTACGGAAGTTTTGGAGATTTTGGGTTCCTGAAAACAGACAGTTTAGGGCAGAAGCAAGCTTTTTCCTTACTTAAATATGTTCCTGTTTCAGCAAGGAATTTCACTGATATCTGGACGGTAAATATTTCTGCCCAGGGAGATATTTATTTCCAGGCACGAGAGGAAATTATCAGGTTAAGACCAGATGTTTCTAATGGAAAATCAAACTGGAAAGTAAAAGTGTGGAAGCCGAAAACTTTGTTTATGTATGCCTTTCAACCTGACGCAAACTTTTATGTGCATGAACAAGGGACCGGGCTTTTTAAAATGGTTAATGATTCGCTTGAATTTGTTTCCGGCAGCGAATTTCTTGGAAAGGAGCGGATGCAGATCATGTTGCCCTATTCTTCCCCGGGATCCAAAAAAGATGCACCTAAAAAATACCTGATTGGTATGTTTTATAGCGGATTATATCTGTATGATGGCAAAACATTCACTCCTTTTAAAACAAAGGTTGACCCACTTTTAAAATCAGGCCTGGTATTATACAAAGGAATTCAATTAAAAAATGGGAATTATGTTTTATCTACAACAGGAAAAGGCCTGGTAATTATTAATGCAAAAGGGGAATTGATCAGAAAAATTAACCGGGAGGTTGGCTTGCAGGATGAGTCGGTTTATGCTGCTTATTTAGATAATAACGGAACGCTTTGGCTTGCCCTGGATAATGGAATTTCAAGAGTGGATATTTCTTCTCCTCTTACGCAATTTTCACTTCAATCGGGAATAAATACGGCTGTTTTATCAGTCGCACGGTTTGAAGGTTCTTTATATATAGGAACCACTAATGGCTTAATGAAATACAATGATTCAAAACATATTTTTGAGACCATTAAAGACGTTCCTCAAAACCAGGTTTTTAGTCTTTTGCCCGATAATGATAAATTGTTAATTACAGGTGACGGCCTTTTTGCTATCAAAGATGGCAAGGCCTATACCATAAAATCGTCTGTCGGAGGAAATTTCACACTCGAAACCTTATATATACTTCCTGATGAACCGGATTTATTATTTGGTGGCACAACCACCGGTCTTGCCGTTTTTAAAAGGAATAAAGCAACGAAAAATATTCGTGATTCATGGATATTTTTGGGATTTCTGCCTGGCATTCATGATCAGATATGGTCATTTGGAGGAAATGGGAAAAACACACTTTGGGCGGGAACTCAAAATGCCATCGTCTATAAGATATCACTTACTTATGATGAAAACGGCAACCTTGAATTGGCAAAGTCAAAATTTCAAAAGTTAGGGAAAGAGGTTGGAATGCGCAATGGACCAGGAATCGTAAATCCCACAAGAGAAAAGGCATATTTTTCCTTTGATTCAGGATTTTATCGTTTTGATCGTCAGAAGGAACGATTTATTATTGATACCACTTTCGGAACATTTAATCACGGCGGAGGAAATATAGAAGGGTTTTTAGTTGAAGATAGCACCGGAAAAATTTGGGTAAGGCTGGGTAAAGAAACCCGGGTGGCTATTCCGCAGTCCAACGGAAGTTATCAAATCAAACGTGTTCTGCAATCTATTACTGACAGGGCCATTGCCAATTTCTTTTCTGATAAGAACGGAATAACCTGGATTGCGACAACGGATGGCCTTATCCGGTATGATCAAAATATAGCGGAAGATTCAACGTATCATTTCAATGTTTTACTACGCCGCGTTACCGCAGGTAAAAACAGACTGAGTACAATTCCGGTAATAGATTCAAAGCAGGCGCCAGAAGTATCTTATAAAAACAACAGCTTACGGTTTGAATATGCCGCTCCTTTTTTTGACCAGGAATATAAAACTCAATACCAGACATGGCTTGAAGGTTATGAAAGCGATTGGAGCGATTGGGGAAATAATCCGTATAAAGAATACACGAATCTATCCGCAGGAAAATATACTTTTCATGTAAGGGCTAAAAATATTTACGGAAAGATCAGCGAAGCAGCAGTTTTTCCTTTAACCGTACTTGCTCCATGGTATGCAACATGGTGGGCGTATTTATTATATGCGGTTGCAGCTATTTTCACCATTTATTTATTTATCAAATGGCGCACAAGACAACTGAAAGAAAAACATAAGGTTCTGGAAAAAACAATTAAAGAAAGAACCCATGAATTAAGCGCAAGAGTAGAAGAGCTGGCGGTCATAAACAGCGTGCAGGAAGGGCTTGCTGAAAAATTAAACATTAATGGGATCTATGAATTGGTTGGAGAAAAGATCAGGCAGATTTTTAATGCCCAAATGATTTTTATTTCTACTTATGACAGAAAAACCAATCTTTTAGAAGATAAATATGCTTATGAAAAAGGTGACAGGACTGTAATGCCCCCTATGGAGCCGGCAGGTTTTAGCAAAAAAGTTATTGAAACACAAAAACCGCTTGTTGTCAATAAAGATATAGTAGCGAAAAGTAAGGAAGTAGGAAGTTTCATTTTATCTGGAGAAGCTCCAAAATCTCTTGTAATAGTACCGATGATCAAATCCGGCGAAGTAAGCGGCCTTATCAGTTTGCAAAATATGGATCATGAAAATGCCTTTAGCGATTCTGATCTGCATCTTTTGGGAACCTTGGCAAACAGCATGAGTGTAGCTTTGGAAAATGCACGTCTTTTCGATGAAACTAAAAGGCTATTGAAAGAAACGGAACAACGCAACAGCGAGCTGGCAATTATTAACGGTGTTCAGGAAGGCCTGGTAGCCCAAATTAATATGGAAGGAATTTATACGTTAGTGGGCGATAGAATCAGGGATTTATTTGATGCTCAGTCTGTTGTGATTCGCACCTTTGATTATAAGAATGAACTGGAAACTTTCAATTATGCAATTGAAAAAAATGAAAGACTTATTATCCCGGCCAGAGGATGGGATGATTTCTCCAAACATCTTGTTGAATTGAAAAGGCCTGAAGTAATTAATTCTGATTTTGAAAAATATATCAGTAATTTTTCAGAAGAAGCAAACCTTGAAGGAGAAATTCCAAAATCTGCAGTATTCGTGCCATTGGTATTAGGTGAAAAAGTAATAGGAAATGTAAGCCTCCAAAATGTAGATCATGAAAATGCTTTTGACGAGTCTTCCGTAAGTCTTTTAACAACCCTGGCAAACAGCATGAGTGTAGCTTTGGAAAATGCAAGATTATTTGACGAAACCACACGGTTATTAACAGAAACTGAGCAACGAAATGCAGAACTGGCGGTGATCAACAGTGTACAGGAAGGACTTGTTGCTCAATTGGACATCAATTCAATTTATGATTTAGTAGGAGAAAAAATCCGGCAGATTTTCAATGCGCAGGTCATTGATATTGTCACTTACAATTCGAACAAAAATCTGATTGAAGACAAATATTCTTATGAGAAGGGAGACCGAACCCTTGTTGGGCCACGTGAACCAAAAGGTTTTAGAAAACATATCATAGAAACCGGAGAAATTTTATTACATAATAGTGATGTTGAAAAAGCAATGAAGCATTATGATAATGAAATTTTTATTGGAGAAACTCCAAAGTCTCAGATATATGTTCCATTACTTACAGCAGGGAAAGTAAAAGGGATTATCAGCCTTCAAAATCTTGATGATGAAAATGCATTCACTGATTCTGATGTTTCGTTAATTACAACTTTGGCAAACAGCATGAGCGTTGCCTTAGAAAATGCACGACTCTTCGATGAAACCAATCGTTTATTAAAAGAAACAGAGCAACGAACCGCAGAACTTGGCGTAATCAACAGTGTACAGGAAGGGCTTGTTGCTCAACTCGACATTCAATCTATTTATGATTTGGTAGGAGAAAAGATCCGCGAAATTTTCAGTGCCCAGATCATTGATATTGTAACATATGACAAGAATAAGAACCAGATAGAAGATCGCTATGCTTTTGAAAAAGGCGACAGAACTTTACTGGGAGCAAGAGAAGTTTTAGGATTTAGAAAACATATTATTGAGACACAACAGGTAATGGTGATTAATGAGGATATGGAAGGAAAAAGCAAGGAATATGAAAGTTATGTATCGATCGGAGAAAATCCTAAATCCGCAGTTTTTGTACCTATGATAACCGGCGGGGAAATAACAGGAATTATTAGTTTGCAAAACCTTGATCATGAGCATGCCTTCTCTCCTTCGGATGTAAATTTGTTGGTCACTTTAGCCAATAGTATGAGCGTTGCTTTGAAGAGTGCTGGCCTGTTTGACGAAACGAATCGTTTATTAAAAGAAACAGAACAGCGAAATGCAGAGTTAGCGGTAATCAACAGTGTTCAGGAAGGCTTGGTAGCCCAGCTTGACATTAATTCCATCTATAATCTTGTGGGCGAAAAGATACGCGAAATATTTAATGCGCAGGTAATAGATATTGTAACTTATGATGCGCAAAGAAATATTATCGAAGACCAATATGCTTATGAAAAAGGCGACCGCACATTACTTGGCCCACGGGTACCAACAGGTTTCCGCAAATATGTAATTAACACCGGTGAAATGCTTTTGCATAATGAAAACGTAGGCCGCGCAATGAATGAATTTGGAAATAAAGTTTTGATCGGCGAAGTTCCAAAATCACAGATCTATGTTCCATTGATTTCGAGCGGAAAAGTAAAAGGAATCATCAGTCTTCAAAACATGGATCATGAGCATGCATTTTCTGAATCTGATGTAAATCTGTTGAAAACACTTGCCAATAGTATGAGCGTTGCTTTGGAAAGTGCACGTTTGTTCAACGAAACCAATCGTTTATTAAAAGAAACCGAACAACGGAATGCAGAACTGGCAGTTATCAATAGCGTTCAGGAAAGTCTTGTTGCCCAAATGGATATGCACGCAATTTACCTTTTGGTTGGAGAAAAAGTTCGTGAAGTGTTTAATGCCCAGGTTATTGATATCACTACGTTTGACCACAAAACCGGCCTTATCGAAGATAAATATGCTTATGAGAAAGGTGATCGTACCATGCTGGGCCGGCGTAAGCCTACGGGTTTCCGTAAATATGTAATTGAAAGTGGCAAAATGCTGGTGATCAACCAAGGCATGGATACAGAAAGGCCTAAATATGATAATTCAGTTGTGTACGGCCAGGCTGCAAAATCAATGGTAATGGCGCCTTTAATGGCTGGTGGAAAAGTAAATGGTGTGATCAGTTTGCAAAACCTGGATAATGAAAATGCATTTTCAGAATCTGACGTCAGTTTATTGTCCACTTTGGTAAATAGCATGAGTGTGGCTTTAAAGAGTGCCAGACTATTTGATGAAACCAACCGTTTATTAAAAGAAACCGAACAAAGAACTGCGGAACTTGCTGTTATTAACAGTGTTCAGGAGGGCCTTGCTAATGAATTGGATATAAAGGCGATCTATAATCTTGTTGGAGACAGGATTCAGAAATTGTTTGATGCCCAGGTTTTAATTGTTGCCAGCTTTGATCTTGAAAAGAAAACAGAACATTTTAATTATGCGATTGAAAACGGAGAAAAAATAAAAGTGGCAACCCGGCCAATAAACCACTTGCGGGAGTTGCTCATAAATGAAAAACATACGATTCATATTGAAACAGAAAAACAGGCAAAAGAAAAATATGGATTGGAGGCCATCGATGGAACCAAAATGCCAAAATCATTGCTATTTGTTCCCTTACTTTCAGGAAATGATGTAAAGGGTTATGTAAGTATTCAAAATGTTGATACGGAATATGCATTCACTGATTCTAATGTAAGATTGCTGGAAACACTTGCCAACAGTATGAGTGTCGCCTTGGAAAATGCTCGGCTCTTCGATGAAACCAATCGTTTGTTGAAAGAAACTGAACAACGGACTTCAGAATTGGCAGTTATTAATAATGTGCAGGATGGATTGGTAAGAGAAATGAATGTGCAGGCAATTTATGAACTTGTTGGAAACCGTTTGTGTGATCTTTTCCCTGATACACAAACATTGGTTATTCGCACTTTTGATCATGCTTCTCGAATGGAATACTGGCATTATGCTATTGAAAAAGGAGTTCGGCTATCAAGCGAACCACGACCACTTATCTGGGCAAATAAAGAATTGATCGCTACAAAAAAACCAATGTATATCAATGAAAATTACGTAGAAACGGCTAAGAAATTTGGTAGCTCTGGAGTAACAACCGGCAAACCACCTAAATCGGCTGTGTTTGTTCCTATGATCGTCGGAGATGTGGTAAGAGGATCTGTTAGTCTTCAAAATGTCGACAAGGAAAATGCCTTCACCGAATCAGATATGCGTTTGATAACGACTGTAGCTAACAGTATGAGCGTTGCTTTGGAAAATGCACGGCTGTTTGATGAAACAGCTCATCTATTGGCAGATGCAAAACAAAGAGCTTCTGAATTAATGACCGTCAATAATATCAGTAAAGCGATTGCTTCCCAGTTAAATCCAAGTGAACTGATCAAATTTGTGGGCGATCAATTACGTGATCTTTTCAAAGCAAATATTGTTTATCTCGCACTCTTGAATAAGAAAACAAAAATGATTCACTTCCCCTATCAATATGGAGAAGTGATGCCCCCACGTCAAATCGGCGATGGCCTTACTTCTAAAATCATTCTGAGTGGTGAGCCACTTTTTATCAATAAAGACCTAAGCGTTAAACATGAAGAACTTGGAATTTCACAAATGGGAACTCCGGCTGCATCTTATATTGGTGTTCCAATTCCTGATGCAGACGATTACATTGGTGTTTTAAGCGTTCAAAGTACTGAGCAGGAAAATCGTTTTAATGAAAATGATCAGCGTCTTCTAACGACCATCGCTTCTTCTGTTGGTGTCGCACTTCGAAATGCACAGCTTTTTGAAGAGGTGGAGCAGGCAAAAATGGAAGCCGAAAAGGCAAGTAAAGTTGCAGAAAAAGCCAATGAAGCCAAGAGCGCATTTCTATCCACTGTCAGTCATGAATTAAGAACACCACTAACTTCTGTTTTAGGTTTTGCCAAAATAATCAATAAGCGGTTGAACGATAAAATATTTCCACTCACTGACCCTGAAGATGCAAAAATCCAAAAGACTGTCACCCAGGTAAACGAAAATTTACAAGTAGTGATTTCCGAAGGAGAAAGATTAACTCATCTGATCAATGACGTGCTGGATCTTGCAAAAATAGAAGCCGGAAGAATGGAATGGAACCAGGAAAATGTTTCACTGCCCGAAGTGGCTGAAAGAGCGATCCTGGCCACTACTTCGCTTTTCGATCAAAAGAAAATCAATCTTGTCAAAAAAATTGATACCGATATTCCTGATATTATTGGGGATCCGGATAAACTGATCCAGGTGGTGATCAACCTGTTTTCAAACGCTGTAAAATTTACCGAAAACGGCGCAGTTACCTGCAAAGTTTATCAAAAAGGTAATGAAGTAATTGTAAGCGTTACAGATACAGGAATCGGAATTGCTCCTGAGGATTACGGTGCTGTGTTTGAACAATTTAAACAGGTGGGCGGCGATACATTGACCGACAAACCAAAAGGAACAGGGCTTGGGCTACCGATTTGTAAAGAAATTGTAGAACATCATGGAGGGCGTATCTGGGTAGAAAGTAAAGTAGGAAAAGGAAGCACTTTTTCTTTCGCTATTCCTTTTGTTCCTTCAGAAAATAAAAAGCAGAATAAGCAGAAACCCATTCATTTGGATGAGTTGGTAAAACAATTGAAAGAACAGGTTGTCTTTTCAAAAATAAAATTGAATGGCAATACTGCCACTATTCTTGTGGTAGATGATGATGATTCGATACGTTCTTTATTGGAACAGGAATTGAGTGACGCGGGATATTTAATTGAACAGGCAACAAATGGAAAACAGGCGCTGGAATGTATCAGAAAAAACCGGCCCGACCTCATCATTCTTGACGTAATGATGCCGGAAATGAATGGTTTTGATGTGGCAGCGATTTTGAAAAATGATCCACAAACGATGGATATTCCGATCATTATTTTATCAATCATCCAGGATAAGGCAAGAGGTTTCAGAATTGGCGTTGACCGTTATTTGACAAAACCAATAGATACTGCCCAATTGTTTCACGAGGTAGGTGACTTATTGGAACAGGGGAAATCAAAAAGAAAAGTAATGGTGGTAGATGAAGATAGTGCAGCTGTGCGATCACTGACAGATGTGCTTCAAACAAAAGGCTACCAGGTAGTAGAGTAGGATGGGAAAGAACTGGTAAAAAATGCAATAGCATCGCAACCGGATATTATCATTTTGAATTCTATCCTGTCGGGCAACCAGGAAATAGTGAAAACATTGCGCTTCGAAAAAGGATTGGAAAATGTGTTGTTTTTTATTTATCAATAATGCAAATGTGAAAATGTG
>Ga0157371_10001196_pt1 | contig 27806 bp, 22 predicted proteins | sample C45metaG_FD_113462 | JGI IMG/M metagenome (GOLD analysis project Ga0157371, IMG submission 113462) | Corn rhizosphere microbial communities from Kellogg Biological Station, Michigan, USA - C4-5 metaG | ecosystem: Host-associated > Plants > Roots > Rhizosphere > Soil | place: USA: Michigan... | reverse complement strand
CCAGCACGGGCAGTTCGCCGCGAGGTGGATGAATTGTCGGTCCGGGAAGTGGTTCGTGCACGCCTGTTCAATTCTAGGACAGCGGGAATTTGCGTCAACGCACGAAGTACCGGTTGTGTCTGGAAAATATTTAATCTTGCGCGCATACAATGAAGATAATGGCGCGAATCCTCCTGGCCGAAGACGATACGTCGATGCGCGAGTACCTCCAGCGCGCTTTGCAGCGCGTCGGCTATGAGGTCGAAGCGGTCGGCTGCGGCACCGAAGCCCTCCCTCTTCTTGAGAGCGGGCATTTCGATCTTCTCCTCACCGACATCGTGATGCCGGAGATGGACGGGATCGAGCTGGCGCAGAAGGCCAGCGTCATCGATCCCGCTATCCGGGTTATGTTCATCACCGGCTTCGCAGCAGTTGCTCTCCAGAGCGGCCGGGCAGCGCCCGAAGCGAAGATGCTGTCCAAGCCCTTCCATCTGAAGGATCTGGTGGCCGAGGTCGATCGTATCTTCCAGACCGAGGACCAGCACGGGCGGCTGTAGCGTCCCCGCTTCGATTTCCTCTCTTCGATTGTAATGGCGGTTGCGCGTGTCAGGCGACGCCCCTAAATGCGCGCGCAGTGGGCGTGTAGCTCAGTGGTAGAGCACTGTGTTGACATCGCAGGGGTCGCAAGTTCAATCCTTGCCACGCCCACCATTTTTTCATCATAAAATCAGATACTTGGTTCACTGGGATCACCAGACGCACAGTGTTCGGCTGGTGCAATTGAACCAGAAGCTATTGTTTTCGACCACAGAGATGAACGCCGCCGCACAGCCGCCATCGCTCAGGTTCGTCACTTGGCATCAGGCCACGGATGAAGGACTCGCGGCCCAAGGGCGTGGAAGCGACATTCGCCGCTTCCGCGACTAAGCACACGGTCGTGAGAAGCGCTCCAGCATCGCGCCAAAGAAGGCTCGAAGCATTGGCGTAGACTGTGCTGAGACGCAGCCAGTCTGCGACAAACTGGAGTGTGATGCCGGCAGTTGATCCGCACAGATCCGCTATGACCTGCCGGTAGTCGTCGCTGCCCCCTTCCTTTGCGGTCGGGATCAGCCGGTGCCGAAGTGGATCGTACCAGCTTATGGGCAACGAATAGTCGAGCGGTAGGCAGAGGATCTCGATCTCGTGCAGTCCTCCGGCCGAGGGCGCGCTGCGGCTTTCCCAACCGCGGAGCGGTCCCGGTGACGGGCGGCGCTCGCGGATCAAGCAGCTGTGCCACAAAATGGTCGAGAGCTCCTGCTGCGTAATCGAGGTATGTCCCGGCACGGAGTTGCGTCTGGCTAAGACATCCGAGAAGTCTCTGTCCAAAGCCGAAGGTCGAGGCAGCTGAAGGCCTTCGTCGGAAAGCCAAATCCATCGGCCGGGATCTGCGGCTCCGGTGGGACAGGGCTCCTCGTCAGTAAGCTTCGCCATAGAGCTCTTCAGTGACCTCGAAGTGCTTCACGCACCCACGACAGTGGCCGCAGGCGAGGTTGGAGATGTGGCAGCTATGAGCCCAGCTCAGTGCTTCGCGTGGTATACCCGACCTCCGAATGAGCTCACTCGTTGCCAAGTATGCGGCTGGTGCACGGACGGACAGATTGCCCTCTTGAAACTCCATCAGCGCCGACAGTCGCCTATAGAACTCTTGGGTTCCGTCCACATGCGATGCATCGCTCGCCACCGTTCCAAACAGCAGCTCCTTGCAATGGCGACCGAGTGCTGTTGGGCCTGCAAGCGTAGCGAGGAGCTGATTGCGATATGGCCACCAGTCGCTTGCTGGCGCGAACGACAGCGGCTCACGGCTTCCCATGTCGCCGGATCCGAGAGTCGAGCAATCTGCGCTGACGCCGACGTGCTCGATTCCTATCTCGGCGCAAACTGCTCTGGACGCCTGCATCTCGGACTGAGCGGCGCGCTGTCCGTAATCGATCGTGATCGCTAACGCAGGTCGCTCGAGCCACAGCAGAGCGATGGAGTCCATACCGCCGGAAAGAAGGAGCGCCGAACTCAAAGTGCCCAAATCACCTGATAGATGGCGCTTACCAGGTCGCCCATGATCCGACAGTTGGTCCCTTCTACCATCTTGAGGTCTTCAGCCCGCATGTTCTGAGCGAGTGCAACGACCGGCTTCCGTGCCGCGACGGCGTAGCCGACCTCGAATACTGTTCCCACGTCGGCGCCGTTTAAGACTGCGATCACGGCATCGCTCGCATCGAGACCGCGCAAATCTTCAGGCGCGACGACTGGGCCTGGCCCATCGCCGATGTCGTGAAGAGGCGAAAAGACCGTGGTGCCCGCGTCGAGCAGGAGCGTTCGGATTTCTTCCACTAACCATCGTTGGCCGATGTCAAAGAATGGGGAGGCTAGGTAGACTTGGCCCTGACCCTGACCCTGTCGCGGCGAAACAGCTTCGAGTGACAAGGAGGACAGCTCTTCCTGGGTGGGGATCGGGAGGGTGCGACTATTCACGTAAAGCGACACCGCTCGGGACGCGAGTTCGGCTGCTGCTTCGGGAGCCAGATCCCTGGCACCCCAGAACAGGGCGAAAGCGGCCGAAAAGACATCGCCAGACCCGATCTTGAAGACATTGTCGCTTCGGTAAGCTGGAATGCGGTGACGCTCTCTGCCGTGGGCTACCAGTGCGCCCTGACTGCCCATCTTGATGACAACCACGGTGGCACCTTGCGTGGCGACCAGCGAGTCGAGTGCCTGCTCCAAATCGGCCTTGCCGCTGAGCTTGCGAGCCTCGAAACGGTTCAGGATCAGCGCAAGCTCCTCGGCCTCTGATCCATTCTCCCGGAAGTTGGTGGGAGCAAAGGCGGACTGTGGATCGTAGATCGCTTTGCGCGCCTTCACGATCGCCTCACCGTCTAGCATGCCAAACCGCAGAACAATGTCGTCTGAGACTATCAGCGCATCATTGTGGGAGATTGCGTCAGGCCGAGGCTTGATGTGGGGCACGGAAAGCGAATGCATGTAGCTGAACGAGACGCCGTCTCCGACCGCCGGACCTTCGATTGAGATTCCATATCCGCGTTCGAGGTTGTCCAAACCATCCGAAAATGGCTCGGCGCGGTAGGTGACGAGTTTTACGGGTATATGCCCGGACAGCGCCGCCGCAGCACGGCCTGCCGACCCATAGATTTCATCCCAGAATGGTTCGATGCACTTCTCTTCGTAAACCCCGCCTGTGACGGTGATCATACGCGCTGCACTCGAACGGTGACGAATGCACCGGAGAGCGCAACGACGATGGCTTCGTAGGAATGACCCTGGTTGATGCAGTCGATGATCTGAAGGTGACCACGATGGGTCAGAGAGCCAGCTACTCTACCGGCGCTAGCATGAACCTCGAGGATCTGCCGCGGCGGTGATCCGGTCAGAACAACAGCCAGGCTGTCGCCGATGTTGAGTGTGCTGACAACGCCTTGCTGCGGGCTGTTGAGAGGAGCTGTTTGCACGATGTCGCAGGGATCAGCTCCGCCACCACCTCCGGTGCCTCCTCCTGTGCGCGTCTTTGTCGACCCCGAAGAGGACGAGGAATCGTCCCGATCACCTGAACTTCCCGACATGCAAGCGCTCCCAAGTTTCAGCCAGCGCCTTTCGGCTCAGCACCAAGTGCTGCCGCTGACGCCATCGCCCCGAGCGCGTGCAGATTGGCGGTTTCCCGCTCCAGCATCAAGAGATTGGTATCGCACGCTCCGCGGGAGACGCCTGACGGTCATCCACATGACCGAATCAAGAATGGAAGCTTTGGTATCGATTGCATCGGCAAAGCCGAGGAATCGCTCCTCCAAAGCGGCGTATCGACCGTCCACTTGCCACCGCTCTGGGAAGATACCCAAGGTCCGGCCGGCCCAAAGGATGTGAACGTCGAGTATCGCTACCTGGTCGCTTGAACGGGCGTTTCGCACGACCCAGGATGCGGTCTTCGGTCCGACGCCGGGCAGCTCAACTAGAGCGTTGCGAAGCGAACGGTCATCAAGCCCATCCCAGTCACGACTGAGACGCGAGAACGCGCCTGCAATATAGCGCGCCTTTTGATTGGCGAAACGATACCGCACCGACCGACCGGATACCTCGAGTGGTTCGGCCAGCATGTCGCGAAGCCAATCGACACTCATCAGCCGCTCAGTCCCGACGAAGGGCCGCAACCGATCATAAGCCGCTAACCCCACCTCGGCGGGAATCCCGTAGCCCCCGAGCAAGCACGCCAGCAACTCATCTTCTATGCCGCGCCCAAGCCGGAAGTGCTCCGGCTCGTCCAACTCCCACATCCAGCTCTGCGCAGCCCAATACGCGGGAGTCAGCAACTCGTCGAACCTCCCCCATTCAAGCATCCCGAGGAGCGGGGTTTGGGGATCAGGCAACATGCGGGCTTGGACGCGGTCGCCGGAAAGATGAAGGACTTGCTGCATGAATGAATATTATGCATTCATAGATGAGAGATGACAACCGATCTGATTGCAAGAACAGAGGCAAGACGGCGCGTACTTCGGCTGTCGCAGCAGCAGCTCGCACAGCAACTCGGCGTTACCCAAGGCCACTACAGCAAGCTCGTGCGGCGACAGATCCCGTTGGCCCCCGGGGCAGAAACCAAGCTGAAGGATTGGCTAGAGCGGTCCCACAAGGACTCTGATCGGAAGGGCGAGGAAGCTGAACGTCTAGCTGGCTTGATCGCCTTGCACGCAAATGGCCTCAGTGATGCTGTTAAGGCGTTTCTGAAAGAACAGGGCAGATAGTCGCGGTGGCTAAAACTCCAGCGCGGCGGCTGCATCCTTCATGAACAAGGGACTGTAGCGAGCGTATGTGCGTTCGGTCACCCGCGTCGAGGTGTGGCCCAGGAACTGCGAGATCTTCTGCATCGGCACATCGGCCTGGGCCATCCAGACACCGGCGGTGTGGCGAAAGACATGCGGTGAGCAGCGAACGCCGGAGCGCTTCGCGGCCATGCGGATCGCCTTCTTGATGCTCTTCACAGGTTGTCCGTCCCATTCGATGACCCAATCGGTCAGAGCACCCCGCGCGGCCTGCTCCAGAGCCTCATAGGCGCGCGAGTTCAGGGGGACCTCCGGCCGGCGCTTGTTGGTCTGCTCCCGGCCGACGTGGTTGAAGTTGATCGTTCGGTGCTTGAAATCGACCTGCTTCCAGCGGAGTTCGAGTAGCGCGCTCATACGGGCGCCGGTGGTGATCGCCAGGATGATGAAGAGCCGGACATGCGGCGTGCCGACATGTTCGAGCAGGCAATCAACTTCCTCGCGGGTTAGGTAACGATCGCGAGGCGCGCTCGCCGGAGGTGTCCAGACGTGGTTGTTGCCACGGCCGTAACGCAGGTTGAGGCACGCCCGGAGATATTCGAGCTCAATCTTCGCAGTGCCCAGCGACGCGCCCTGGCGCTGGCGGAACGCGGCGTAATCCCGGCAGTCGTCCTTGTTGATGTCGGTGCCAAGGCGATGACCGAACACTGGTCCGAGCCGCTTCCAGGCGTTCTCCTGGCGCATGACCTCTCGTCCATCCTTCCTGCGGTCTGCCAAATAGAGCTTCCACAGGTCGCCGACCCTTTCCGAAGCTGGGGCGTGCAGCTTCCGCCAAATCTCTTGGGCGACTACACGCGCTAGGCCTTGGTCAGCCGTGCCAGTCGAGATTCGACGGCGATCCTTGCCGCGTCCGATGGCGACGGCGAACTTCCCTCGGTATTTGACGAGCTCGTACCCTGAGCTGACTGCGTCTGTTCGCATTCGAACCTTTCGACCTCAATGGCGGGGATCCGGATCAGCTTGCCGAGGCGAAAGCCGGCAAGATCGCCGCTGTGGAACATTTGGCGGACCTTCTCGGAGCTGCAGCACCAGCGCTCGGCCAGGGTCTCAGGAGTGAATGGTCGCCGATGCAAATCTGGCATTCCCTTGTTGCTCAACATGAGGACGCCTTTGGAGGTTGTTTGGCTCAGGATTCCAGCTCTCGTTGAGAAGTGACCTAGTCACATGTGATTTTTCGAAACTGAGTGCTTGACACCGTCCCGGCATTGCATCGGACTAGTCAGCTGGTTCGATCGGCTGCCATTCTGCGGCGTCGTAAAAGGCGTGGATCCAAAGCTCCGAGATGTCGGCGCCAGCGAACCAGTCCGGGATGTCGCGTTCGTCGGTTGGGTAGCGTTTGCGGGTCGGAACCCGTGGCGCGCCCGACTCTGACAGGTAGAGTCCGCCCGCTGGGAGGCTCAGGAACTCGCAGACGTAAGGATCGCAGCACTCGTCGACGAACTCCCAAAGGCGTGTCGAACTCGGGCTGGCAAAAATTCCGACGAGTTCCTTATTCTTGCGAAGGCGAACCAGGTACACCTGCATCTAACAGCTTCCTTTCGAGGCGCGAATGGAGGTGCATGGGGCGATGTTCGCCCCTCTGCACTGACGACAGGGTTGGGCGGTCATTCGACCTGGTTGGTTGCGAAGCGGCGTACATCACGCAGGGCCAGGAGGAGGCCCGTGCGTTGATCGAGATCGTCAGTGTAGTTCAGTGCGAGCAGCCTGAGCTTCATGCACACGGCGTTCAGATCGGGTGCGTGCATCGAGAGCAGGCTGGCCTCGGCCTCATCCATCAGGGCAACGATGTCAGCCCGCGTGCTCTGGCCCCAAGCGTCGGATGGTCCCTCGTGAAGCAATGTACTCCAGCGGACATATTCGCGCAGGTTCTCGGCCCAGTCGACTGCGAGCCGCGCCAAATCCATGCCGCCGCTCAAGTCTGGCTCTTCGAATCCCAAGGACACCCTCTCGGCCAGTCGGAGATCGCCGATCAGCAAGCGGCAAGCTTTGGAGCGCGGGTCCTGCTCGTCGAACAACTCCTCGCCAAAGAGACATTCAAGTTTGGTCGCGATCGCGCCGAGCGACGGGGCGGGAGTGTTGATGAGCGTGTCTGTGGTCTGGTCAAGAAGGGCGAAAACGCGATCGCGTACGGGGCCATCAGGAAGATCTTGGACGGCTGCAACCGCGGCTGCAGAAGCGCGCTGATTGTTAAGAGCGGCGTTCCAACGAGAGAAATTCTGGGTATTGGTCATCATAGCCAAACATCGTCTCCAAAACAGGCGATTTGCGGTCAGGCGCGCAGTGGGCGGCAACCCGCTGCGTGCCGTCACCCATCTATGAATCTTCTCAGAATCCGTCAATAGATGTTAACATGTTAACAGAAAAAAATTCATCGAAGCGTGGCCGAGGCAGGCGGCCAACCGGCATCGGGGCGGTGATCGGCCTACGCCTCCACGAACCCGTCGAGAAAGCGCTCGCGGCCTGGATAAAGGAGCAAGGCGAACTGTCGTTGACGAAGCAAGAAGCGATCCGCCGTCTGCTCGCCAAAGCCTTGAAGGATCAGGGCTATTTAAAGAAGTCCTAGAGCCGCGTGAGATAACTGGAGCGTTCACCCCAAATCTCGAAATCGCCATACAACGCCCAGCCCCTGTCGTAGCGAAAGGCCACGTTGACGCACCCCTTTCGAGTTGGCTTCGAACCGTTTGGGGCCATCTCAAACCGCAGATATGCCTCCGGGGGAAGATCGCCGGCAGGACGTGGCGGAATGTAGGACGTGATCGTCACCCGTACCGACGAATTGTCGCCCAGCACGGTTGAAAAGGAGCAGCGGGCCGCTTCGCCATCGTCGCGTAATATGCCCCAATGGACTGCATCTGCGAGGATGGCCTTCGCAATCGCAAAGAAATCCCGATCTTTCTCCTCGCGCGTCATGCTGCCCGCTCCAGAGGCGAGCGGCCTTCGGAAATTACCTTTCCAGTGGGGCTAAGCGTAAGCCGGGTGCGGCGTTCAACCTCGTTTCCACGTTCATATGCCCATTCGGGGCGAGGGCCGCCGAACCGCGATTTCCGCCGCTGCCAGCCGAGTTCCTGCATAGCCTTACCGACTGTCGAAGCCATGGATTGCCGCTGCGCCATCGGAACGTCGAGCAGCTCCCAGATGTCGTTCGCCCGGATCCTACCAGTGGAGTTGCCCAATGCAGTTTCGAGGGCGGCAACGACGGGGTCTTCGACGCGCCGGTTATCCTGCTCGGCTGCTGCATCTGCCCACAGCTCGGCCGCCAGACGGGTGCTCTCGCCGGCTTCCTCGCGGGCTGCAGCTTCAGCCCAGAGCTGGTCGCGGTCGCGGGTCAAGGCTTCAAGGTCAAAGCGCTCGACGCGAACCGGCCAGAAGCGACGGTTGCCCGTGCCATCGTTCAGATACGCGGTTGAGTTGGTGGTGCCGATGATGACCGACTGCCGGCGCACCGACTGGGTAATGCGCCCATAAGCCGCGCGGCCGTGGTCAGCTGTGCGCGAGAGGAAGGATTTGACCCTCTCAGACGCAGCCTTGCGGAAGCCGGCGAGTTCACCCGCTTCGACAAGCCACCTGCCTGAGAGTGCCTCGATCACCTCCCTTCCCTCCGCGTTAAAGGGGCAGGCATCACTGAACCAGTCCGGCTTGACCGCGAGGATAGCGAGCGCCGATGACTTTCCGGCGCCCTGGTCGCCCTCAAGCACCAACATCTCGTCGAATTTGGTGCCCGGATCACGCACGCGGCGAACGGCTGCAATCAACGTGATGGCACCGACGGCCCGCACGAAGGGGGTATCCACCGCGCCGCCGTACTGTGAGAGCCAAGTGTCCAGGCGACGGTGACCGTCCCACTTCAGCCTCGCGAGATAGTCGTTTACCGGGTGGGTGGCGTTCCTAGCCGCCAGATCCAGCACCGCTTCCCAGAAGAAATCCTTCTGGGGCTGGAAACCGAAGCGCTCCTGCAGCAGGAACCAAAGGCGCCGCACTGCTCCATCGTCGAGTTTGGGCCCGAAACCGGGCAGTCCTTCAACCAGGTACGTGTTCGCGAAGCTGTCCAGCGAGAGAAGCACCCCAAGTTTAGCGAGCGCAACCCGAATGTTCTGTTGGTGTTTGCTGATAATCCGGCCCTTCTCGTCGCGCAGGAAGTCCGAAAAGTGGTCACGCGCGCGTTCGAGCTGACGCCGTGCGTATGCTTCCGGCCCGCGCGCGTTCTCGTACACGCTGTCCGAGATGCGCGACCTGCGATCCAGGAGAATGGAGAGAATTGTGCCTTCAGGCACACCATGCCGCATCAAGCCGCGGACACAATCCCAAAGCCATTCGGACCGGCTGTTGCGCTTCTTCGAGTCTTGCGGATCGTGACCGTGTTCGATGATCCGACGAAGCCGGATATCCACGTTCCATTCGTTAAGATCGTCGAGCGAGCGCAGCGGTTTCGCCACCGTGACTGGTGCCGTGTCGTTCGCGGCTTTTGGAAGTGCCCGGTCAACATGAGGGAGTGTCTCGGCTGCAATCGTGCCTTCCTCTTCGCGGAGAACATACGCGATGGCGCCGGTTTTGGAGTTCCTGGTGTACGGGACACGCGCAACGCGACAGGCGTCGTGGCAGTGGTCACCGCCCAACTTCTGGGCGAGCCCACGGTTGATCGCTTCAACCTCAACAACATCGACCTGCCGGTCGAGCCGCCAGTAGAGCCACAAGCCGCGTCCAGAAGGAATGATGATATGAGGAGTCGGAAGCCCCGACTGTTCAAGCTGCCTCAACTTACTCTCCCGCCAACTTTCCAGTTGTCCGGGGTCAGTCATCTCCCTCGGCGGATCCAAATCCACCCAGGCCAGAGAGGAGCCGATAATGTCATCCTTGCGGGGCTTACCGGGAAGGTTGGCGTCGCGCGGCTGGGCGATCACCATGTAAATGTCCCTGTCCGCATGCGCGTCGATGAACGCTGCCGCGGCTTCGGGTCCTGTGCTCTGTGGAGTCAGGCAGCCGTGATTGAACGACATCACTGACACGTACGGAAAGTTACGGCTGATAAACTCGACGGCTAGGGTGGCGTTGACGTCCGACATCATCCGACCCTCCCTTCGTCGATGAAGTTCTCGAGCTCGGCCAGGTCGTAGCGGATGCTCGAGCCCTTCCCCTCGCCCAAGCGAATGTATTTCGGACCACACCCCCTGGAACGCCAAGTCCGTAGGGTCTCGCGAGCCAGCTTGAGAAAGTCGGCCGCTTCGCGTTCGTTCAGCAGTTTAGACATACAACCTCGTCTGAATTTCGGTGTCGTCGTGTCTTGGCTCGGACGGACGCGAGCGTCAGTGAGGAAGGAGGCAACCTACGTTCACCACCCACAACATCGGTCGACGTAAACAACCGTGCGGCCCATCGCGTAGCACACCGGCGGAACGGCCGAGGGACGCAAGGATGGCCATTTCCTGCGATTTATAGTGCCGTACCCCTTCGTTCCCCCTCTTTTCTAAGGAGGGTGTAAGAGGAGCGCAGCGCCGGAGCGCTAAGGTGATGTTGAGGCATATGACGGAACGGCACGGAACGGCACTCACCGCGCAAGGCTCTGGGTGAAACCCTGCCCCCTTGCGGGCGGCACCAGCTGCGATGAGCTAATTTGCCGCGTGCCGTTGAGGAAATTGAAGGCAACAGACGGCCGCGTCCGGGCGTAATGCACAGACCTCCTCGAGCAGCCGAACATGAGAGCTACACGGCTTGGGTCTGTGCCCTCCTCAAGCATTTCGCAGATGGCCAATTTCGACCAGAACGGTAGCTGACAATGTCCCCGACGCTGCGCCATGTGGATGGCGTGTTCGCGAGTTATTGAAGCGATGTTGGCATCAACCATGTCGTAGATCTGCGGGTCCTGACTCGCGGCCTCCTTCGCCCACACTGAATACGTCCAGACCGTGGCGTTCGAAACGCCGAGAACCTGCTGGTGGTAGGACCGCGAGAAGCCTGGCGTGAGCAGATAAGCGGCGAGCTCGGGATCCCTCGCTATCCTCCTAGTCCCGGCGTCACTGAGTGTGCCCCAATCGTAAAGCATGGTCTCAATGTACGGTACAGCGGAGGAAAAAACCCTTGTTTGGGCTTCCACCGCGGCGGAGCACGATTATTGGGAATTGCACTGCGAGAAGGGTCGCGAGCGTTTATCGAATGTGCGCTTTGAATTTGTCGCGACGGACCTGTTGTTTCGAGTACTGTGGAAATGACAGAGTTCCAGTCGATCACCGACAATGATCAGCTTCACGGATTTGCTCGTTGCGAAATGCAGCGGAATGCCCACGCTCTCGCTGGCTGTGTCAGTCGGCTTCGCCACCTGGGCGCAGTCCTTGAGAAGGGTATGACCCTATAATCTCCATAGAAACGTTCCCTCCCCAGCGATCATGCCCCGCAACTGCGGCGGGAATTTTTGACCGCCGAGCTAAGTCACAGGCGCGCATAAGAATTTGGTCGGCAGCGGAGACTCGATTCCTTCAGCTCAGTGCCGGAAGAACGGCTTGCCAGTGCTGCGGTGGCCCGCCATTGATGCTGGCGCCGAAGAGCGGGGGGTATGGCGTTTCAGCGTTCATTTGAGAGGCGTTTTCTGTGTCGCGCCTGACGGAATTAATCGGTCAGGCGAAGACGAAAGATCGCCAGCTTGGCGAGGATCTCGAGCGCGAATTTCGTGCGCTATCCTCGCGCCGAGCCTTCGGCCTGAACTTCGAACGTCACTGACCGGAAGCTGTCGAGCTGCCCCAGCGGCCAGTCCGAAAGGGAGACAAGGTCCGCATCCTGCCCGATCGTGGGTCAACCAACAGCGGCGATGAGCGGCTGTGGCTCGTCCGCGGAATTACGAATGATGCCATGGCGGAACTCATACGGCTTGGGTCCGACGACAACGAGACCAGCCGGGCGCCCGTCCATGATCTCGTTGTCGTCGCCGAGTTCCGAGATTTCATATATCCTGGACTGGTCAGCACCGGGAAGGTCGGACGCGGTGGGGACAAGCCATTTCACACGGTCATCAACGGCGAGAACTTCCACGCGCTGAAGGCACTGACCTACACCCATCGGGGCAAGGTCAACGCAATCTACATCGATCCTCCCTACAACAGCCGCGCCAAAGACTGGAAGTACAACAACGACTACGTCGAACCTGACGATCTGTACCGTCACAGCAAATGGCTCGCCATGATCGAAAGGCGCCTCCAACTTGCACGCGATCTGTTGGACCCGCAAAATTCTGTTCTGATCGTGACGATAGACGAGAAGGAATACCTGCACCTTGGAATGCTGCTGGAGCAGCTTTTTCCAGATGCAAACATGCAAATGATCTCGACTCTCATCAACTCGAAAGGAACTGGTCGAGCGAACGAGTTTCGACGAGTGAACGAATACGTGTTCTTTCTTTGGTTTGGGGCTGCAAAGTTGGGGCGATTGACTCCGTCTTTGACACACGAAGGCAATGGACCAGCTGAAGCAAAGGCAGAAGAAGCAGTTGACGATAACAATGATGATGAGGACGAGGAGGAGGAAAGTAGCCGGCCGTCGGACGAATCCGCCATCGGCCTAGACTGGCAGACGTTCCGCCGACGTGATTTGGCTTCTCGTCGCGGAACCAAAAAAGGTGGACCGCGGCAATTTTATCCAATTTACGTGAATGTTGAATCTGGACGCATTGAAGCGGTTGGATCTCCACTTCCCCATGATTTTCCACGAGATCGCGTACCGCAGCGAGAGGGATGCGAACCCGTGTTCCCGATCCGAAAGGATGGGACTGAGATGAACTGGTCGACGACAGGTCCGACGTTCGAAAATCGGTGGAAAGCAGGATATGCGCGGGCTGGTAAAGCCACACCGGACCAGCCGCAAAAGTATATAATTCAATATCTCAAGACCGGCTCGATCAAGGACATTGAAGAAGGCCGCGCGATTGTTACTGGTAAGAATGACGACGGGTCGATCATCGCAGAGTACCCGGAAGCGGTTGCAAAGACGCCCACAACGCAATGGGCATTCAAATCGCACAACGCGGAGCACTACGGGACTGGGATACTCACTGCACTAATCCCGGGGAGGGGGTTCCCATATCCTAAGTCGCTGTACGCGGTTGAAGACGCCCTTCGAGTCTTCATTGCGGATAAGCCAAACGCAATCGTTCTGGACTTCTTTTCTGGGTCCGGCACCACGGCGCACGCCGTCATGAGGCTCAACAAACAGGATGGCGGGCGGCGGCAGTCTATTTGCGTCACAAACAACGAAGTTGCCGCCGACGAACAAAGGAAACTACGCGGACAATCGCTTCGACCTGGCGACCCTGATTGGGAAAAATGGGGTATCTGTGATTACGTCACCAAGCCCCGCATCGCTGCGGCCATCACAGGCAAGACGCCGGACGGCAAGCCGATTGAGGGCGATTACAAGTTCATTGACGAGTTCCCGATGGCGAACGGGTTTGAGGAGAATGCCGAGTTCTTCACGCTTACCTACGAAACGCCAGTGGCGGTCTCGCACAACCTTGCTTTTGAGCGCGTCGCCCCGCTGCTTTGGATGCGCGCCGGCAGCAGGGGCGAACGGATCGACAACTTGCCTCAAACGGGCTGGCGAGTAGTGGAGGCATATGGACTTCTCACCGACCTCGATGAGGCGGGCCCATTTTGCGAAGCTGTGGCCAAGGCGCCCGACTTACGCATCGTTTACATCGTCACCGATGACGAGCGACGCTTTCAGTCAGTGGTGCGGCACCTACCCGACCATATTGAGCCAGTTCGGTTATACGAGTCCTATGTCGCGAACTTCCGCTTCCTCAGTGGAGGCGAAGAATGAAGTTCACTCTAAAAGACTATCAGGAAGACGCGCTTGCTGACGTGCTCGACAGGCTCCGCAAAGCACGGCGCCGCTGGCACCAGGATGGAGATAGGCACGCATTCTCGCTGACGGCTGTGACGGGCGCGGGTAAGACGGTGATCGCGGCCGCCGCATTTGAAGCCCTGTTCCATGGCAACGAAGACCTTGATTTCGACGCGGACCCTGGCGCCGTCGTGATCTGGTTCAGCGATGATCCCTCACTCAACGAACAGACCCGCTTCCGCCTCACCGAGGCATCTGACAGGCTCAATCCGAGCGATCTCGTCGTCGTTGGAAACACCTTCAACCGTGAGAAATTCCAAGCAGGCAAGGTCTATTTCCTCAACACCCAAAAGCTCGGAAGGAAGAGCCTGCTCGTTCGCGGCGAGGAGACCGCAGAGGATGGTTCCGAAGTTTTCCCCGAAATGCGGCCTGACCTGCGGTCGCACACGATCTGGGACACGATCCAGAACACGATCGAGGATCCCCGGCTGACGCTTTACTTGGTCCTCGACGAAGCACATCGAGGTATGGGGATTAGCAGTTCGTCGCAGGACAAGGCGACTATCGTAACGCGACTGATCAACGGCAAAGGCGTCGTTCCCCCAATCCCAGTGGTCTGGGGAATCTCGGCCACTGTTGAGCGGTTCAACAAGGCCATGGCGGGCGCGGAAGGCAGGAGCACGCTTCCGAACGTGGTGGTCGACCCGGAGAAAGTGCAGGACTCGGGGCTTCTCAAGGATACAATCGTGCTCGACGTCCCTGATGAGAAGGGGCACTTCGATACAGTTTTGGTCCGCCGCGCGACTGACAAGATCGTCGAGAGCAGTGCGGCCTGGGCGGAATATGCACAGCAGGAGAAGGAAGCTGAGCCGGTCCTTCCTCTGCTCGTCCTTCAGGTCCGCAACACGCCGGACCATAATGAGATCGGGCGCGCAATCGACACAATCCTCGAGCAGTGGAGTGACCTACCGCCCGGCTCGCTTGCCCATGTTTTCGGCGAACACGTAAACCAGACGTTCGGCCGGCACGACGTGCCTTATATTTCGCCCGAGCGGGTTCAAGACGAAACCTGGGTGCGGGTTCTCATCGCCAAGGATGCCATTAGCACCGGGTGGGACTGCCCCCGCGCCGAAGTGATGGTCTCGTTCCGGCCGGCCCAGGACCCCACGCATATCACGCAGCTGTTAGGTCGCATGGTGCGAACGCCACTGGCGAGACGGATTCCTGGAAACGACCGGCTTAATTCTGTCGATTGCCTTCTACCCTTCTTCGACAAGAAAACCGTCAGGGACGTTGCCGACACGTTAATGCGTGGCGGGGGAGAAGGCGAAGAGAAGCTGCCAGGGCGGCGCGTTCTCATCAACGCACGCGAGATGCTAGCGAACCCCTCAGTTTCAAAGGAGGTTTGGGATAAGTTTCTATCGCTCCCATCCCAATCGCTACCGCAGCGCGTAGCGAAGCCGATCAAACGCCTGACGGCGCTGGCCCATGAGTTAGCCGTTGACGGGCTCCTTGCGGACGCGGGCAAGAAGGCTCACGCCGAAATGCACAAGGCACTCGACGCTGCCCAGGCGCGATACGCCGAAGAACTGACGACCGCGCGCAAATCGGTGTTGACGGTCGAGGGGCTCGCTCTGAGAGCCGACCTTCGGTCTGGAGAGGCAACGTTCGAAGAGTTCGTCGAGACGGCCGACTACATCGTTATCGAAGAAGCTTACCGCCGGGCCGCCCGTGAGTTCAGTGCCGACGTAGCGCGAACCTATGCTGAGTTTCTTGCGGCCAAGGACGTGAAGACCAACAATGAAGAGGCGCTGATCGACGCGCACGTCACCATCGCTGCATTGGGGCTGGTGCCCCAGGTGAGAACGTATCTCGAAGCCGAGGCTGACAACTTGGCGAAGCAGTGGCTCGATAACTACCGTATCGAGATCAAATCGCTCTCGGACGAACGGCAGGAACAGTATCGCGAAATCCGGCGGATGAGTTCACAGCCTCAGGACATCGATCTCGCGAGACCGAGATCATGGCTCGAGGCGACCGTAGCGCGCGCCGGCGATGGGAGCGAAACAGCGCTTCCTACTTTCGAACACCACCTGTTGTGCGACGGGACTGGGCAATTTCCGATCGAGTTTGGAAGCAGTTGGGAGCGCGACGTGCTCGAGGCCGAGATGGCACGCGCCGGTTTCGTTGGATGGTACCGGAACCCGTCGCGCTCGAGTCCAGAGTCGCTCGCAGTCGCTTATGATGTCGGAGGTGCATACCGGCTGTTGCGTCCCGATTTTGTATTCTTCGCTGAGTTACCGGATGGCTCGATTGCAGCGGATATTGTTGACCCGCACGGGACGCATTTCAGCGATGCGTTGCCGAAGCTCAAGGCGCTCGCTCGTTATGCTGCAGAGCACCCAGACGTCTATCGTCGGATCGAATCGATCGCCAAAGTTGGCGATCAATTGCGCGTGCTCGATCTAACAGATCCGAACACGCGAGAAGCGGTCGCGTCTTCTACAAATGCTGCTGATCTTTACCGGGGAAGCAGTGCTGGCGCGTACCCGTGATGCACGACGTGGGCCGACCTGACAAAGCTGACGACCCCGGTCAGACATCGGCATCATTGCCGAAGCCGTCAGAGATGTTGGATGCAGCCTTTCAAGACGAACTGGAACTCGCTGCCGCGGCTACTGCCAAAGGGAGCCGCGCATATGAAAGCCTGAAGAACCTGAGCGAAGTTATCGGTGGCGAATACGGCGAAAGGGTACTCTACGAGCTCATCCAGAACGCGCACGATGCGCACGCCGAGGGCAGCGACGGACAAATTCTGGTCAGACTTGTCGTCGATGGCCCTGACCGGGGAGACCTTTATGTCGCCAACGGAGGGCGAGGCTTCGAATGGTCGAACGTTCAAGCTCTTCGCAACATCGCAGTCTCGAGCAAGACCGTCGGTGAGGGCATCGGCAACAAAGGATTGGGGTTTCGAAGCGTTGAAACCCTGACTGACGATCCGCGGATTTACTCCCAATCCAACGCACAAAAGGCAGAGCGCTTCGACGGCTTTTGTTTTCGCTTCGCGCGGCAGAATGAAATCCTCGAGCGTGCTGCATCCATCACCACACCAGAGATCGCCGCAAAAGTCGCCGAAACACTTCCTCGTTACCTGGCGTCACTGCCTGTTGAGCGGCACGACGCCGCTATCCGATCCTTCGCCGCACAGGGCTTTGCAACATGCGTGCACCTTCCTCTTCGGAGGGCTCAAGCTATCCGCGCAGCTGAAGAGCAGATCGACGCGCTGATCAATTCCCAGGCGCCGCTGCTGCTGTTTCTCGATCGGCTGTCAAAGATCGTTATTGAGATCGAGCGCGGCCGCCAAACAAAGAGGAAGACCCTTAGACGTAGACTAATTGAGCAGCTTCTCCCCGCTTCGACGAACACCTATGAAATTGTCGCACTCGAGCCACGCGCCGGTAAATTTCTAGTGGTCAAATCGGCGGTTGATCGCGAGCGTCTCCTCGCTGCAGTCGAGGAAAGCGTCGACCAGGAGCCGCAATTGGCCCGCTGGAGGAACTGGCAGGGGACACCCTTTGTCGCGGTCGGAATACCTCTTGGCTCCTCTGAGGCCCATGAAGGGGTCGCCTACAACTTCCTGCCAATGGCGCTCGACCGGCCATCACCCATGCTTGGCCACATTGATGCCCCCTTTTACGCGAGCATAAATCGCAAAGAAGCCGACTATTCCCTTCCGCTCAATGCTTTCTTGCTTGATGCCGTTGCCAAGTGCGCTGCCACGGCGGCGTCGGAGCTAAAACCGCTCGCCGATAAGATCGGGCGTGCGGCCATCTTCGATTTGGTGGCGTGGGATCCGGACGATATCGACCGACTTTCGTCAGCGTGGGAGGCAACAAATCAAGAATGGGACTCCGTGGAAGTGGTCCCGAGCGCGGGTGGAAGCGAGAAATGGTCGTCGATCTTCAACAGCTGGATATGGGAGGAGAAGGGTCTACGTCTTCTCAGGATTCGCCGCCTAGTCAAAGCGGGAGTTGACGACCTAGCGGATCCCGCCCTCGGCTCAAATCGACTTGAGCGGCTTGCCGCGCTTATCTCAGCGGCAGGCGTTGCTTCGACGCCCGATGATTCGAGAATAGCCGAGTGGGCGGAGCTGGTCGCGAGCTCACTGCACGGGGACAAGGCGAGCGCCAAGACATGGTCCACATTCTACGAAGAAGTTCATGAATGCCTCGGCCATGTCGGTGGCCTTAGACAGCTCCGGGGACGCCTATTCTTCATAGGTCGTGACGGCAAACTTCACATAGCCGCAGAAGCGGGCGAGTCCAGTAAGCCGCTGTTTATCCGAGATGGCGTTAGGGGAAGACGAACTGGCCGTGATCGGGTGGCCTTACCGCCCTCCAGTATAAGCAGAAAATTTGCGTTCGTTGACGATGCGCTCGACCTTCCCCCAAAACTTATAGATGACTTCGTCACGGCTGGCCTAGTTCGTCGCTACGATCCGCTTGAGATTCTCGAAAATGTAAATTCGCTCTTCGGCGACAAACCTGCTCCAGGCAGACGACAAGACGTCCTCAGCTGGGCTTTCGATGTTTGGCGCGTCGAGGGTGCCCGCGCGGAGGCCGTCTTGGCGAAAGCCAATATCTGGGTTGAATCTAAGTCGGGATGGAAGCCGGCCTCTCAGGTCCGTTTCTCTTCACGTTGGACTTCGGAAGGGCAGAAACTCGCACTCTATCTTGCGGAGGCCGCCCCCTTTTCGTCTGATTGCACCGATGCGGCCGGCCTGCTCTTGCCCGACTCCCCCTCGTGGGCGCCCCAGGACGCAGACAAGCGGAAAGACTGGATCAATTTCCTAAGGTTGCTTGGTGTCCGCGATGGTCTTCCCCTTTTGCCTGATCCCAGCGCCCCGAACGATGGCAGCCCCGCAAACGTCTGGAATTTCTTCCGCCTCAACGTCAGTGCGAAGGCGGGCAGATCACAGCAATGGACCGAGATGGCGTATACCGTCGACCTCCCAAATCCATACACTGACTATCAGCGTCGCGGAGAGCTGTGGCGCTTGCCTGGGCAAGTCGAGCACGAAGATTTGCCGATTGAAGTCAGACACCGGCTTTGCGAGCTCATCCTCGCGTTATTGGCGCAACCAGATGGAGCTTGGCGGCACTGGAAATTGGGTCGCTATGATCGAGGGTTGTCGAATGCAAATGAACGACAGCTGCCAACACCTGCGGCATCTTTCCTGAAGACCGCAAAATGGCTGCCCATCGATAGCGAAGACCCGCACTTCGACCGGCCCAGCCGAATTTGGTCAGTGCAAGTCCGGCGCCAGCGTCCACCCAGATTTGTCCCGCGGTTACCTGACCGGCTGTCCGATTACATTGCCGAGAATGAGCGTCTTCGAGAGCGCATGTATGGGCGGTCGATTGGTCTTCGTGATTGGGCTGCCCCTGCGGAGTCATTAGCCCGGCTCACTCAACTCGCTGCCGTGGCCGACCAGTTGGAAACATCCGGTCGTGCCGAGTTTCGAAGGTCATATCTTGCCGCTTGGACGCAGCTACTTGAGTCCCCCAATCCTTTACCTCGCGACGTCGCCATTGTCGTACAAATTGGTGGATCTTACGAACGCCGTGCGGCGACCGACGATGAAAAGATTGTCGTGTATGTGTCGGCTAATTTGCAGTCTGCGGAGGCGCGAGCTGCTTCTTCAGCCAGCCTCCCAATTCTTGAATTGGAGCAGGAGGAGCAGGTCGATGCAGCTATTGCGCTGCTAGGAGCCACAGGGCGCTATGATGCACGTCGAATCGACCACGGCGGTGTACGTGTTATGGTCGACGGGGCGCCCTTCCTGCCATCCTATGACGATCCGTTGCTCGCGTCGGGCGAACTCGAATGGCTCGTTGACGCAGCGATACTTGCTAAAGAGGTGGCTGGTCGTCGGACCTTTGAAGACGCGATTTCGCGGGATGTAATCGCCGACAAGCTATCAAAGGTCAGGCTACGTTTCGCTCGCGACGTCAGACTTGCCATCAGTGGATCGACAACGGCTGAGCCGCTGCAGTTCTATGGCTATCCCGATCCAAATCTGCCGACGCTAATCATTGGTGACGGCAAAGCTCTAGATCACAATGTCCTCGCTGAGGCGGCTGCCACTCTTCAGCAGTTGCTCGACGGCCGCTTCCGCTCGTTTGAGACCCTGCTCGTGAAACTTGCGCTCTGGAGCTGTCCCAACGAGCAGTTCGAACGGCCTTCGGATCAACAATTCGCAAAAGCATTGGGATGTAAGGTTGACACGGTCCGCGACTATTTGGCGGAGCGGGAGGGCGACAATCGTCAGCTCATCGCCCGCCTTGTGCCAGTGATTGCTTACTACTCTGGCGTGGAAGTCGCCAAAGAGTTCGAGGCGCGCCTTTCGGAGGCGCACGGCCAAGAATCGATTGCAGCTGCCTTGGCTCAGATCCCCGGACTTCCTTGCCCAGCCGACGAGTTGTTAGCCATTGCCGACACTTCTTGGGATCTTGCCGAGATACGGAAGAGGCTCGGTCTCGAGCTCCGATTGTTGAACGAAGTTCTCGTTCAGCTTGGCGCTACGCCACTCTCGAATGAGACCGAACTCCGTCGACTGTTCGACGTGTGGAAAAATGACCTCAAGCCCACGGCAGTCGATCGTATGAGGCGCTACTTCTGGAGCTCCTTCGAGGACGGTGAATCAGTAGAAGCCTACGTGAAGCTTCGGACACTCGACTTTCTGGCCTTCCCGGATGAGTGGGCACTTGCGCTAGAGACCGTTAGCCGAGACGACGTTGCGAATCTGCTGGAGCAGGAGCTGCAAACCCGCCTCGGCCCCGACGTCGACATCAAGATCCCGCCCCTTCTCGAAACGAGCAAGAGAAGTCAGCGGCAGCTAAAGGACTTTTGCGACGCGGCGGCCGAGATAGTAAATGCATGGTGCCACGCCCACAAAGTTGCTCCTCATGCATGGAGTGAAGGGGCGGCCGCTCTCTTAAAACTAGCTGATCAGCACGGCCTTTTTGATTTCGCAGTCATCGCCAAGGGACAAGAGATACGAGCCCTTAGCCGTGTCGGGCTTTGGCCCGCCGGCATGCCGCACTCGCTAGATCTTCAAACACTTGGCCTCCAGCCGGAAGATCTGGATAGCGCTAGGCGACGAGCGAGGGAGCAAGAAGAAGCAGCGGCACGCAAGAGAAGAACAATCACCTTCGCAGGTGAGGACCTCGACACCGCATCTCCCAACTTCGCGGCGAAATTCATGGATCTTGCCCAAGAGGGTCTCGCCGACGACGCTTGGCTGAAGCGATCCAAGAGGCGTCTAAAGCTTGCGTTTCAAGACGACGAGAAATCACACAGCCGGTCGGGTGGCGGAAGAGGCGGCAAGAAGGGTCGAGTCGAACGTCTTTCCGACGACGTCAAAGCCGCAATGGGATTCGCAAGTGAGTTGCTGGCCGGCCGCTATCTGGCTGACAAGCATAAGCAGCTATTTACTGACGAGTGCTGGGTATCCGCGAACCGTAGCTTGGGTCTCCTGCGGGGCGACGGCGATGATGCGCTCGGTTATGACTTCGAGGTCAATCTAGTTGAGGGCAGCTGGAAATATGAGGTGAAGTCTAGTCTCGATGACAGTTTTGAGTTCGAATGGACGCAAAACGAGATGCGCGTCGCTGCTAGCTTCGCAAGCGACGGCAAGCACCGGTATCGAATCCTGTATGTTCCCTTTGTATTCGATCCCTCGCGCTGGCGTGTCATGGAGCTTCCAAATCCCCTCAGTGACAAGGGAAGACATCTATTTAAGACGATGGGGTCGGGATCAACTCGATTGAAATTTGAAACGGAATGAGCAGTCCAGCCGGCCGGGCGCTTTTAGCTATGAAGCGTACTCTGCAAATGTTCGCGCCCACGCCAACGTATTCACCATGCGCAGATGCTCGACCGAGGTCGCATCGAGCTCGAGCAATCGCGGGTTCATCAGCACGAGCGCCAGCGTGCGAGCGCGGCTAATTGCGACATTCAGCCGGTTCTTCGAATAGAAGAAGTCCACGTGCCGCGGCAGATCATCGGGCGTCGACGTCGCGAGGCTGACGATGACAACTTCGGCCTCCAGACCCTGGAACTTGTCGACCGTGCCTACCCTCGTACCGTCTGGCAACCGAGCTCGCAGCAGGTTCACCTGCGCGTTGTAGGGTGCGACGACCAGGATGTTCTTCAAGCCGATCGAGCTGGTCTGGCCTTCGCGATCGACGAATTGAGTGCCGATGAGGGCGTCAATCAGGTCACGGGTGACGAGGGCTTCCTCCTCGCTGGATTGGCTGCAGCCTTCATGCGCCATCTCAACAATTGAAATGCCGCGCCGCTTCAGACTTGGGTGAGCCGATCCTTCAATCAACAGCTCCTGCCGCGAGCAGTCTGGGTGGGCCTTCAGCCGACCATCGTAAACCGCCTCGGAGATAAAGCTGCAGATCGAGGGGTGCATGCGCCAGCTCGTGTCGAGGAGGATGCCCTTGTCCGGAGCGATCGTCGCCTCGCCTTGGAGAAAGTAGTCGAGTGCCGAGAGCCCGCTCTCGCCCGGATGCGCGCCCTGGATCGGCTGGGAGAGCTGCATCTGGTCCCCCACAAGCACGATGTTCTTGGCCGCGCCGGCCATCGCGAGCATGTTACCAAGTGATACCTGCCCCGCCTCATCAACGAACAGGTAATCGGCCGCGCCGGTCATGTTGGGGCGGGCGAATAGATAGGCGGTGCCACCAATGAGGTCCCAACCGCCTAACTCCACCACTTCGTTGTCCGTGGTGTCGCCGATCAGATCGCCTTTGAGAAAGCTCTCCGGATCCTGTTCCGAAGCCTTCTTGATCCCGGTGAATGTGATCCCCTTCTCGCGCGCGAGCTCTTCGACCTTCTCGAGGAGGTTGTTGATTGCCTTGTGGCTGTTTGATGAGACGCCGACCCGCTTCCCAGCTGTGATCAGCGCCAGAATGACCTGGGCGCTCGTGTAGGTCTTCCCGCTGCCGGGCGGCCCTTGGATGAACAGCAGGCTGTCATCGAGCGCGAGCGCCCGAAGTGTGCAAGCTTCGACCAAGCTCTCCTCGGGTTGGACGAGCGGTCCGCCATTGCAACCGATGAGGCGAGGCGCTCGGCGCGCAAGCAAGTCGAGGATCGCATTGCTGTCCGCTCCGGCGGCAAGCCCAGATACTGTTCGGCGCAGCCCGGCCTCCAAGATCTCATCATCGAGCGGCCAACCTGTGATGATGGAGCCGCCTTCTGGGAATTGCTGGTCATCCTTCAGCTGCCGCTTGACCTCGACCCAACAAGCAATCGTGTCGAGATCGATGATCGTGCCGAGACTCGCACGGGTCGGCGCATGCACCACCTTGGCGCCCACCTTCAGCTTCGTTTCCTGAGGTGGATAGGAATAGCGGGCCACGGTCGATCGCTTCTCTTGCCGCAGCCAGGCTAAACCGATCGGGGCCACGCAGCCGATGCACTCAAGGTCATCGACGAGCTCGTGCGGCTCAGTTTCGCAACGGTCGAAGACCGCCCACTGGGCGGGCTTCTTCGCTCGCTTATGGAAGTCGACGAGCTGGACTAGGAGTTCGCGGAGGTCGGCGTTCAAATGGGGCGACGCCTCGACCGCCTTGCGAACCGCTTCGCGTAACGCTTCGCGCTCGTCGCGCTCTGCGGCCTTCTTCTCGCTCAGCGGCTGCTCAGCCTGCTTCTCCCACCAGGGAAGATGACTTGGCCGAAGGGACAATAGCCAATTCCTAAGCCCTTCAGTGTTTTCGCAATCGACCCGATTATAGGCGAGAATGCCATCGAGGATCGCTTGATCCCCGCATTCCAGCCACCGGTGATACTGGACGATCGACTCCCCTGCCGCTTTCACATCTTCCTCGCGCTTGGGTGCGAAGAAATGTTCGAGGGTCTTGAGGCTCATGTCGCGCTCGGAGGTGCGGATCGCCGCCCGCGAGACGGAATAAAGATCGACGAACTTCTCGGCGCGGAGCAGCGCATCGACTTCATCCTCGCGGCTCGCGAAGGCGGTCGAGAGCCGACGAAGTACGCTCACCTCATAAGCGGCATAATGATAAATGTGGGCTTTCGGGTTCTCGGCGACATGCGCGGTGAACCAATCGACGATCGATTCGAAAGCGGCGCGCTCATCTTCGCGATTGTGGCCCCAACGATGGACGAACTGCTTTTGACCGGCAGCGTCACGAAGATGGACGCCCCACAGATATTCTAGTCCGCCTTCATGCAGCGGATCGCCTTCTAGGTCGAAGAACAGATCGCCTGGATCGGGCTCCGGCAGGCGCAAGAAGCCGCGGGCGGTCTCGAACGGCAACAGTTCGACCAGCGGTGTGCCGGCAGAGCCGCGGAGCTGCAGCGCGGCCTGCGCCCGAACCTTTTCAAACGTATTCGCCACGAGTTTCGGCACGACCGTTCCAGGCGCCGTTTTCGCCAGAGCGGTAAGCGTCGGAATGCCAGCAGATCTTAGCTTCTTCGCCTGGGCCCTGCTCAGCCCCGCCACTCGCGACAGATGATCGGTTCGCTCCCAGTCCTCTCTGCAGACTTCGCGCCAGCCGCACAGTTTGCAAGCTCCGCACGGCTCCGGTGACGTCCCTTGGGCGCCGCCTTCAATGAAATTGAGATAGCGCGCCTTCGACACCGCAATCGTGTATCGGAAGTCCTTGGCCGGGAAGCTGTGCTCTTCGCCGCTCCCAAGGACGATGTGCAGCTTTTCCGGCTGGCGGCCCTGCACCGTCTGGATCAGGTCACTGTAGAGACCCAGCTGGACAAGATGCTTCGCCCTCGGCTCGCGTGCGAGTTTCGTGTCGATCGGTTCGTAGGACCACCCATTCAGCGTCGACGCCTCATCCACTCGTCTCAAGAAGTCAGCAAAGCCGTGCCAGGGGCCATGCAGGAACGCGGCCTGGTAGATGACGGGTATCCCGCCGCGCATCGCCTCGACGGTCGCGTGGACGCGCTCTTCGAGCGGTCCGTCATTCGAAATTTCGACGACCATCGTTTGGATTTTCAGCTGCTGAAGGAAGTTGCGCTCGTGCTCGTTACCTGCTTTCGTGACCAGCTTCGCCTCTTCATCGTCGGCAGCTTCTGGAGGCAGGCACTCAGGATCGAGCAGCTTGCGAAAGCTCAAGGCGACCGAGTGTGGGCAGCCCAGATATGCGTTCAGGTCCGACGCCGAATGCAACAGTGCATTGTTAAGCTTGCGCATACATCCCCCGCTGAACTGCTAAGCCAGATTGGCACGAGCAACCAGACCTGATCTACGAGGAGCTGTGCTTTTCAGAGACTTAGGATCGCATCTCTCGAAGACCCGAGACGCGCGATCCACAAAGGGCGCGACCCTCCTATGCCGTCCAAAACTCGCGGATTAGCGCGCTGGGATCCAGCCCAAGTGCCACGGCTACGTCCGCGAACTCGGCGACGTCGAGCCGTCGTTCGCCAGTTTCGTACCGGGATATATAATGCTGCTGCCGGTCTAATCGCGCAGCCAGGGCTTCCTGTGAGAGCCCGTGGCGCTTCCGCTCTGCGACCAGGCGCTCAATGAGCTGCCGGTAGCGATCTTCTCGCCAGCCCTTCGCTTTCGCCGATCGCTTCGCCGTCATGTGACGACGTTCTTGCGTTGCCGCCGAGATTATGCGGAAAGTGCATAGCCTAGCGTTTGATTACAGAGGGGCTTGTTATGATTAAGGTTGTAAGTGCGTTGGTACTATTGGCAACGGCGACCGGAACCGTCGCCGATCCCCTTGTCGACAAGGTAACTCAGACGGCCGGAACGCTGGAAAGCGTTCTTGCTCACGTCGGTTCCACGGAGTTGCCGTGCTCCGATCCTCGCCTGCCCGAGATTTTGAGCACGTTGACGACACTGAGAGAAGGTCTTGCAAATCTGCAAGCTGCATCGGTCAACAGCAACTATCCCGACTACGTGCGGCAAACGTCTGAGCGTCGCTTTGATGCTATCGTGCCCATCGCGCTCCAGGCGCACTTCTCCGCGGCTGACCACCTAATGAGCGGAGGCTGTCTCGATCTCGCAGAGCAAACCTATCGCGGCGTCGTAGAAGGATTTCCGGGGCCTGCTTGGAGTGGATACCGAGATCGCGCGATGCTCGGCATCAATGACGTTCGCGATAGGCGGTCGGCCGGTTCCGCTAAATCAAGCGAGGGACAGAAGGCCAACTAGGCCGCTCAATAGGTCGGGCAGATGAGGTGGGGCGCTGTCAGGCAGGGATTGTCACACCGCGCGGCGGCCAAGCGAGAAATGAATGACCGCCGCGCTCGTAGGTTTCGCGCGAGTTAGGATCGCAGCATGTCCAAACGTCTCACGCGCCCGGAATTACATGCCCTCGTGTGGGAGCGGCCGATCAGGAGGCTCGCGGCCGAGTTCGGTCTGAGCGACGTTGCGCTTCACAAGATCTGTCGCAAGTTTCGCGTTCCCACGCCTCCAGTCGGGTTCTGGGCGAAGAAAGCCCATGGGAAACCAGTGAAGATCACGCCGCTTCCTAATCCGGAGGACAGCGCCGAGATCCTTGTTCGCGAAAGCACCGCCTCGAATGAACCCGAACCAATCGCAGAAGCCCGCGTCACATTGCTGGCTTCTTTGAGCGGCCCCGAAGAGCGAGGAGTTCGCAATCCTATCGTGGAGAGCACCTTCACAAAGTTGCGGAAGGCGAAAGCCGGTCGGGATGGTCTTATTCGCTCCGAAAGCAGCGGCATGCTGCGGATCGCAGTCCGGCCTGAGTCACTCGAGCGAGCCTCAGCGATCCTGGAGAAGCTCGTTTCGGAGGGCGCACGGGGAGGGCTCTCGCTGGTTAAGAGCGACAATGGCGCGGCGTGGTCATGTGACGGTGAAACTGTTGCGTTTGAGTTGGTCGAAGCCGCCGACCGGATCGAGCATATCGCTACCGAAAAGGAGCTTGCCGCTGCTGCCAAGTGGAAGCGTGAACGCGAAGAGTATCACCGGCGATATGGTTACTGGCGAGATTGGGGCGAGCCGAAGATCCCGAAATGGGAGCAGGTTTATCAGGGACGGCTGGCGATCAAGCTCGAAGAGGTGGGGATTAAGAGCGATCGATCATATTGGCGGGGGGAGCTCATTCGAGGAACGTTCGCCGAAACCCGCGCTAGGGATCTCGTGCGATCTATACCAGCAATCCTCAGCACCGTCGCGGCGATGGCCGCTGCGAAGCGGCATAATCGCGAGTTCGACAAGCGACGGCAGGCTGCGGAAGCCGAAGCAGCCCGCCGACGAGCCGCGATCGAACGCCGGCGACGGATGGAAGAGAAGGCGTCGGCACTCTTGGATCAACTTGTTGGAGAGCGGACGCGCCTCGAGCAGCTTCGATTGCTGGTTGACTTGTTGAAGGCGGCGGAGCCAGCGTTAAGGGAAAGGGGTAAGCGGTTGCTGGACTGGGCGGACGCAAGGATAGTCAGCCTGGAAGCACAACTCGGTGCCGATCACCTCGAACAACGTCTTGCCGCGGCTGAACTCTTTGGCAGCGATGACGTTGAATAAAGGCCAAATTCGGGGCAAATCTCCACAGTGTTCGGCTAGTTCAATTTGAACTCGAGCCGTTGCTCAAACGCCGTTCTTTTGGCCAAATCGGCAATTCGGTGAGTCCAGAACGTAGCAAAATCAACAGCTTGGCTAAGGCAGCCGGAGTTGACATCGCAGGGGTCGCAAGTTCAATCCTTGCCACGCCCACCATTTTTCCCTCAGCTTCACTCCACCGTCAGCACGATTTTCCCGACATGATCGCCCGCGTCCATTCGAGCGTGGGCCTTGGCGGCTTCTGCCAGCGGGAAGGTGGAATCGATCACCGGCTTCAGCCGCCCGCCTTCGACAAAGGGCCAGACGGTGCGGGCGATCTCGTCCGCCACCAAAGTCTTGAACTCCACCGAGCGCGGCCGGAGAGTCGAGCCGGTCAGCACCAGCCGCCGCCGCATCACATCGGGAATGGCAATCTCGGATTTCGCGCCGCGCTGAAAGGCGATGGACACGTGTCGTCCGTCGTCGGCCATGCAGGCGATGTTGCGCGGGAGGTAGTCGCCGCCGACCATGTCGAGCACGACCTCGACTCCGCGCCCGCCGGTCGCCCGCTTCACTTCCTCGACGAAGTCCTG
>Ga0157371_10001195_pt1 | contig 27807 bp, 21 predicted proteins | sample C45metaG_FD_113462 | JGI IMG/M metagenome (GOLD analysis project Ga0157371, IMG submission 113462) | Corn rhizosphere microbial communities from Kellogg Biological Station, Michigan, USA - C4-5 metaG | ecosystem: Host-associated > Plants > Roots > Rhizosphere > Soil | place: USA: Michigan... | reverse complement strand
GCCAAGAAGACCACTTCCAGTGGATCGTGGCGCTCACCCGCATCCTCTCCGCCGTGTTCCGCAAGGGCGGCGACGTCACCTTCATCGTGGAAGAGCTCAAAGCCGTGTTCGACCCCCGCGGCGGCTACTTCAAGGCCGGCGGCGTCTACATGCCCAGCATCGTCGCCGAGATCGGCGGCGTGATCGAGCAGCACATGAAGAACATCGGCCTGATCCCACGATCCGGAGATGGACGAGGCGACGCGGAAGTTGATCGCCGAGAAGCGTGCCGCCTACGAGCAGGCCGGCGCAAAAAAAACTCTGACGTGACCAAATCCCCCTCTCCCGCCGGGGCGGGAGAGGGCCGGGGTGAGGGTGGCGATGCTTCCGAATCCTCCGGCTTTCCGCCCGGCGCCACGCTGTGCGCGAAGTGCAATACCCAGGCGCTGGTGCTGATGGATGGGTGTCAGACGTGTTTGAATTGTGGGTATTCAAAGTGCGGGTGAGTGACGGTACTTGATGATGATTGACAAAGAGCGGCGGTGACGCCGCTCTTGTTTTTTGAGCCGCCGAAAGTGGCTCTGGCCCGTTTAGTTGCTGAAGAACGAGCTCGCCCATCATGGGGCGTTCGCCACACGGGACGCCGCGAGGATGGCGATCGTCAGCTACATCGAGGGCCTCTACAATCGCAAACGGCTGCATCAGACACTCGGGGGCTAGAGCTACGGCAATTCATCGCGCCCCTCGTTCTATCTGCGCCCGATCAGCCTCCGCGCTCGGAACGAAAGCGACAGCTTCGGTGTCGCTTATACCGGTCTAGGTTCAGCTAAACTGCTAGGTGCTAATGGAGCGAGCGTGCCTCTGTTGGGAATCAGGCGCAGGGCAAACACCGTACCTAAACGGCACCGGCGTAACCGCGGGCGGTGCGCCCTTCTCGTTCTAGACGCATGTAATATGAATTTCAAAGAGAACCAAACTGTAACCAAGCTTCGTGGTGGCTATTACACGCCGCCAGCCGTCGCGCACTTTCTATCTCGATGGGTGCTGAATTCGCGCCCCAAAACGTTGCTTGAGCCGAGCTGTGGAGACGGTGCCTTCATCCTCGCTCTTGCAGGATTCCCAACGGCCGGCTTGACTCTGACCGCTGTCGAGCGGCTGGCCGGCGAAGCGTCCAAGGCGCGCAAGGTAGCAGCTGGCCTAAAGGCCAGCAGCGCCCGCGTGGTTACGGCGGATTTCCTAGCTTGGGCCCAAAAGCAGTTGGATGCGGGCGCCACGTTCGACGCTGTGACGGGCAATCCGCCTTACATTCGTTACCAGTATCTGGACGAAGAAGACCAGCGCCTTTCGGAAGAAGTCTTTCGGCGTTTCTCTCTTGCTTTCACCAAACACACAAACGCCTGGGTTCCGTTCGTGATCGCCTGTGTTGCGCTGCTCGCGCCGGGTGGGCGCTTGGGGATGGTCATTCCCTCCGAGCTACTGCACGTGTTACACGCCGGCTCCCTCAGGAGTTTCCTGCTGGCGCACGCGAAGCGGGTGCTGATGGTGGACCCCAATGAGCTCCTTTTCGAAGCCGCCCTGCAGGGTACAGTGTTGTTGATGGTAGAAAAGAAGAGTTCGCCGTCGGACCCGTCGGAAGGGGTCGCTGTACTCTCAGCGCCGGACAACTCGTTCTTAACCATGAATCCGGAAAAGCTGTTTCAGGACGCGAGGTACGTACAGGGTGACGTCCTGAACGGCAAGTGGATGAAGGTCCTCCTCGAACCGGAAGAGCTTGCCGTCTTTGAGAAAGCTAAGACGCTACCATCAGTGAGGCGCTTCTGCGACGTTGCACAAGTAGACGTCGGTATTGTCACGGGTGCGAATAAGTTTTTCTTGGTGAGCGACAGCACAGTTGCAAGGTACGGGTTGGAGAAATTCGTGAAGCCAATGTTCGGGCGAAGCGAGCATTGCCCTGGCGTTATCTACAACGAGGCGGTTCACGAAGAGAACCGAAGAAAGGATCTTCCGACCAACTTTTTTCATGTTGAAAAAGGAGTCAGCATTTCACGTCTGCCTCCATCGGTTCGGGAATACATCAAGCTTGGCGAGAGCCAGAAGCTGCACCTACGGTACAAGTGCCGCATTCGTACGCCATGGTTCAGTGTTCCCTCAGTCTACGCGGCCTCTATTGGTCTCCTGAAGCGCTCACACAATTTTCCGCGTCTGATTTTCAACTCCCTCGGTGCGTACACAACGGACACTGCCTACCGCATAACCCCAGTACAAGGAGGCCCTAGCGTAGCGAAGCTTGTCTACTGCTTCGTCAACAGCCTCACCGCACTGACTGCCGAACTCGAGGGGCGGCACTACGGAGGCGGCGTATTGGAGTTAGTGCCGAGCGAGATTGAGAAGCTGTTGGTGCCGATTCCGACGCTTCGGCCAAATGTGCTCCAGCTCGACAAAGCAGTCCGCGCAGGAACTAACCCACTCGTGCTCTTCGAATCTCAGGACACCATAATCTTGAAGGCCGCTGGTTTGAGTGACGGCGAGTGTCAGCTGCTTCGTCAGGCCTTGATCCGTATCCGAAGCCGACGGCAGCGCCTGCTAGTAAAGGGATCAAAGGAAATCATGGAATGAACGTATCCGCCCGCCTCTTGGACTTGGTCGAACGGTTTGCGAAGGAGCAGGGGAAACTGACTGCTGCTGCATCAGGCTATCAAGAAACCGAGGCACGGGTGGAGTACATCGACCCGTTGTTAGGGCTCCTTGGTTGGGACATGTCCAACTCTCAGGGACTTTCAAACAGCTTGAAGGAGGTGGTCCGGGAAGAGTCCCAGGAGTCTGCGGGGGGTGCCGCCTCTCGCCGACCGGACTACACGTTCCGAATCGCATCCGTGAGGAAGTTCTTTGTCGAGGCGAAGAAGCCGGCAGTGGACATCACCATTAACCGAGCAGCAGCCTTTCAGATTCGTAGCTACGGCCACACGGTGGGCCTGCCTGTGTCGATTCTGACAAACTTTCGCACTCTGCGGATTTACGACACTAGGCTGGAGCCCCAAGAGTCCGACGACGCAGAAGTTGGTCTTCTCGAAAGCATCGAGTTCAATGATCTGTTGACGAAATTCGCCGACCTCACCTTGCGCTTTGGTCGCGACAGTGTTGCTCATGGCTCCATTGAGCGCTATTACGGAAGCACCATTGCCGGCACGCTCGCCGTCAGCCAGAAGTTTCTCGACAGAATCAACGGGTGGCGTGTTCGCCTAGCGGCCAATCTACACCAACGCTATTCGGAGCTGACCATTGACGGTCTCAGCGACGTGGCACAAAAGGTCGTGAGCCGTATCATTTTCATTCGCATGTGTGAGGATCGCGGCATCGAGGGTGTTGAGACGCTGCGCAAGGTTTCCAATCGTAAGAGCAACATTGAACTTCGTCGTCTCTTCAAAAATTTGGATGAGCGGTATAACACGGGTCTCTTTGACGTCGCTGTCGACGAGCTTCAAAGCCGGTACGAGCTCGATACGGAACTCTTCAAGACTATTGTCGAGGAGGTCTATGCACCAACGTCGCCCTACAGCTTCGCTGTTCTCGATGCTGACTTTTTGGGGCAGATCTACGAGAAGTTCCTGGCTGACCGTCTTTATGAAGCAGATGACGGAAGTATAGGGCTAGTTAAGAAACCAGCCTACGAAGACCGGGAAGTTGTCACGACGCCGCAACCGCTGGTGGAAGAAGTGATTCAGCGGGCGATTGATGTGCGTCTGGGTGTTGCCCCGGTTACCACTTTTGAAGAACTCTGCCGTTTGCGGATATTGGATGTGGCGGTCGGCTCGGGACGATTTCTAGTGCATGCCTTGGACAAACTTGTCGACACGGCGATTGGCATCCTCAGCACCAACCCCGCGGACACTCGCATCTACAAGGTGTCACCAACCAATTTTCGTTTGCGATTTGAAGCGAAGCGTCAGTTGCTTGAGCAATGCCTCTTTGGCATCGACATTGACTACAACGCTGTCGAGGTCGCCAGGTTCAGCCTGATGATTAAGTTGCTGGAGGACGAAACTGAGGAGAGCTTGCCGAACGCCAGGAAGATTCTTCCTGACCTTAAAGCCAGCGTTGTTTGGGGCAATACAGTGGTCAGCACAGATTTCGAAGGCGCAACGGAAATTCTGGAGAAGACCGTACCTTTGGACTGGGTGACGGAAGGGCTTCCTCCCGCATTCGACGTTGTCATAGGAAATCCGCCTTATGTCAGTACAGAGAACATGAGGAAGGACAATATGGCAGAGTTTTCGTATTACAAAGCAAACTACTCAACGTGCTTCCGTCAATTCGACAAATACTTTGTCTTCATCGAGCGTGCGCTGCGCGCACTCGTGCCGGGGGGTGTTGTGGGTCTCCTTGTGCCCAACAAGTGGCTCACAATTGAATCTGGCGCGAAACTCCGGAAGCTGCTCGCCGACAAGGCTGCCGTGCGCGAAATTCTCGATTTTGGTAACGAGTCTCTGTTTGCGGGTAAGTCAGCCTACGTCTGTATCCTAGTATTGCAGCCGGACGCAGCTCAGTTCAGCTATCGCAATGTGCATGAGCAGTTAGAGTTTGAGAGCGATCCGTCCGCCAAGGGCTACACGCAATCTTCGGCAGTGCTAGCTGCTTTCAGTGATAGCGCGTGGGTGCTGCCTGCCACGCAGGCTGAGCATGCGGTGCTCACGATGATGCACGCGAACAGTCGCAAGCTGGAGTCCTTGGTAGAGATCAGGAATGGCGTTCAGACGAGCAAGAATGATGTGTTTGTCATCTCCAACTTCACCGACCATGGCTCTACCATCGCGTTTGAGAAGCGGGGCGCTTTTTGGACTATCGAAAAGGGCATCACCCGACCATATGTCTCCGACTCAGGTCAGGTGAGGTCGTACTGCAAGCTAAGCGGTGATGCTTTGGTCGTTTTCCCGTACGAAGTGCATCCGGGGCAGGCGCCGCGAGTCCTGACTCCTGCGAAATTGCAAGCGGACTATCCGCTTGCGTGGAACTACCTCAAGCACTTTCAGACTGAGCTCCAAGCGCGTAATGTTTCACCTCCGCCCCCTGCTGGTGTGTTCTATGCGTTCGGAAGGCATCAGGCGCTCGAAACAGTTTTCACGTGCCCAAAAATTATCTATTCCGTAAATCAGCTTGGAAACAAGTACGGGTTTGACACTGTAGGCGTGGCAGTTGCGTCAGGCGGAACGGCCGGGGAAGTAATGATTCTGAACCCTCGAGATGGCTATTCTCTCGAATTCATCATGGGACTCTTGAATCAGCGCGCTGTCGAATTCTTCCTCCGGAAGCGCGGTAGTCCATTCCGCGGCGGCTACTACAGCAGAGGGAGTGCCGTATTGGGTGATGTGCCTGTGCCCAACCTTGATTTAATTGGGAATCAGGCGGACATCAATGCTCATGCAGCTATCGTTCAAAATGTTCAGGAGATGGTGGACCTGAGGGGACAGTTGTCGAGCGCAGCTGGCCGGGCCATTACGCAGTTGGAGCGCAAGTTCCGCAGTGCGGAAGCGACATTGAAGCAACGCTTCGACGCACTGTGGGGTTTTAGTGGTGAAGTTGAAGACATTAGACTTCCTGGCGATTAACCTCACGACGAACGGCTTGGCGTACTGCCCGTTGACTTTCCTTCCCTAATGCTACATTGCACGAGCTTCAGTCCAATTGCGGTTGCCCCTGTACTGTCGGCCGGTACGCGGAGATCGCGCAGAGGAGGAAAAGGGTCGGGTTGAGGTGGCCCAGGATTGATTATCTCCACCCCTTATGTTCGAAATAGGTGGGCGACCCAAGCCTAAGCCTGGTAAGCCGCAGCTCTCGGGTTGCGGCTTACTCGGTAGTAGTCCCTAAGTCAGGCGCCACGTGCTCTGCGATGGCTGAGGGACACGACGTTGTCGGCATACGAATTCGGTGAGCTGAGCAACAAGAGCGAGGAGAGCAAGTCCGGCGTCAACCGAAGTTCCCGAGCGATTGCTGGAAGTGGCATCCCGAAGTGTTCATGAAGTAGCGAGAGGCTATCCGTCAGCATTTCGGGCACTTCAGCTGGCACTAGGTGGTCTTCATTTTCTTGGATGGCTTCACCGTGGCGCTTCAAGCCGATGTAACCGGATCGAGCTTGTTGTTCCGTGAAAATCCCCAGTTGCCGGCCTCTGTAGATCAGCGCTGCCTTGGAAACACCCCAGCGCAACTTCAATTGAGATAACCCCTGCCAATTGAGGCGGCTGCCACGTATTGCTATTCGGCACTCCGCAGCAAATGTTGTGCGGGGAAGAAGGAGGGCGCTGGCGAACCGATTGGCTTGTGACTCAGTCAGGCGATCACCCGTCAAAACGCCTACATGCAGCGCGAAATGACCGAGTTCATGAGCTACGCCGAACCGCTGGCGACATCCAGAGCGATTGTCGGTATTTAGTGCGATGAGGGGGCGGCCTGTAGCAAACGATATCGCGTCGATGTCAGGAGCAAGCCCTTGCACACGCATGACGACGGCTCCGGCGTTCTCGGCAACTCGGGTCATGCTGCTCAGGGGGCCACCGCCCAACCCAAAGTAATCTCGAAACCGCGCCGCAGCAGTCTCGATCGCTTCCGCGGTCTCGGGCTCACTAGACTCGATGGAGTATGCCGGTAGCTCTAGATGCTTCTCCAGCACCCCAACCAATTGATTGAGAATTTCGCCGCGAGCGCGTGCACTTTGTCGAAGCGTAACCTTGGTCGTGAGGTGGCTGCGGAAGTGGCATTGTTCCTCTGAAATCAGTGGGCCGCCCGGCAAAAAGAAGAACTCGGGCATCACACGGAGCCGATCCGCCAGACTTTCGGCGAGCTGGTTGGAGATGCTTTCGCCGCCGTTCTCTAGCCGGCTCAGGAACTGCTTAGAAATATTGGCCGACTCCCCCAGCTCGGCCAACGAAAGATTATTGAACTGGCGGATGAGGCGCAGGTTTGCCCCGTTGAATTGCGTCATGGCTCAAGATCAGAAGATTCCGAAGTGAGTTCGGGGGTTCGGTCAAGATCGGGCTTACGTGGTGCCACAGTAGGTTTGCGGACCTGTTCGACAGGTGCCTCCTGTTCGCTTTCCAAGTAGAGAACACGAGTCGTGTCCGAAACCCAGCGGCAAGCGACAGTGCCGAACTTGTCGAAGCCCAGGAATTCGACGTGGGGATCTTCCGCGCCGCTCAGCCCACGATCGATCACGAAACAGAAGCGGCTAGCGTCGGAGGGTGCGCTGAATTCCTGGAAGGCGCTCTGATACTCGTTGCACTCCGTCACAGCACGCTTTTTGGGGTTCATCGGGTCGTCGTTGCTAAATCGACATGGAATCCCGGAGATGGAGAACACCATGTCGTTATTCGGGTTGCTGACGCAAAGCCAACGCCACTTACTCGAGCCCCATTCCTTCAGGATGCGGTTCTTCTGGCGGTCGAAAGCTGTGCATCCACGGCCGTAACCGCTATCCGTGTCCCGGCTGAGATCATCAAGGGTGCTGTAGTACTCCTCCAGCAACCAGTCGGCGACTTTTTGAAGGATCTGAGCGGTTAGTTGCGGATGAATAAACCAAGGTGGTGGCAAGGCCATTTCGTGCAAATCCTGAAATTCGTCAACTAGGAGCAATGTTCGTGCATATTATTGGAAACGTCAACCAGCACGTGATGAGGGTTGTCGAACTTGGTCAGTTCGAGAGGTCAAACGTTCCGGGGCTACCCAGTAAACCCGGATGAGCAGGCCAGACAGGTCGAAGCAGCTCACGGCGGTATATGACCAAGCACCTCGCTGCCACGCATCCTTCGGACTTCAATGACAAATCGCGAAATATCGGGCACACAATGGTTGACGACCAGTTCTACTACGGGCTTTGTCGGATTGCCTCTCGTATTGGATTGCTCGTCGGCCTGACTGCTCCAAACACTCATTGCTCATTGCGGATGCCGTCCGGTTGCGTGTTGCAAGTCGTACGTCACGCGGAGCCTCGGGCTTGATCCATGATTGGATTACCCGCTGTGGCTGACGTTCTGAGAGGGGACTTCCTACAGCGCTGCCAACGACGCTGCGGCACAATCAACTTGCACCCGAAGTCTGGCCCGATCCGACCAAGCTGCCAGGCGTAAGCCAGCCGGCACGGAAAGTCAGGTGGAACCGACGACGGGTGCTCAATTCCAGACTCCACAGATCCGGTTCGCTGCACGTGTGATGTCCAGTCGTGTGACCTTAGTGCAAAACGCCAGCCACCTGCCCACCATCGCCAACGGAATTGGCCAAGCTCGCCAGGGACGCTGACCATGGTAGCCGACTGGCAGACATCGGCCATATCCGGCCGTTCGCGGAGCGACCGCTTGATGGTCTATGCCGGCATGCCTGCGTCTCTCAAGTAAACTACCATTGAGCGGCGACGCCGTACACGTTAGCCAAATGGTTAATCATGCCGGTGTCCGTCGCAGTGACCATATGTGAGAGAAAGCGGTCGGCCATCTTCAGGACTGTCTTGGTCAAATGCCCATGTGCTGTTCGGTTTTTTGCCCAATATATATCAGTCGGTATCGACGCTCCGTGGGCGAAGCAATGTCGTACGCGAAGGATCTCATCTAAACGTTGACGTGTCTGGATTGCGTTCAGGCCGCCGCGCGCCCAGTGCCAAGCATTCAAAGGATCGAAACCCGTATGTATCAATAGCAGGTTTCGAGAATTTTCGGCGTTAGGGGTGTTGAATTTCTTTACCTCCTTCAACGATATGGCGGATAGTAACGACAAGACTGCGCTCATACGTTGATGCAGAGGATCAGAAAGCAACCTCTGGGTTTCTCCAATGAGATTTTCAAGGTAGGCTTCCCAAGCAGCGACCAACATTGCCAATCCAGCATGAAGGCACATGTCTTTCTGGTCCAATTCGTAAGACTTCCCTCTCCCCGCATCCGAAGCTGCGACGAGCAGTCGCGCACGGTCCCGCGCCCTTCGAAAGGCCAGCGCGGAATTCGAGGACATTAGAGGCGCTCGACGAACAGATTGAGAGCTGTTTTATAGCGTGAGAGAGGATCCTTATTAATCTGGACTCGCTCGCCCGCTACGTCGTGCGGACCAGCTTTCAGCCGGTGGAGCGGGATGCCAATCGAGGCCGAAACGATCGACGCGCCATGGTAATCGGGAATAGTGACGACCTCACTGCTTGGTATGCTCGATGGGTAAGTGAAGATCGATCGTTTCTTTTTATAGATATTGTCAACAGTTCTCTTGATTGTCTTGCTCATGGCCTCAAATGCTTTGCTCGGCTTCCCATCGTAGAGCGTCTGCCTGTTGCTCACTAACGTGTGGATCTTTGGGATTGACACATTCTCCTCACGCGCCTTTTTTCCAAAACTAAGCTTTGCATACGCTGATATCGTGGAGTCACCAACTCCATACAGGAGCGCAATGACGTTTTCGATTCCACGACGGGAACTATCGTCAGCGGTGTACGGGATAACCAACGAATCTGAACCAGCTAATGCTAGCTGCGTATATATTGCAAAACTTGGGTTGCAGTCGATGATGAAAGTGGCATCGCGCGGTGATGACCTCTCGGCTAGCGCTACACACAAGTCCCGAATCCAATTTATTACTTTCGCCCATGCATCCTGTGGCAACTGCATCTGCGACGCCTGTCGAATCGGCTCGGAAAGCAGCTCTAGCAAGTTGTCACCGCACACAAGCGATAGGTTCTTCGGAATATTTTTGTTGTACGTGGATGGACTAACGACAAATTCCTCGACGGACTCAATCATCCGAAATGGAGAGTTGAGCCGCTCTTCCAAATACCCAGCCACCGAACAGCGAGGTGTGCGGCCAAGGAGTTCCGTCATAGGTTTCGGACTTGTTCGCTGTCCACCCAGAAGCGTTTCAGAAACATTGGCCTGAGGGCACAGATCAATAACGTACACGTCGTTCTCAGGGTGACGGTTCGCGTACTCATTTGCCGCGATAAAGCAGAGAAAGCTCTTGCCGACGCCGCCCTTGTTATTCCAGAACGAGTATGAGTTCAAAGCTGAATTCCATCGTGGGATTTTTGAATCATAGAGCTTGCTCGGCCCCACGTGAAGGCGTGGTGCGGCTGCTAGCTCATCTGGTTGGAATGGTCCCTTAGAACCGCTTTTCGCAACGACCGCTTCGGGTCGACAAGCGACCTTCTGTCGGATGGTCAATTGGCTGGCGACGGTGGTTCAGTTGTCCGGCGAGCTTGGTCAGCTGAATTGGTAGGGGTTGGTCAATGCATCGCGCTGATCGACGTCACGGGGTTCTGAGCTGCGCGTGGCCAGGTACAGCCCGACAAGGCCCACTGCTGTGCTGTCCATGATGCGCACTGCGTTGGCCAGTTCCGCATCGCTGCAGCTGAAGTTGCCGCGCCAGTAGGCCCGAGAGAGTGGGCTATCCATGTCGATATGCTCGTCCATGGCCGTCATGTTTCCGCAGCTTGGCCGTCGCGGATATCAGCGGCTGGATTTGTGTTCTGTAGGCGCTTGCAATCGCTGGGGTCGGGTATTGCCGCGCTCGGCCAAAAGAGTTGGGGAAGACGAACTGATGTCTTCTAATGCCTCACCGCTTCCCATGTTCGGGCACCTGCAACAAATCGGTGATGTCCACTCCCAATACTTGAGCTAGCCGCTCTAGGCCATCTATCGAGATGTTAGTGACGCAACGCTCGAGCTGAGACACGTATGTACGGTGAAACTCGGCAATCTCGGCCAACTGTTCTTGGCTCAACCCCTTAGCCTTGCGCAGGTGGCGAATGTTTGCCGCCACGCGCTTGCGGGCGTTTGGTAGCGATGGAAGAGGGGACTTGGACGACATGCGTCCAGCCTGACCATCTACCGGGTTACCTTCTACAGAATATAACTCTACCGCTAATAAACAGGTAATGTCGTTGTGTGCCGATGATTTGCAGCACTGTGTTACGCGAGGTGGCTGGCGTCTTGAGTGCAGATAGCGCGCAGTAATCGTTGCGAGCCGGGCGATCCAATACGCCTCCCCTACTGGCCTTCTAAATCTGCGTCGGTAGACCGCAGTTTTTCCTCATAACTGCTGCGCTCCCTGAAGTTACCAGGGTGCCATTTTTCTATTTCGGGGGCTGCATCAGGGAAAGGGCATCCACTCCGAAGACTTTCGCGAACGCCTCCAGGCGCTCGACGGAGATGTTGGTGACGCGGCGCTCGATCTGCGACACGTACGTAGGGTGGCACGGCACCAATTCACTGAGTTCTGCTTGCGTCAGCCCCATGGCATCGCGGCGGCGACGGACGTTCACCGCGATATGACCGAGAGGGCTCGACAGGGGTGCAGGCTTGCGCTTTGGCTTGGACTGGGAGGGCATAAGCCCAGCCTGTCCGTCTACCGTCTTGAATTCTACAGATTATTACTCTACTTTATATTACTCTACATAAAGGCGGCGCCCATGGTGCTGCTCAGTAGAGGCCGTGTCCGTGTGTGGACCGGCAAGCCAAGCAGGCCAACCCAGGGGAAAGCAAAGGATGAAGACACGCATGCTACGCAATGCCATTTCCATCGTTCTGCTCGCCGTCGCCACCGGCTCGACCGGGCTGGCGCTGGCCCAGGAAACCACGACAGACACAACTAGACCGGACCGAATCGCGACGACCGCTTCGCAAGTAAAAACCACCTTCGATCTGCCTGCAGGCAAGCTTGCCGCGGCTCTCGATGCGTTCGGTACGCAAAGCGGCCTGCAGTTGGACTATCCGCCCGAACTGGTCACGGGCCGGCAGGCGAGGGCCGTCCTCGGCCGCATGACTTGGCGCAAAGCGCTGACCCGCCTGCTCGAGGAGTCGGGCCTGGAATACGAAGTGCTGGACAGTCGGACTGTGGCCATCCGGCACCCGGTGGGGCAGGCGAGGGCAGCAGGTTCCACGGTCACTACGTTGGGCGCAACACATCCGGCACCCGCGGCCACGAGCTTGGAAAGCGTACAGGTCACGGGAACGCGCATTCGCGGCGGCAGTTCGCCGTCACCGGTCATCACGATCGGTAGCGAGCAAATTCAACAGGAAGGCTTCGCAGACCTCGGCGAGGTGATCCGCAGTGTGCCGCAGAACTTCTCTGGTGGGCAGAATCCGGGCGTGATCGGTGCTGCCAGCGGCGACAATCAAGATTTCACCGGCGGCTCCGCGCTGAACTTGCGAGGGCTGGGCGCCGATGCATCGTTGACGCTGCTCAACGGACGCCGCCTAGTCTATGACGGATTTACCCAGGCGGTGGATATCAGCGCCATCCCAGTAGACGCCGTGGAGCGCCTGGAAATTGTCCCGGACGGTGCATCGGCGATCTACGGCTCGGATGCGGTAGGTGGCGTGGCCAATGTGATCCTCAAGCGTGACTATGAGGGGGTGACCCTGGGGGCACGCTATGGAGGGGCGACCGAAGGCGGGTTGGCGACGCGCGAATATACTGCAACCGCCGGCACCACTTGGGCGAGCGGCGGGATGATCGCAACGTTGAAGGATGCCGATGTCGATCCCCTTTACACGCGCCAGCGCAGCTATACCAGCTATCTGTTCGATCCCTATACGATCTATAACGGCAGCCATTTGCGCAGTGGCCTTGTCAGCGTCCATCAGTCATTCGGTGATGTGGCCGAATTGAGGCTTGACGCACTCAAGACGAAGCGTGACTTGACAGAATATGCCGCCTTTCAGACGGGTTCCTACTATCACTACCCACAGGCTACGTCGATTGGATTGGTCTCACCAAGTATCGAATTCTTTCTTCGAAATGACTGGTCCATCACTCTCGGCGGAACGTACGGCAAAGACAACAGTAACTATAAGGCCTATCTCGTGTCGGCAGCGGGAAGCAGCCTCGTTACTCATACCTGCTATTGCAATGAAAGTCGTTCCTGGGAGATCGACGCCGAAGGCCCGCTGTTCCCGGTCGGAGGAGGAAATGCGCGCTTGGCCGTGGGAACAGGCGCGCGAATAAATGAATTCTTCGCTGTGCCGTACGTTTCCGGTAGCCCTTACGGTGGCGATGAACGTGCTCGGTTCGCATATGCCGAACTCAGTTTCCCGTTCGTCTCGCCATCCTCGGACATCGCGGGTGTCCATCGCCTGGAATTCAGTGCCGCCATGCGTGGCGAGGATTACGACAGCTTTGGCCGGGTGACCACACCGAAACTCGGGGTGATCTACGATCCCACTGCCGACCTCACGTTCAAGGCTTCCTGGGGGAAGTCGTTTAAGGCGCCGACACTGTTGCAGCGCTATACGGACAAGTACGCCTATCTGTTTGGTGCCTCTGCGGTGGGTGCAAGCGGCAGCCCCGCCGGTGCCACCGTACTGATGTCCTATGGCGGCAACGCCGACCTGCGCGCCGAGCGGGCACGCACCTGGACAGCCTCGTTGGCCCTACATCCAGAAGCCTTGCCGGGACTGGACGCAGAGCTGACCTGGTTCGACATCGACTACATCGATCGGGTAGTCCAGCCGGTCACCTACCAGCAGGCGCTGAGCAATCCGATCTATGCGGAATTCGTCGACTACTCGCCGACGAGTGAGCAGGTTGAACAGCTTCTCGCGACTTTCAACAACGCCTTCTACAACTATGCAGGAGCGCCCTACGATGCCAGCAAGGTAGCGGCGATCATCCGCGACCAATATGTGAACGCGGCACGGCAGCGGATCAAGGGTCTCGATCTGTCGGGTTCGTACCGATTCGATCTTGGCGACGGACAGCTGGCGATACGTGGGTCGGCCAGTTGGCTCGACAGCACGCAGACAACCAGCGCTGGGCAGCCTGAACAAACGCTCGCCGGTACCGCCGCCAATCCGGCCCGGCTCAACGGCCGGATCGGTACGGTTTGGATATCGGGGGGCTTCAGCGCGTCGGGCTTCGTCAACTACACCAGCGGCGTGACCAATCGCCTCACGACGATGACGGAGAAGACCGCGTCGTTCACCACGTTGGATACCACAGTCAACTACAACGTCGGTGAGCATGGTGGTGCCTTCTCGGGGCTGACGCTCGGGTTGTCGGTGCAGAACCTGCTGAATCGCGCGCCTCCGCTTTATACCGCGGCGGTGGCGACGTACGTACCGTACGACGCCACCAACTACTCGGCGATCGGACGCTTCATCAGCGTTTCGGTTTCCAAGCACTGGTAGGGGAAGAATCATGAAACTCTTTCATCGACCGGCCCTGCGGGGGGCCGCGACGGCATGTATGCGTCCGAACTCCTCGGTCAGGAATCGCCACGTGCATTGGATTTCGGCACTGGCATTTATTGTGCTGGGTGTGGCTACCGTCGAGTCACTGCACGCGGAAACGATCTCCCCGCGGCGCCTGCTGGAGGTGACCGATCTGGGCAATCCAGTAATCTCGCCCAGCGGACGATATGTGGCGTTCCGAACCGAGCGGGCCTCAATCGAGCGCAACACGTACGACACCACATGGTACGTGCAGACTCTGGATGGAAAATCTCCACCACTCCGTGTGGCAGATGGAGGTGCGCCCTTGCGTCAGTATGTCAACGGCGTTGTGCAACCATCACCGGCTATTTGGTCACCGGATGGAAAGTGGATCTATTATCGCGCGCTCTTCAATGGCTGCGTCTCCGTCTGGCGTGCGGCAGCGGATGGCTCAGGGGCTCGTGCGGTTACATCGGATCCGGCGGACGTGCGGGATTTTGCACTGAGCACTGATGGTAAAACGCTGATGTACAGCGTCGGCGCGACACGGGAAGAGGTCAACGACGCGGAAGAGTTCGAGTACGACCATGGCATTCGCATCGATGAAACGGTCGATATAGCTGCCGGGTTGTTCCGGTCGAGTAAGGTCGAGGGGCGACCGACCACGCAGCGCTTCCTTGGTGGTTGGTTCTCGCGTGGGCCCTTGCTAGCGAAAGTGCCGGACCGTTGGAAGGCCGTCAAACTGACGACGATGACAACCCGGGATCTGCCCTTATCGGAGCGACCAGCCCGTCCGCTGACGCCTGCCGATCTCTCGCCCAATCTATCGATAGCGCCTATCAAGGACGTAAACGGTCTGCGCTACCAGATAGTCCTGAATCCAGGCGATGGGCGCATCGCAATGCTTATGCCTGGAAAGAAGGAAAAGGGGTTGTTGATGAGTTGGTATGATGAACTGGCGATGCTGCCTGACAGACATGCATCGCATCCGGCCTTCTGTACGGCCAAGCTGTGCCGCCACAGAGATATTACTCGTATTCAATGGCGACCCGGGAGCGATGAGGTTCTGTTCACGGCTACCGACTATGACCGGACACAGTCGATTTACGGATGGAATGTCGTAACGGGCATAGTGCGACCGATCGTGCTTTCCGATGGGCTCGTCAGCGGAAGCCAGCGCTATTGGGATATTCCTTGCGCATTGTCGTCTGCCACGCTGGTTTGCGTCGCAGCCGAGGCCGATCATCCACCACGTCTCGAGGCGATTGATGTTGAGAGTGGTCATCGGCGAATCCTGTTTGCACCGAATAAGGGATTGGATGCGGATATCGCGGTTACGGTGTCAGCAAAGCTGATCCGTTGGAAGGACGCGCAAGGGAGGGAGTTCACTGGCCGGTTCTTCGAAGCGCGAGGAATGAGCACAGGCCATCCACCGCCATTGTTCGTGACGTTCTATACCTGTGATGGCTTTTTGCGCGGCGGCCTGGGTGACGAGCAGCCCATTGCCACACTGGCCGAGGATGGCATCTCGGCGCTATGTATTAACAAAATCCCGAGAATTTGGCTTGATGTTGTTGCCAATGCTGACCAGGGGCGTGCGGCTGTGGAGAGCGTCGTGAAGCTATTGTCCGCTGAAGGGCGCATTGACAAAAATCACGTCGGTATGGGTGGTCTGAGCTACGGCGGCGATGTGACGCTGTGGACGCTGGCACATTCTGATGTGGTGAGTGCCGCGTCCGTCAGCGGCGTTTCAGTGACGCCGGGTTTTTACCTGTTCAACAGCCTGCAGCGTGCAGTCTATTCCAACCTTCGGAAACTGTGGCAGCTTGGTGCGCCGAGCGAAACACCGAAGCGTTGGAGGGAAATCTCGCCTGCGTATCAGCTCGATAGGATAAAGGCGCCGATCCTGTTCCAGATGCCCGAGCAGGAGTACCGAGTGACCTTGGATTATGCGCTGCCGCTGACGCGCCGGCACCAGGCAGATATCTACGTATTCCCACAGGAGACCCATATCAAGTTCCAGCCCAGGCACAAGCTGGCCGTATACGAGCGCAACGTCGACTGGTTCCGCTTCTGGCTGCAGGGGTATGAAAATCCGAGCCCGGAAAAAGCCGGGCAATACCGCATATGGCGTGAAATGAAGAGGCTCGCAAAACGTGGTTTTGGCGCGGGAGCTCACGATGGATCGTGACCTTGTTGACGTGTCCAGTTCTCAGCCGTACACAGGTCGAAGAGGCGAAGAAACGACAGATCCCTGGAGGCAAGATCCTTGGCGAAGAAATTCGCCAAGGAGGGGCGGTCGAGCAGGTCATGTGCGCACAACTGTCCCTCCTCGAGGAACTCGCGAATCTTCAGCTTGTTGCGCGTGTAGACACCAGTCATGTGGCCAGTGTAGGAGCCCTTGCTGCGTCGATCGAAAATGGCTTGCGGCAGGTGATCGGCAAAGGCCTGACGGGCGATGGCGCGGTTTTGGCCGTCGGCGATCCACATCCAGGTCGGGACTTTGAGGCATGCCTCCATGACCGGTTGAGACAGCAATGGAAAGTGCATGGAGCGTTCCAGGCCGCGTGGTGTGGCATTCCTGAATAGCTGGTTTCCAATGAGGTCATGAATTTTCTCGCGATCGCCGGGCAGTGCGCTTAAGGGTGCGGCCATCCAGGGATGGTGCTCTGGCGTTGCCATCGTCCAGGCTGGGTTTAGCAGTGTGCGGTCTTCTTTCCAGAGCATGTGTGGTCGACGCAGTTTCCTGAGGGCCAATCTGCCGGCTTTGAAGACCGTGCATCGGTGGAGATCTGCGAGATCTTTGATGGCAGTGATGCCTGCCATAACACCACGTTCCCGGAACGCATCGGCGGCAGGTGCTGCGGTCTTCAGGTAGCAGAAGACGGTATCGCCACCGGCACCCGAAAAGAAACCGCCCACGCCATATCGGTTACCTGCCGCTTCCCACACCTCATTGATGGCGTTTTGCAGAATCCCGACCGCAGGAATGACAGATGAGCGAGGCACGGGGAACTCGAGGTGGACATTGTCAAGCCCGATTTCTACCGAGAAAAGCTCCTGCCCTAATGCCTCCGTTACCAACCGGGCGTATGGGCGCTCGTCGGTCCCGGCCACGGGCATGACCAGCGTGCAAAAGGCGGTGCGCGGCAAAGCATGATGCAGGCACGTGGCAACGATGGATGAGTCCAGCCCGCCCGACAGCTCGACCAAAAACCTGTCGTCACCTGCGGATAAAGCCCTGACCACGCTGGATACGGCAACCCGGACATCTTCGGCGGCGACGCGAGGGTCCATGTGCCGAACGCCTCTTTCCACGAAGCGCCAGGGCGACCAAGCGGAGCGAACCGAAACATCCCTTCCCCGACAGGTCAGCGTGCTGCCTGGAAGCAATTCCCTGACGCCCTGCAGTGCCGTACGCGCCGTCTTGAGGTAGGGAAAGGTGAGACCGTGTGCGATGGCCTGCCAGTTTACCTCCCTGCGATAGAGTCCCAGGTCGATGGCAAGGCCGATGTCCGAAGTAATGAAGCCTTCGCCATCGGCGAGCGAATAGACGCATGGCACAGCGCCTGAGGGGTCACGTAGTAAGGTGATTGCCGAGCTGTCTTCGCGATCGACAAGAATGGCGAGATAGTCGCCCCAGGTACTTTGCAACAGGCAACTGATGAGTTTGTGTGTAGAGCCGTCGATGTCCAGGCGCTGCGGGATGGGCTGACCATCCTTGGTGAAAACCTGGCCGATGAGCAGACCGCGCCCGGGTATTGCTAGGGTAGGGACATCAGTGGAAGCGAAAACCCTGACCGACGCTGACTCAAGCTTGCAGGTCATTCCCGCAGCGCGCAGTAGTCTGTCTAGCTGAAGCGTGTAGTCGGAACTCCGATTCAATCTTTCGCCGATCAGGATGATATAGCGGCAATTCATCAGACCGTCCTGATGGGAGTGTATGCATGAGTGTCGAAGAGCGCTTCATTCAAGACCATGTCGCCGGCTTGCACCCAGCAATGCGCCGCGAAGGGTTCCGGCGTCACGCCGAAAACGATATTCGCCGACAGTCCTCTCCGTGAAAGGAACCGGAGCAGGGACAAGGAATCCAGGAGGCAGATCGGCTCGATAGGCGCATAGCGACGTGCACGAGCGAATTGCCAGTTTGCTTGGAGAAGAAGTTGCTGAGGAGCTGCAGATGCAGCGATCTCGTCCGCATCTGTCTTTCTGTCGCGGTATGTGCTGGCTGCGTCTAGAGTCGTTTTGAGCGTGCGAGTCTTCAGTTGGTGGCGAGTCGACCAAACGGTCGCCATGACTTCAAAGACCATGGCTGCACTGAGCCGGCGATCCGAAATCGAGGCGGGTTGCTCGATTGCGCTGCAAGTGGGGCGCTGAAGGTTCGCTGTCGTGGCATACGCTTCCGGGCCTGATGCCTTGACCAGTATCCGCGCGGCCGCGAGGCTCTCCACTAGCGAGGGAGCGACATCTTCATGTGCCTGGAAGCGTCGTATGGCCTTCTCAAGAGCGCCAGTCAGTTTGAAGTACCGATCCTGCGCGATGTCGAGAAAAATCAGGTGTCCGTCGACGTCACAGTACGAGAGGTTTTCCCTGAGCCGATAATGCATCGTCCGTTCCTCGGAATAGGGCGCGCACCACGGTGCGCGCCCGGAGTGGTTACTCCTCGGAAATGCCGGGGATCATCGGCTGGCCGGGTCCGCCTTGCAGCTCACCGGGGCCAGTGCTCCCCTTGGTCTCGACGCTCGCGACACCGAGCACGATGACGTCTTCCGACGTGTCGTTGCGGATGTTCTCGTTCGTGTCCATTTCAGTCTCCTTCGCTCACGTCATGGCAGTCCCATGACGCGAGCAGCGTAGGAGGCGGAAAATTTGATTTTCAAATGATTATTGCGCTGTCATCCGGTGATTATTCCGGAAGCGCGACGGTCGCCCTGTCATGCCGGGCTCTGCTTCGACGCTTCTTCGGCTGGCGGCATAGCCGCACATTACGCACACCGATGAACTTGATCGCCCGAACCTACCGCTCGTGATCAACCCGCTGGCGCTGATCAGCTTCGGGCTGAGCGGCTGTAACCGGCCAAAAGCGGTCCTCGCGAAACTGGCGGCGACGGGACCGCGCCGGTTGTCGCCCGCTTAAGCCTCTGAGTACAGCTCCGGGGCCACGATGCCCGGGTTCATGGCCGGCCACGGCGCGCCGAGAATGATCGTGCTTTCGTCCGGGCGCGCCAAATGCACCGCGGTATATTCCACCCGGGGTCCACCGTGGCACAGTCGCAGCAGCTCGCCCACCGCCAACGCCCCCGCCGCCGCACCCGTGAACGGTGTGGCGATGCTGCGCCCGGCCAGGCGCAGCACACCGCAACCGTCACCGCTCGCCGCGTGCAGGTGCTGGTAGGCCTGTTTGCGCGCGGTAGCGTGCGCCGGGTCGGCCGACGGATTCGTGGGCTCTTGCCAGCAAGCGTCAGCGGCGCGCGAGGCCGGAAAGGTGTGTAGCGTGATTCCCAAGTAGTCGCTGGGGCCGCGCCCCAACCCTGCCTCGATGATGCGGGCGAAGCCCACGCACTCAATCGTGCGTCGCGTGGCCGGATTGTCGACGCCAATCAACGCAATGGAGGGCTCGTCCCCGGTGACCGTGAGGTCCGGGGCGAAACGGCGCTCGATGATCGACGTCTGGAACCCGCGCTGCTCCGCCCATGCTGCCGCCACGCGCGTCTTGCGGCGCCCCACGTCGATCTCGCGGCTGAGCAGCGAAGTACTCTTGTTCGCACGCGAGACAACATCGACGTCCTGCAGCACCAGGTGGCATTGGTCCGCGGCATACGGCAGCAGGCCCAAGGTCCATAGGTAGGCCTGGCCCAGGTTTCCCAGTCCCACGAGCCAAGCCGATTGCGGCAGGGTCGTCAGGCCAGGCCCGCACGCGGCCTCCGTCCACGGAGTCCACGGTTCCCACAGCGACCAACCGATTCGACGCTGGCAGGCGAGCGGCTGCGTGCCACGAAAATGCTGGAAAACTTCGGCAACGGCCATCGCGCCGGCGAGGGCCGCGGCTGCCGCGCAATCGCCTTGCTCGGCGAGTGCGTCGTCCTCGAGCGGCAACACCGCTGCCGTCCAGCCGTTGAAGGTTGCGCGAACCCCCACTCCCGCTCCCTGGATTTCGGTGCCGACGGCGATGCAAGGCACCTTCGAATCGATGCCCGTCGCTCGCTGCACGCCGAGCAATTCCAAGGCCGCCGCCAGGCGCGAGGGCGTAGGCGCATCGGGGTGCCCTCGCCAGCGCGCTCGCAGTGCTTGGTCGGGACCGACGTACGTGACCCCGCCCAGCAAGCACGGCAAGGCCGTCGCTGCCGCGGTGATCAACGCCGCCTGCGCCATTTCACTTAAGCCATCGCCGAACACCAGTTGTATGCGGTAGCGCGAAAAGATGGCCACGGCTTCGGCTTCGCTGGCTGCCTCCCCGGTATCCAGGGCGAGCTTCACGACGCGACTCAGTCGCTCGCTGATGTCCTCCATCGACTCAGGCATGGTCATCCTCCAATACCAAGAAGCGGTTGTCGCACCCGCCCATCGCCTGCCAGCGGTGGTCGCCTTCGTATACGTACACGCCCACGGTCCAGCGACGAATCCGCGGTCGGGCAAAGTTGGGCAGGATGATCGCGACATGGCCGCGCGTGGCGATCAGGGGGTTCTGGCGGTCGATCCGGCTTTGGCCGGCGCTGTGCGGGTGCACATGGACATCGGCGACCACCTGCACGCCGCGCCCGCGAACGATCGCCCACAACGCGCGGAATGCGACCGCCGGCAGCTCCACCACGCCCCGGGCATGCGCTTCGGGATGCAGATCGTCGAAATAAAGCACGTCGGTGATGCGACGGCCTTGCGCGGTCAGGTGCCCGAGCAAGAACGCACCCGATTCGTGGCTTTCGCCATCGGTGCGCGCGTGCAGCTCGACTACCAAGCGGTCCCACAACGACCTGGGAATACAAAGCTCAGTGGGCGCAGGCATAGTCGGGCGACCCCAGCAGGTCGGACACGACCCGCACGTAGCGGTGAATGCCCACGGCCGGATCCCACAGCATTGAAGGGTGCTGGTGGCGCCACGCTTCATGCCCCTGCATCGCAATGCGATCGCATGGAATGTAGAGCGCGCTCGAATTCCAGTTGGGATTGAAGGCGGCCGAGGCCCGCGCCTCGCCGCGGGGCCATCGGGCCGGTGCCAAGGGCGCGTTCGAAGCCAGATCCCACGGCTGCGCCGTGGGGGCGGTGCGCGGGTAGTTTGACAGCTCGAACCGCAACACGACTCGGCTGCCATCGCCCGCCCGTACCCAGATGAGCGCGTGCGGCCACTTCAGTGATTCCAGTCCCCAACGGCCCGACAGCGAGCCGTTAAGGAAAGCCCCGGAGTTCATGTCGGCCTCGAAGGCCTGTTGATCCAAAGACACCATGTCAGCCCTCCACACGCTTGAAGGGCACCAAGTCGAACGTCACAACACACAGCCCGTCGGAGGTCAGCGTGCCGATCTGGGTGTCCGGGTCGGGACGCTCGTCGCTGCCGACCAGTTCGAGCACATGCTCGGCCGCATCGCGCGGCGACATGTCGAAGGCGTTGTGGGTGGCCCAATGGTGTACGTGGACGACGCGGGTCACCGGCGGGAAATCGCGCGATTGGGTGACGCCATTGAAGGTAACGTTCACCGTCACGCGCTGGCAGCGCCCCTGATGCAGCCGCACGACCGCGGCCACGCCCTCGCCCGACACAAGCGCCTGGACCGGCGTGTGCAGGCCGACCGACCCATCGCGATCTTCGGCGAAGACCAGCTGGCCGCCCTGCCCGATGTTCTTGGCGCCGAGCGCGGCCAGCGCCTCGCCCACCGACAGCTGGCTTCCGACGTCGCCGACCAGCACCTGCGCAGCACCTTCGCACTGCAAGACAATCTTGATATTTTTCACGTTGTGCTACCTCTTGTGTCATTCGCCGCTGGGGAATTCCAACGCTGTTACACAACAAGTCGCGTGGTACGTGAAAAAACCGGAAGTCGGCTTACTCTACGTCCGGAATCGCTGGGCACAGGAAGAAGAACGGGCAGCGTGGGCAATGCTCGACGTCGGTGGTGGTCGGGAACTTCCCAAGGGCGATAGCCGACGCGATGTCGCGTACCTTCGACACTTTCGTTTCAAGTTGCTTGCCCTTGATTTCCAGATCGACCGTATCGTCGGAGGTCAGGAAATGTATTCGCAGGCGGGCGCCCGGCCCGTAAAGCTGACGTCCGGCGAGCAACCGCAATGCATCGGGCAACTCGGCCTCAATCTTCTTTGGGCGGCGACCGGTTTTGTACCGGCGCACGAGGCCACCGGCCCCGGGCTCGGCTTGCTCTAGCCGTACCCGAACTTGCACTCCTCCCACCTGCAGGTCGACATCTTGGGAAGTGGCTCCGTGAGAACGCAGATGTTCCTCAGCCACCGTCAGCATGCGTACGGCAAATTCCTTGTAAACCGCCGCAAATGGATGATCGCCCGGCCCTTGCTCAGCCCAGACCGATTCCAGGCGTGGCCAATACTCCTCGAGCGACACAACGCGATCGGCGCGCTCTTGTAGTACCCACGACAACACCGCGTAAACGGCGCGGTGAAATCGCACGTAGCCGTCGTCGTCGCCACCAGCGCGCAGGCCCAGGCTCCGGGCATAGGCGAACTTTCGCGGACAACGTTCGTATTGGTCCAGATCCCGAGCGTCATGGACTTCCGGCTCGAGCTTGAGCTCTGGTCGCGCCGGCAGGTCGTCGCCGGCGAGCACCAAGTCGGTTTTTGGGGCTCGCACCAGTGCCAAGCGCGCGGCGATGGGCGGGAGAAACTTCGACTCGCTGGCATTTTGCGTCCCCAAGATTTCGGATCGCGACAAGTACAGATAGTCGCGTGCGCGGGACAAGGCCACGTAGAACAAGCTTTCTTCTTCGAACTGGTCGTGGATGTCCTCAGCGCGCAGCATGCCCTCCGGCGGTGGGCACGGCTTACCGCGGTTAGACTGCGGGAAATGGCGGGTGGCCAGGTACGGCACGTACACTACCGGGAATTCCAGGCCCTTGCTCGCATGCACCGTCATCAGCCGCACCGCATCGATTGAGGCGGCGGCGGCGGGAAGCTCGCGAAGCGCACGCTCTTCGCCAAACTGCTCCAAGCGTCGTATCCAGCGCAGCAGGCTCTTCTTTGGATTGCCCTTGCGCGGGTCGAAGTGCTCAGTTGCGAACTGCAGCAACTGGAAGATGGCCAGGCGCTGCTGCTCGCCTTCGCTCCCGGCCTGCTCAAGGAACTCATCGATCAGCGCGCGGCGCTCGAACAGCACGTGATTGAGGACTTGGGCGACGGTGCTCTCGAACGGCAAGTCGGCCAAGTCGTCGCGCAGGCGCTCAAGCGCGGCTCGCGCCGGTGACGTGCAGGCGGCGATGACGGTCGGATCTGACAAGGCAGCCAGCGGCGGTCGGTCGGCCGCATGCGCAAGCTCCAGGAACGAACGCACGTCCGCTAGGCTCATACGATAAGACTTCGTGACGGCCAGTCGCAGCAGCGCGCCGCGGCTGGGCTCGGCCATGAAGGAAATCACGGCCAAGAGGTTACGCACCTCATCGCGTTCGAAGATGTTGCCCAGGTACATGCACGGCACGCCCAAGGCCTCCAGCCTCAATGCCACCCGCTCGGCATGCGTATGCGTTCGCACCACGATGGCCTGATCTCGGTAGGGAATGCCGTTCGCGCGATGGGCTTCAATAGCCTGCGCAATGGCCGCGACTTCAGAGTCCAGCGTCGGGGCGATTACTATCTTCGGTTGGTTCCCGCTGCCTCGTGTCGCCTCCAAGTGCCCGGCCGCGCGCCAGACTGGGTCGTCCAGGCTGCGCGCAAAGGCTGTGTATGTGTCGATGATTTGCTGGCCAGAGCGGTAGTTGCACTGCAAAGGCAACACTGTGGCGCCCGGGAAGTCCTTCGCAAACAGGCGCATGTTGCCCGGCGACGCACCGCGGAAGCGGTAGATCGATTGGCGGACATCACCCACCACCCATAGCTGGCGGCCCTCTCCGGCGATCAGCTTGAGCAGCCGGGAACTGGCGCGATTGACGTCTTGGTACTCATCAACCAGCACATGGGGGAACTGCGCGCGAATCATCGCAAGCAGGTCGTCGTTGTGTTCGAGCAACCCGATCGCACGCCAGATCAAATCGCCAAAGTCGACCGCAACCAGCTCTCGGAGCATCGCTTCGTAGCAGGCATAGACGCGGGCCACTTCGGCGGCCTTGGCTGCCGCCTCACGCGCCTCGTCGGTGTCCGCATCCGCGGCCATCTGCTCGGCCAAGGCAGCGTACTGCTCGGGCGTACACAACTCGTCCTTGGCGCGGGAGATCGCCCCCAGGATCGGCTGGATCGGCGCCAGCGGATCGCTCAAGCGGAGGTAGTAGTGCAGCTCCAGGCTGGGCAGCAATGACTCCAGCTGCTCGAGCGCATCGGCTGGATCGATAATGCGTACCGGCTCCTGCAGGCCAGCCCGGGCCGCGTGTTTGCGCAGCAATTCCAGGCCAAAGGCGTGGAAGGTGCCCGCCCACAATTCGTTCGCCGCCGGGATCGTACGCGCAATGCGTTCCTTGATTTCGCGCGCTGCCTTGTTGGAAAACGTCATGACCAGGATCGAGCGCGGATCCACGCCCGTTTCCAGTAGCCGCTCGATGCGCCCGATCAGGGTGCGGGTCTTTCCCGTCCCTGGGCCGGCCTCGACGAGCGCGGGCCCGCCTTCATGACCGGCGGCGATGCGCTGGGAGTCATCTAGGCCCGGCAAGGGCTTGTCCACCTGCGCGGGCGGCGGCGATGGGACCAACAGGGCGTATTGCAGCTGCTGGTAGACCAGGCCGGGCGCGATGCCGAGCCGGCTGGCGATTTGCGAGGCCGACAGCCCCTCATTGACGAACAACTGCCTGGCATGGTGGGTTGGCAACAAGAATTCACGAGCGAACACATTGGCGTAGCGTTCGCGCAACTCCTGTGCGCTGTAGCCCTCCACGCGCCCGGCGCCCAACGGCGTGGTTTGCTCGGGGCCGCTCGGATCCACGACCGTACTGACCAACACCGGATCGGCCGGCGATTCGATGATCCAGTGCCCGTACTCGTGGGCCTGGACAAAGGTTTGGAGCTCGGGACTCAGTGCGCCGGACACGAAGATTCGCTGGCGCTTTCGCTGCAAAGCGCCGGCACCGCCACCCAGCAGCGGGTAGTCGGGTGGGACCACCATCACGCGAAGCCCGGCGTCGTTCATCGCCGCGGCCAGAAGGTCTGGCGCCCCATCGCCACAGCCGTACGCTGCGATCAGTTGCGCGCGTTGCTGCTGGGCCTTAAAGCGAACCGAGGTAAATGCGTCCATGAAGACTCACGGGTCAGCGGTTTCTCGAAGCCACTGTTGCTTGAGCGCATCGGGCAACGATGACTTCTCCACGGCTTGCTGAAAGGTCCATCGCTCGAAGGTTGGCTTCTTGGCGGAATACGAAACCACCTGCGGCATGGATTCTTGAAACAGCCACGCCCTGACGGCCTCGATATGGACCCCTAGCGATTGCGAGAGGGCATCAAGCAAGCGTCGAGGCATGGGCGGAGCGATCATGTGATCTTCCAGCAGCTCTAGGATAAATTCGTCGATCCCGAGCACCTCGATCCAAGGGCTCGTTACGCCGCGTGCGCGAAGAGCTTGCTCGAGGCTGTCGATCTGCAGGCGATTGGCGGCCACGGCCGTCTCCCCCGACGGTGGCGCCTGCGTCGGCTGGTGCTGTTCCCGAACCAGCATCTGCACGCGGCTCATCGTGCGATTGACGAGCTCGTCTTCACGCTGAAGATCCAGCGCCTCGATGGGAAGAGCAACCGTCGCCGCCCAGGCGGTCGCAAAATCGACGAGGTCTCGCTCGTACTCGGGATACTTCTTCGCCCATTCGCGCACCAACGCTTCGGTGGGCCACGCCGCCGCCGCCCCGAACGCATCGAGGACTTCATCGCGGGTCATTTTGTTGTTCATGGAGCGGTCCTCTCATCTAGTGCTTTGGTGACGCGGTCGAGCCAGTTGCGCACGGTCCGGTCGCTGACACCAAAGTGTTCTGCGATTTCTGCCTGGGTTCGCCCGAGCGCCCGTGCCTGCATGTATGCCTCGCAGGCATCTTCCGGCAGACCCGCCAAGCGCTGTTCGACCTGTGCAAGTTCCTCCTGCCCGGCTGCGCGTTCGGCCGGATCCTCGGCTTGGCTCAGGATACGGGCGTCGACTGCAGTCGGCGCGCACTCCCCGTCGCCGTCATAGCGCTTGGTCTGCTTCCCGCATTCCTTGCGCAGCGCGCCCAGCGCCTTCTTAAAGCGCCGCGCCCAAGGATGGTCCTTGGCTTTCATCGCGTCGATCGAACGCCGGAGGATAAAGGAGTGAAAGAAGCGCACGCCGTATTCGAGCGTGGGGTCGTCGCGCTGGATGCGACGGACAAGGTTTTCGAAAACCACGCTCAGGTGATCATCGAGGTCAGCTTCTGAGATGCCATACAAATTGCGCATCTGGTTGGCGATCATCGGCGTGGCGCACCGGGTCAGTCCTTCGAAGGCCAAGAAAAAGATCTCCCGATCGCCGCTGGAACTTGCCTCGCGCGCGAAGTGCAGCAGCACTTCGGGGGACAGTTTCTTCTGCCGGGCCGCAGCTCGCAGCCGGTCTATCAGCTGTGGGCGCTCGAGCCTGGTCAAGACGTCGATGGCGGCTTGAACTTCCGGGCGCCGGGCCGATGGGGCGGCCGCGGCTTCGGAGTCGGGTTGTTCGAGGTCGGCATTCATGCAGGTATTCTCTCCAGGCGTTCCGACCCCTAAGGTGCAGAACCCGTGTCAAACTGATTCTCTTGCTGACGCGGTCACGGCGCACGACGAGCCATGGCCGAGCGTATTGCTGGGTCGTTCTATCCCTAGTCGAAGTAGGGTTCGAAAAACCGGAAATCGCCCGCGCGAGCCCTGTCGAGCGCCGCCCGATTGGCTTGTGCCGTGCCACATGGCGATGGGGTCGCTCAAGCGTTCACCGGGATTTCGTAGAACGTATACCTGGTCGCCGTGTAGAGCCTGACCATCAGGCTTGGTGGGGTTGTAAGGGTCACACACGCCCCGATGCGTCGCTACCGTGCCGCCGGCAAGCAGACTTCCCTAGTCCTTGATGACCGACGGCCCATGACTTGCCGCCACCGTACGACACTGGCATACCAACCCAGGTCAAACGCGACGATACTGGAATTGAAGCTACGGGCGAAGCTCATCTTTATGACCACTTCAGGCGTCAAGTCGGCTGAAGTAACTTAAGCCCTGCCATTTATAAATCGCATTAGTTGGTCAGAACTGATTTGCGGATGGCATGAATCCAATCGGATTGCCTAGGACCGCTTCGGATCAATCTCAACCCTTCGCAGCTTGCCCGGCTGTCATCCAGCCCGCAAGGGCGGCACGCTGCCAGTCACTACCTACATTGATCGTGAAAGCAAGTGTATAGGTGCGCTGTACGTGAGGCCCCTCGACGTTAGTTCTGAGGCATTCACCCACTCATCGCCACCCATGCAGTGAAGTAAGCAGGGGGCGTGTAAGGAAATGCCCTCTCCTTTTGTAGGTGAATTCTTATTCACTCGGGTAG
>Ga0157371_10001194_pt1 | contig 27809 bp, 26 predicted proteins | sample C45metaG_FD_113462 | JGI IMG/M metagenome (GOLD analysis project Ga0157371, IMG submission 113462) | Corn rhizosphere microbial communities from Kellogg Biological Station, Michigan, USA - C4-5 metaG | ecosystem: Host-associated > Plants > Roots > Rhizosphere > Soil | place: USA: Michigan... | reverse complement strand
TGTGGGCCATTGAAAATCAATCCTTTATAGCACTTAAAAAAAAGATGAAGAAAAGTTTGGCAATCGATTGCCTAAGTCAATTATTTTTCTAAATTTGTTATAAGATCATGTATCCAGATTTGTAGAAGACAGATTTTTAGAGAACCTGTTCAAGCAAATAACCAAATATTGTATGAACATCCGACGCCTAAACATTCGATGTACTGGTTTCTTCGCACCTATTCAGGTGTTCGATTTAGGTATGTCGGGAAGGCCGACTTGTTTAGCACACATAGATATTTCCGCTCACCTTAACCGGCTGCTTATGTAAAAACGAAACCAAAAAAAAACCGGCAGTGTTCCCGCACTACCGGCCTAGTTGTTTCCCCAGTCGTTCCAGACTACATCCTTGACGGATGAAGGGGATTTTTTTGTCGAATTTTATTCAAAACTCTACTTCAAACTTATGAAAAAAAAGCCTTTTCTCATAGCCCTCAGGCGCGTTGCCCTTCTTCAATGCCCCTTAAGTATCGCCTTCATCGCCAGCAGTATCGCAAACGATATTCCAGTGTCCTTAACTAACCATAAAATTACATTCGGAACTGAAAATTCCTTTCACAACGCCTACAAACAGGAGATTACGGTCACCGGTAAGGTTACCGGGGAGAACGATCAGCCCCTGGGCAATGTAACTGTCAGTGTACAGGGAACATCATCCGCCACCCGAACCAATGAAGATGGTACTTTCCGGATCGGCGTGCCCAACAACAATGCGGTTCTGATCTTCAGAAGCGTTGGTTTTCTGGCCAAGGAAGTCCCACTGGCCGGTCAGACCACCATTCAGGTAAAACTAGCAATCGATTCCAAGGGATTGAATGAAGTTGTGGTGGTTGGTTATGGTACCCAAAGAAGAGGAACCGTAACCGGGGCCATAACCTCGGTAAATGCCGCAACGATCAATGCTTTGCCTGTTGCCAGCGTAGAACAAGCCCTGCAGGGGCGGGTAGCTGGTTTAAACGTAACCAACAACGGTTCACCAGGAAATGCACCGATTGTTACCATTCGCGGTATCAGTTCCATCAACTTTGCCTCAGACCCGCTGTATGTGATTGATGGTTTTCCAACAGGCAACCTGAACAGCTTCGACTCCAAGGATATCGAGTCCGTCGAAGTGCTCAAAGACGCCAGTGCTGCAGCTATTTATGGCTCCCGGGCCACCAATGGGGTGATCCTGATCACCACTAAAAAAGGTGCCAGAAACGGTAAGGTGCAGGTAAACCTGGATGCCTACGCCGGTATTCAGAGCCCCGCAAATACGCTGAACCTGCTGAATACGCAGCAGTACGTTCAGTATGCTACCATGCTACTTGGTGCATCCGGTCTGCCACCGCGATTAAACACAGAAAATTTTAACCTGCCTATTTATGAAGGCGCCACGCAAACCTATGCGCAAACAGAAACGGATTGGCAACGGGAGTATTTCAGACGTAACGCGCTGATTACCTCCAACAACCTTTCTTTAAGCGGAGGTAATGACGTCTCCCGTTTTTACACCTCTGCCGGCTACTTTAAGCAGGATGGTATTGCGCAGGCACTCAGCTACGAGCGGTTTAACTACCGGATCAACTCGGATCATAAGATCAGCAACGTCTTCACCTTTGGTGAAAACCTGTACACTTCTTCCGGCAAACAACACTATGATGCCACTCAGGGAAACCGGACGCAGCTGACCAATGTGATCCGCATGCAACCCTATATACCCATTCATGATCCAACCACACAGGGTGGATTTCAGGGTCCGATCAGTAGCTTCGATGGCTCGGATCCAACCAATCCGGTCGAGTCCGCATTGATCGGCTTCAATACCATTGCCACTTTAAAGGTTTTGGGAACCGCCTACCTGAATGTGAACATCGCCAGCTGGCTGAAATTCCGCTCGACATTCGGAGTGGACTATACCAATGGCTATACCCAGAATTATACGCCCATCTATAACGATAAAGGAACGCTTAGCGCCACTTCCGCAGCTATAGCCAACCAACGGGTATCATCGACAACCAAGTTGTACACGCAGCAGCTGACCTTCGATAAGACCTTCGGCCTGCACCATCTTTCAGCTGTAGCAGTTTATGAGCAACAAGGATTAAATTTCACAACCGAAACCGCTTCGGGTAACCAGGCCACGAACCTGGTGACCACCTTAAACGGGGCATCAAACGTAACCGCCAACAGTACCAACCAGAGCAATTTGCTCCAATCGTATCTGGGTCGTGTGAACTATGATTTTGGCGGGAAATACCTTTTTACCGGGTCCATTCGCCGGGATGGTTTTTCCATTTGGGCTCCAGGACATAAAACAGAGAACTTCCCATCTGCATCTGTCGGATGGAAGATCGATCAGGAGGAATTCCTTAAAAACAGCCAGACGATATCTGAATTTAAACTTCGTGCAGGTTACGGACTCACCGGGATTCCTCCGGGCGGATTGGGAAATTACCCGTACCTGTCTCCTGTGAATTCCAACCAGTCGTTCTATCCGATCGGCAATGTGGCCCCAGGGAGCGGAAATGCATCTTATACCAACGGTTTAACCAACTCCAATCTGGAATGGGAAAAGACCAAACAGTTGAACATTGGTCTGGACCTTGGATTATACCAGAACCGCTTCACGATCGTAGCGGAGGTGTTTAAAAGGAAAACGGACAACCTGATCCTGACTGTACCAACAGCACCAAGTCAGGGCTTCCAGGGCGTGGGTACCCTGGCCAATATCGGTGCCATGCAGAACCAAGGTGCGGAGCTTCAGCTCGGCTACCACAAAACAACCGGCGAGTTTAAATGGGACCTGACCGGTGTGATCAGTGTGATCCGCAATAAAGTATTGAGGCTGAATACAGAAAACGCTTCCATTCCTTCGGGCAGTGATGCCGATTTTGGAGGGGGGGATGTTTTTACCAATACGGTCGTCGGCCGCCCCGTACAATCCTTCTATGGCTGGATTGCTGATGGGATCTTCCAGACGGCCGCAGACGTAGCCAGCAGCCCGACCCAGGCCAATGCAGCTCCGGGAGATATCCGGTTCCGTGATGTGAGTGGCCCAAATGGTTCGCCGGATGGTTTGATCGATTCGTATGACCGGACCTATATCGGAAGCTTTCTGCCAAAATTCACATATTCTTTGAATTACACCGCATCCTACAAGAATTTCGACCTGAGTGTCTTCTTCCAGGGCGTACAAGGCAACAAGATCCTGAATGCAGAAAACATCATCCTGGAAGGTATGCCAAGGTTGTTTAACGCGGGTACAGATGTTTTGAATGCCTGGACACCGGGCAATACCGGCACATCCATGCCGCGGGCCGTGGCCGGAGATCCGAACCGGAATGCGAGATTGTCCACCAGGTGGATCGAAGACGGATCTTTTCTTCGCCTGAAAAACCTGATGATCGGCTACACCATACCTGAAAGTGCACTCGGAAACTGGGCAGGCAGTACGCTTAGCCGGGTGAAGGTCTATGTATCCTCGCAAAACTTATTTACGGTAACCAAATACACCGGTTTTGATCCGGAGGTGGGTAATAAGAACCAGAACACCAGCGGCGGTAACCTGACCAATGGGGTCGATTTCGGTCAATACCCTGCAGCAAGGTCATTCCAGTTCGGTATACAGGCTAGTTTTTAATGGTAGAATTTTTAAAAAGAACGATTATGAGAAATTTAAATAAAGTCCTGATCCTTTTCCTGGTGCTGGTTGCGACAAGTGTCAACCAGTCCTGTAAGAAGTCGCTCGATCTAAATAACCCCAATGTAATCCCAACAGAAGATTATTTCACAACAGCTGACGAGCTGGTTGCAGGTACCAACGCCATATATGCGGCCTGGCATGGAACCGCGCTGGTGGCCCGCGAATGGTTCTTCATTCACGATCTGCGCAGTGACGACGTGGTTACCGGAGGAAGTCAGCTGGAAGCACCGCGTAACCAGATCCTGATCGGGGTGGTGGATCCGGCCAATCCGGTGATGAATTCGGTATGGAATACATTGTACACGGTGATCCACCGGGCAAATACCGTATTGGATAATGCGGCCAATGTGACCGATAATCCTGCACTACGGGACCGCTGTGTAGGTGAGGCCAAGTTTTTACGGGCATGGGCTTACTTTGAGCTGGTGAGCCAGTGGGGCAGCGCTCCGCTCTACCTTACTGCGGTTAAAACACCTGCAGATTATCAGCCAAAAGCTTCGATTGAAGACCTGTATGCTGCGGTGATCAAAGATCTGGAAGAAGCGGCTGCCGCCCTTCCGGGCAAGTCGGGCACCGATTTAGGCCGCGCCACCAATGCAGCAGCGTATGGCATGCTGGGCCGGGTACTGATGCAAAAAGGCGATTACGCAGCTGCGAGAACCGCTCTGCTAAAGATCCCAACCTCGGGTGCCAATGGCTATTCGTTGAACAACCGGTTTCTGGACAACTTTGAAGAAGAGGGCGAATTCAGCAATGAATCGATCTTTGAAGTGATCTATTCCGATAAAGGGGATAATAACTTTAACTGGGGCAGTCCGTCCGGCGATGGCGCTTCGGCACCGCAGACGACCATCAGAAATCAGGAGTACAACCCGATCGGCTGGCGAAACCTGATCCCTTCGAATAAGGCTTTGAATGAATTTGAAAGCACCGAAACCGGGGCTTCCAAAACCGATCCACGTTACTCGTTCAGCTTTTACCAGACTGGAGATGTGTTTAATAACGGGCAGTCCAAATTGGTTGATGCCGACCAGAACGGGAATTCCTCGGTTGTTCATGGTAAGACCATTAAAGTTGGATTCCGGAAGTTTATGCTGATCTACAAAGAGGATAAAGCATTTGCCGCTTACCATCCCGGAAGCAATAACCAGCGGATCTTGCGTTATGGAGAGGTCTTGCTGATGCTGGCGGAATGTGAGATGGAGCTGGGCAATAATCCCGCAGCTGTGGCTTATCTGAATCAGATCCGTGCCAGGCCAAGCGTAAACATGCCGCTTTATCCGACAGCGCAGTTCCCGGTGGGCAGCAAAGCGGATGTATTGAAGGCTTTGATGCACGAGAAAATGGTGGAGATGGTCAATGAAGAAGTCCGGAACATCGACATACTGAGATGGCGCCGGAAAGGGTATTTTGCGACAGAGCCTTTGTCCTGGTATACCCCGGATAAAGAATTCCTGCCAACACCACAGTCGGAGATCGACAACAATCCAAACCTGTAAATTGAAAAAGGCCCGGAGCAGATGATACTGCCACCGGGCCTCTTTATTGAAATGGCTTTAAAATGCCAGCTTAGCGAGGTAATGATCTTCCTTGGCCGTCATGCCGGCTTTATCCGCCTTGCTCTTATCCTTGTAGCCCAGCAGGTGCAGCGTACCATGTACCATAACACGGCATAGCTCATTCTGGAAATCCTTTTGAAACTCCGCCGCATTCTCGCGGATCCGGTCAATGCTGATAAAAATATCGCTTACGATCGTTTTAAGCTCTTCTGCGTTATCAAAAGTGATCACGTCGGTATAAGTGTCATGATTGAGGTATTGTTGGTTTATACTCAATAGATATTCGTCAGAGCAAAATATGAAGTTCAGTTCCTTTAATTTGTAACCTTCGGCAGTAATGGCTTCTTTCAGCCAGTTCCTGATGATGGTCTTGTGTTTCAGCGTAAAATCGATGTCTTCGGTGAAGTAGTGTATAGCGGGTGTTGCCATTCTTTGGTGCTTATTGGCTGCAAATTTAAGCAATTTAAATCAGAGCCTGCCAGGCGGGCTATCGGCAAGAGAAACCCTTGTAAAACAAAAAAGCTTCCCGGGAGGCCCGGGAAGCTTGTACGAATATTGTTTATAATTCTAGATTACTTTAACATTGATCGCATTCAAACCTTTTTTACCGCTTTCAACATCGTATTCTACTTTGTCGTTTTCACGGATTTCATCGATAAGGCCTGTTGAATGTACAAAAATTTCGCTATCTCCGTTTGTTGGAATGATAAATCCGAAACCTTTAGTTACATTAAAAAATTTTACTGTTCCTTCTTGCATTGTATTAAGTATTAAAAAATTAAGTCTGCAAGGTAGTAATATTTTTATAATCAAAGTGCAAATGCGCTTTTTTTTGATAACTGATTGAAAGCAAGTTGGTTAAAATTACTTTACCCGGCCTGCGACATTCAAAGTGATCTGACTGGAGTGGGGGATGCCTAAGGTTTTGGCAGGGGTCACTTTCAATAGATTTTGCAGGTAAACTTCGATAATCCCTTCCAGTACTTTCTTCCGTTTTTCGTAGTATTCGGGCATATCATTCCGGAAGCTGTCCAGGTAGATCTTTCCGTTCTTATCGACCACACAAGTAAAAGCATAGCCAAAGTCCTGATAGGCTTTATGGATCTCCACCCGGTACTCGGGATAGAGGTAATCATAGGCTTCACTTTTTCCGTTCAGCTTATCCACCGAGCTGAGTTTTTCGACAGTAATGACTTTACTCAGGGGTTTGAACGATACGGGTTCCGTTCCTGCAAAAGCACTGCTGGCTTTGGTCGGGTTTTGGTCTGACTTCCGTACAAGCTCCTGTACATAGGCGGTGTCTGCAGCGGATGGGCGCTGTAAGGCCGCTACGGTGGTTTTCAGAACGTCTTTGATGTAATGTTCGGAGTAGAAGGTCATCCGGACATCTGAACGGATATCGTGGGCAATCACCTGGCCCTGGAGGCTGAGGCGTTGCATCTGCATGCTGTCTTTCTCGACCTTTTTAATGCGGAACCATTCTCCGGCGAAATTGTAGACATCGCCGTGGTCATAGATCACGTGAAAGCCCTGCATTTTATTGCGCTGCGGGCTATATACCAGCACCGAGTCGTTGGATACAAACTGCATGGTCCAGCTGGGCACTTGCTGAAAGCCCATCTCATTGATCGAAAGACCGCTGCTAAACCGGCGCTTCACTTCATGAAAGCGGATTCCCTTGATCGGGAGGAAAGACACGCGGGTTGGCTCTGCCTTCTTCTTACGTACAACTTGCTTCTGCGGCTTGGAATGACAACCGCCAAAAATGAACCCGGCTACAAGTACAGCAGCCAGAGCGTTTAATTTACCCATACACGATTTAAAACGTAAAAATAAGGTATTGAAGTGTTCCGCGGCAGCTTGCTCAGATTCTTTTTTTCAAAGTAAGCACTTTATACATGTTTTCTTTTTTCCGGAATACCTCGACGATCACGGTGCGCCCGTCGCCGGATTTAAAAAGATTGCCGACATGCTCCAGGTCCATGGTTCGCACGGGTGTGAAGTTCAAACTGACAATTTCATCGCCTTCCAGAATACCGGCTTTGGTTCCCGGAGAGTTGGGCTCAATCCGTTCCACATAAAAGCGGTTTGATTTGCCCTCTTCTATGTAAACTTCCAACCCGGACATATCGTGTTCAAACGGTAGTTTGAAGTTGCTGTTTGGCTTTAAGTACAGCTTCAGGTTGGCGTAGTCGATCGTAAGGTCAAAATGCCGCAGCAGGTCGGCACCCACACTGCCGTTGCGGCCGGTTTCTATCGACTTGGCACCCCCTTCCTCATAATTGGGATAACTGGCGATCACATTGTTGAGCGTAAAGGATCCCAGCTTGAACTGCGAAACACGCCCAATATTGCCACTGATCAGTCCGCTAAACCCCATCCCCAGGTTGGCCGGGATCTTCTTTTTGGGTTGTGGAAATTCTTTGCCCTTATAGGCTTCGAGCGACAAGCCGTTGCTGGCTCCGCTGTCCATAAGCAATCGCGCATCAATCTCCCCAACCACGGGCACCTGAATACTGGCTTGAAGATAGGGCTTGTTTAAGATCATGGTAATGCCAATTGGCTCGCCCTTGATCTTAACTTTTTGACCCGGTGCGTAAAAGATCATGCGCTGGTTGGAGTATTTGATCTTAACCAGGAAGCTGCTGATAAAATAGTAGCCGATCAGTCCGTGAATATGGACACCCAAAAAGTTGGAAAGATTGAAAATATCCTGTTTAAGGATGGCTGCAGGGATATTTTGCATGCTTGCCCGTCCGACGTCGACCTGCAGGGAGTTGGATGCGAAAGCTTCCACTTCACTTCCCTTGCCGAGGCCGGTGAGTTTGATGGTACGGGCGCTTTTCATATCAGCCGCAGTTAATATGGTCGGGTCGGTAACCAGCAGGGGACTTACGCCGGTATCCAGAATAAAATTGTAAGGACCTTTTTTATTGATGAAAATTGGAATAATGATCAGGTTTTTGACGATCTGGAATTCTATAGCATCTTTTTTACGTTTACCGTGAAAGCTGAAACCCTGCGCTGAAGCGCGGTGAGGGAGACATATAGAGCAAATCAAGAGCAAACAAAGCCACTTGTTTATCCAATACCCACCCATTGTCCAGAATTTCATTAAGTAATTTAATAAATTCGGGAACAATATTGACAACAATTCGAACCCATGATAAGGAAAATAAATTACCTGTTCTTTTTTGCTCTTACCCTGACGATAAGCGCCTGTTCGGTCCACCAGCGTATGGCACGCCAGGTCAACAAGCAGTTCAAGCAGTCCGGGATCGTCAGCCAGTATCATGTGGGATTTGCCTTGTACGATCCGGCCGATAAGCAGCTGATCTATGGGAAAAATGAAGATACCTACTTTACCCCGGCATCCAATACTAAGTTGTTTACCTTCTATGCCGGATTGAAGATGGTGCCAGACTCCCTGCCTTCGCTGCGGTATGTAGAGCGCGGCGACTCGCTTATTTTCTGGGGAACGGGTGATCCTTCCTTACTGCACACCGGGTTGAAAAATGAAAAAGCGCTGGAGTTCCTCAAAGACAGCGGTAAGAAGCTCTTTTTTGCAGCAGGAAGGTATTCCGGGAATTTTTATGGCAATGGTTGGGCCTGGGATGATTACAACGACTACTACCAGGCGGAGATCAATGAGCTGCCGCTGATGGACAATATGCTCCTGGTGGAATCAAATGCCGGCAAACTGCGGATCAGTCCGGCAGCACTACGCAGTTGTGTGAGTATGAATACTGCGGACCGGACGACGGCTTTCCGGGTGGTACGCGACTTCAATCAGAATCTTTTTAGGTACCCGAATACGGTGGTTCCCGCCACTTACAATCAGCAAGTCCCTTTTAAAACCAGTACGACGCTGACAATCAACCTGCTCACCGATACGTTAAAAAAGCCGGTGGGCTTGGTGCAGATGAGCATGCCGGAAGATGCCAGGACGATATATGGGATAAAAAGCGATTCAGTCTTTAAGGCCATGATGCTGCCCAGCGATAACTTCATTGCAGAACAATTGCTGCTTGTGTATTCGGACCGGATTTCGGCGGATCTGAATACAACCAAGGCCATCGACTACATCAAAACCAAATACTTAAGCAACCTGCCTGGTAAGCCTTCCTGGGTGGATGGTTCCGGGTTATCCCGGGGTAATTTGTTTACCCCAAGGGAAATGGTTTCCTTGCTGGATTCTATTTACGTGACAGTTAATAACAACCAGCGGCTTTTTGATATGCTGCCTGGTGGGGGTAAGTCCGGTACCCTACGGAATGCCTATCCGAAAACGGATAAGCCCTTTGTTTATGGTAAAACCGGAAGTTTGTCCAACGTGCACAACCAAAGCGGTTATGTGCTGACCAAAAAAGGGAAGGTCTATCTATATGCCTTCATGAACAACAACTTTGTCCTCCCTACGGCTGCTGTACGTGCAGAGATGGCGCGGATCGTGACTTATATCCATGAGCAGTTCTAAGACATTCCGGCAGCTGAATGGCCCATTGGGGCGGCAGGTGCAGGTAGAAGGCCGCAACTATCTATATTTTGGCGGTACAGCCTACCTGGGCATGCCTGTTGATCCGGATTTCCTGTGCTTGTACCAAGAGGGCTTGGGGCGTTTTGGGATCAATAACGGCACGAGCCGGAACAACAATATTCAGTTGGGCATCTATGACGAGGCGGAATCTGCGGCTGCTACGCGCTTTGGTGCTGCAGACAGCCTGATCTTGTCTTCGGGATATTTGGCGGCACAGCTTTGTGTTCGTGCGTTATCGTCGGCCGGGCAATTGGAATATGCACCGGGTTGTCACCCTGCTGTATGGCTTGAAAATGCGGATGTACCCGCAGGAAGCTTTACCAACTGGGCGGAAGGCTTTGTCGCGCGCGTGAATGCAAGCAGTAGGCAAGACTGGATTCTGGTGAGTAATTCCATGAATAACCTGTTGCCGGAAATCTATGATTTCTCTTTTCTAAAGCGCATTTCTACAGATAAACGCATCCTGCTGCTTGTAGACGATTCCCATGGCATCGGGATACTTGACCAAGCTTCTGGCGTTTATCGTGGATTAAAAGCCTTGTTTGCTTCTGAAAATCCAAATATCGAAGTGATGGTGGTTGCATCCATGGCCAAAGCGCTTGGAATAGATGCCGGCCTGATCCTGGGCACTCAAGCTCGGATCTCAGCATGCAGAAGGACGAATGAATTTGTTGGTGCATCTCCACCTGCGGCGGCGGCCTTGTATGCCTTTATTCAGGGTGAGCGCCTGTATGAGAAAGCTTATGCGAAGCTAAAAACCTTGCAGGAGCAGATGCATGTCGCGTTGAGCGACCGGGAGGACTTTTGTTATGTGCCTGGATTTCCGGTGTACTTAAGCCGGGATCAGGATCTGGGGACCCGTTTAATGGAGAAGGACATGCTGATCTCCTCTTTTCCATATCCCGATCAGGACGGACCTGCTTTAAACCGGATCATCCTGTGCAGCTGGCACAGGGAAGAAGACCTGAAAACTTTGGTAAATGCCTTGTAGGTTGTTTACAGGCTTTCAAAAGGGATGTCCATCAGCTCGTACTCCGGCCATCCATTGAAATCAAAGTGCCACCACTCGTTGTAGATCACTTTAAAGCCATGTGCGTGCATGGTTTTAATGAGAAAATCCCGGTTCTTGATCAGGTCTTTAGGAAGTTTGTTGTAGTGTGGAGCTGCGGCGGCCTCAAAGCTGTCGTATGGCGTAGGCATAGGCACATCTTTCCCTGTTTTCAGATCAATTAAGGTCAGGTCTATTGCGCAGCCGCGGTTGTGCTTGGAGCCTTTGGCCGGGTTGGCTACAAAGTTCTTATCTGAAGCTTTTTTCCAGAACTCCACGGTGGTTGTATATGGCCGGTACGCATCAAAGATCTTCAAGCCATAACCTTTTGGCTTCAGTTCAGCCTGGATGCGCTTCAGCTCCAACACCACCGGACGCCGGGCGAAAGCTCTAGCCTGTTTATACATGACCTGCTTCATGAAGTTGTTCTTTGTCGCGTAGCGGATATCTAACTTGATCCCTGGAACATACTTTTTGATCTCCAGCAGCGCCTTGTTCTTATCGTGCTGAATGAGTTCACGATAATCCTGCTGGCTATCGATGATCTTCAGCCCATACTTGTTCTGCTTGCTGCTCTGGGCGCAGGCGTTGATCATTCCGGAAAAAAGTAACAAGAAGAGGATCCTGTTCATAGTTGCGATTAAAGGTTAGATACGACCAGCAACTCAATGTCTTTGAATGGCAGGTTGAAGCGATTTGCCAGATCTTTGCTGGTCAAATGACCCTGGTAAATGTACAAGGCTTCACGGATTCCGGGTCTGGACCAAACCATATTCATCAGTCCGCCTGTCTCTGCGATGTCCAGCAGTATCGGTGTAAAGATATTGGTTAGGGCATAAGATGCTGTTCTAGGCACACGGGAGGCGATGTTCGGAACGCAATAATGGATGACATCATATTTGCGGAACACGGGCTCCACATGGTTGGTCACCTCGGAGGTCTCGAAGCAGCCACCCTGATCAATGCTGACATCGATCACCACCGAGTTGGGCTTCATCCGGCTCACCGTTTCTTCCATTACGATACACGGGCTGCGGCCATTAGAGGAGCGGATGGCGCCAATCACAACATCACAGGTCGTGATCGCTTTAGCCATAACAATCGGCTGCATCACGGAAGTATAAACGCGGCTGGGCAGGTTGTTTTGCAAGCGGCGCAGCCTGAAAATGGAGCTGTCAAAAACTTTCACTTCTGCACCAAGGGATAAAGCGGTACGTGCAGCATATTCGCCCACCGTACCTGCACCCAGGATGACGATCTCCGTTGGCGGTACGCCGGTAAAGCCGCCAAGCATCAGGCCCTTACCACCGGTGACATTGCTCAGGTATTCTGCCGCGATAAAAATGCTGGTTGCGCCAACGATTTCGCTCATGGCACGCACGACGCTCAGCACATTGCCCTCATCGCGCAGGTGCTCAAAGCAGATCGCATTGATCTTTTTATCCAGTAAGGCTTTCAGGTATTCGGGTTTAAGAGAACCCATTTGAAGGGCGGAGATCAAGGTTTGGCCCTTGTGCATCATGCCGACTTCCTCCGCTGTTGGTGGCGCTATTTTAACCAGCACATCGGCATTAAAAACATCCTTCTTGTTGAAACAGATCGTGGCACCCTGTTCACTGTAGTCCTGATCGGAGAAGTTAGCGCCCATACCTGCACCAGTTTCTATGACCACCTGATGGCCATTGTTAACCAAAAGCGCCACCGACAAAGGGGTTAGAGCAATCCGGTTTTCCTGGAAGGAGATCTCTTTGGGGATTCCGATATACAGGCTGTTGCTTTTCTTCTTGATCTCAGAGAGGGTTTCCTGGGGTTGGATCAATCCTTTCTGCGCTATAGAGGCCATTTCATCTCTTAAACCGGTAGCCATTATAAATTCGTTATGTAGTTAAACATCCTTGGTGGTTAGTTTTATTAAAGGTACGCAATCGTGCTAAACTTTGGTAAAGGATAATAGGCGGCTGTTCGGTGCCGGGGCGCTGATGTTCACCAGCACATACTGTTCCGGAAGCAATTCGCGGATCTTCTCTGGCCATTCCACCAGGCAGATGTCCCCGGAATAGAAATATTCCTCATAGCCGATATCATAAGCTTCCTGAAGGTCCTCGATGCGGTAAAAATCAAAATGGTAGATGCTTTTATCCTCCGCACTGCGGTATTCATTGACGATGGAGAAAGTCGGGCTGGATACCACATCCGCTACGCCCATGGCTTCGCAGATGGCCTTAATAAAGGTTGTCTTTCCGGCACCCATCTCGCCCTCAAACAAAAAGATCTTTTGGTCCCCGGCAAACTCCAGCAGCTTGGTGGCCGCCTGGTGCAGGTCGGCCAATTGGTTCACTTCAATTTTCATGTCTAACGTGAGCTATAGGTCGCAACCGGAATGATCATCTCCTCCAGGGAAACACCCCCATGCTGGAAGGTTTCGTTGTAGTAGTTTACAAACTGGTTGTAGTTGTTCTGGTACACGAAATAACGGTCTTCTTTTGCAAAGATATAGTTCGAACTGATGTTGATCTTAGGCAGCTTGGCTTCGTGTGGGTTTTTAATTAAAAACACCTCCTTCGGGTTGTAATTCAGGTTGCGGCCCTGCTTGTAACGCAGGTTCGTGTTTGTATTCCGGTCGCCAATGACCTTGCTTGGGTGCTTTACGCGAATCGTCCCGTGATCGGTGGTGATCACCAGCTTGACATTCTTCTGGGAGATCTTTTTCAGCAGATCCAACAGGGGTGAGTGTTCAAACCAGGAGAGGGTCAGCGAGCGGTAAGCGGCATCGTCGTTGGCCAGCTCGCGGATCATCTGCATATCGGTACGCGCATGGGAAAGCATATCAACGAAGTTGTACACGATCGCATTGAACTCGTTTTGCATCAGGTTATTCACTTGTTCGGTCAGCGCCTTCCCATCATCATAGGTCAGGATCTTATGGTAGCTGAACTTGCAGTCCTTGCGCAAACTCCTTTTGATCTGGTCTTCCAGGAAAGCGCCTTCATGCATGTTCTTTCCACCTTCATCATCGTCATTTTGCCATAGTGAGGGGAATCGTTTCTCCATATCCAAAGGCATGAGGCCAGAAAAGATGGAGTTCCGCGCATATTGGGTTGCCGTTGGGAGAATGCTCGAATAGGTATCTTCTTCCTCCAGGCGGAAATATTCGGTGATCAGCGGGTTGATGATCTTCCATTGATCGTACCGTAAATTATCAATCAGGATAAAGAATACCGGCGTAACGGAGTTGATCAACGGGAAAGCTTTCTTTTTAAGCAGCTCATTGGAGAGTAGCGGTGCTTTCTCCTTTCCATTTACCCAGCCCAAATAGTTGTCTTCGATAAATTTGCAGAACTGCGAGTTGGCTTCAGATTTCTGCATGGTCAGAATTTCATGCATCTGCGGATCATCAAGCTTCTCCAGCTCCAGTTCCCAGAAGACGAGTTTCTTATAGACATCCACCCATTCCTCATAGCTGAGCTTATCGTTCAGGGTCATGCCCAAACGTCTGAAATCCTGCTGATAGGCCATGGAGGTCTTCTCGCTGATCAGTCGCTTGTTATCTATAATCTTTTTGATGGTCAGCAGCACCTGTTTGGGATTAACGGGCTTGATCAGGTAGTCGTCGATCTTAGACCCAATTGCATCCTCCATAAGGTTTTCCTCCTCACTTTTGGTGATCAGAACTACCGGTACATCGCTGTTTATATTTTTAATTGCCGTTAGTGTTTCGAGGCCGCTGAGGCCGGGCATGTTCTCATCCAGAAAAACGAGATCGAAGTGTGTATTTCCAAAAGCTTCCAGGGCGTCGTTGCCGTTGGTGAAGGTGGTAACATGGTAGCCTTTTTCGTTCAGTAATAGTATATGCGGTTTTAATAAGTTAATCTCATCATCAGCCCATAAAATTTTGGTTTCCTGCATTATTCATTAAATTAAATCTTTAAAAAAAACGTTCTCTTTCTAAAGTATCGATAAAAATAGCAATTTTTGTACCGTATAACTTATCTGCATAAGATTGAACAAAAAGAAAATCATCAATGATCCCGTCTACGGCTTTATAAATATCCCCTCTGCGCTCGTATTTGATCTGATTGCTCACCCTTATTTTCAACGCCTCCGTTACATCAAACAACTGGGCATGACCCATCTGGTTTATCCGGGCGCTTTGCATACCCGTTTTCATCATGCACTGGGTGCGATGCACCTGATGAGCCTGGCACTTAAGGTGCTGCGCGACAAAGGACATGAGGTGACATCAGAAGAGGAAGAGGCCGCTACCATAGCCATTTTACTGCATGACATCGGGCATGGGCCATTTTCCCATGCGCTGGAACATACCCTGGTGAACGGCATCCACCATGAGGATATCTCCATGGCCATGATGCAGACCTTGAACCAGGAGTTTGGCGGCAAACTGAGCAAAGCCATCGATATTTTTACGGGGAAGTACCCTAAAAAATTCCTGCATCAGCTGATCTCCAGCCAGCTTGACCTGGACCGCATGGATTACCTGAACCGCGACAGCTTCTTTACCGGGGTGAGCGAAGGGGTGATCAGTTTCGACCGGATCATTAAAATGTACAACGTGTTTGAGGATGAGTTGGTCATTGAGGAGAAAGGCATCTATTCTATAGAGAACTTTTTGATTTCACGCAGGCTGATGTACTGGCAGGTGTACCTGCATAAGACGGTTATTGCCGGCGAACAGTTACTGGTGAAGATCCTGGAACGCGCACGGGAACTGGCCTTAAGTGGAGCAGACCTGTTTGCCTCTCCGGCTTTAAAGCATTTCCTGGCGCACCGCATTTCTGAGCAGGTCTTCTTTACAGAACCGCTGCATTTACAGCAGTTCAGTAAGCTGGACGACCAGGATATATTTACTTCGATCAAGGTGTGGGGCGAACATCCGGACACGATATTGGCTAAGCTTTGCGGTATGCTGACCGGCCGAAACCTCTATCGGATTGAAATTACCAACGAGGCACCGGATGCCGAACGCATGGGTCTGCTGCAAGAGAATACGGCTGCGGTCCTGAAGATCAATCCAGAGGATGCCCATTATTTTGTGTTTACGGCGGTGATCATGAACCGGGCTTATAATGCCGGCGCGGGCAATATCAATGTGTTGATGAAAAACAATACGATCATTGATATTGCGAAAGCATCCGACCTGTCGAACCTGGAATCGCTGGATAAGACGGTTAGGAAACACATCTTGTGCTATCCACGTGTTATTTAAGATTATTTAACACTTGGATAAACCTTTTTTTTCCGTTTTTCGTATTCATACTGTTCAATGGCCAAGAATTCAGGGATTGGCAATTTGTTCATATCAATTTAACACATAACTTTGTAAAATGCAATTTACTGCCCGGCAGATAAGCGAACTGATTAACGGCACTGTCGCAGGTGACGAAAACGTTCAGGTGAGAGAACTTTCAAAGATTGAGGATGGAAAAGCGGGTTCCTTGTGTTTTTTGTCTAACCCCAAATACGAGAACTTTCTTTATGGAACAGATGCGTCAGTTGTCATTGTAAAGGATGATTTCGTTCCAACCGAGCCAATCAAGGCGACGCTGATCAAGGTGAAAGATCCATATAGTGCATTTTCTATTTTGTTGGAAAAGTACGAGGAGTTCATGAACCAGATCGACGTGCAGTCGGGCATAGAACAACCTTCTTTTATCCATCCTTCTGCCAAACTGGGCAAGAATGTGTTTGTCGGCGCTTTTTCCTACATCTCGGAGAACGTGGTTATAGGCGACAATACGAAGATCAATCCACAGGTATTTATTGGTGCAGATACGCAGATTGGCGACAACTGTGTCTTTCATCCCGGGGTAAAGATCTACAACCGCTCTGTATTGGGCAACCAGGTGGTCATTCACTCGAACACCGTGGTTGGCAGCGATGGCTTTGGTTTTGCGCCACAGGCAGACGGCACCTACTCGAAGATCCCGCAGATCGGCAATGTCGTGATCGAGGATGATGTAGAGATTGGTGCGAATACGTCGATTGACCGGGCGACGATGGGCTCGACCTTCATCCGTAAGGGTGTGAAGCTGGACAACCTGATTCAGATTGCACACAATGTGGAAGTTGGATCCAATACCGTTGTTGCGGCACAATCCGGTATATCCGGAAGTACCAAGTTGGGCGGACAATCGGTTATCGGAGGCCAAGTCGGCATTGCCGGACACCTCAGCCTGGCTAAAGGAACCCAGGTGGGCGCGCAGGCGGGGATCAATTTCAGTACAACGGACGAAAACAAACAATGGCATGGGAGTCCGGCGCAACCTTTGCGCGACTGGATGCGTTCCTCTGTGATATTTAAACAATTGCCTGCAGTAGACAAGCGTATTGTGAAGCTGGAGGCCAAGATTGCCGAACTGACATCCCTAATCTCAAATAATAACACTACACCGAATACATAATGAACGTTAAACAAAAAACCATTAAGACCGAAGTCTCCTTAAAAGGCGTTGGTTTGCATACGGGCGCAAACGTTACCCTAACATTTTGCCCTGCTCCGGATAATCACGGATTTAAGTTTCAAAGGATCGACCTTCCGGAACAGCCGATTATAGATGCAGATTGTGATAACGTAACCGACACCGCACGTGGTACAACCTTGACCCAGAACGGGGCGAGTGTAAGTACGGTGGAGCATGTTATGGCTTCTTTGGTGGGCATGGACCTGGACAATGTTTTGATCAAGGTTGATGGTCCGGAGACACCTATTCTGGATGGAAGTGCGATCTTATTTGTGGAAGCTCTGGAATCTGCAGGTGTACACACCCAGGAGAAAGACCGGGAATATTTCACCATTCCGCAAAACATCACCTATACCGAGCCGGACCGGCAGGTAGAGATTGTGGCTATGCCGCTGGACGACTACAGGTTTACCTGTATGATCGACTACAACTCGCCGGTTTTAGGCAGTCAGCATGCCGGCATCAACAGCATTGCTGAGTTTAAGAAAGAAATTGCTTCCTGCCGCACGTTCTGCTTTTTGCATGAACTGGAGTATCAGTTGAAGAACAACCTGATCAAGGGCGGGGATCTGAATAATGCGATTGTTATCGTAGATAAAGAAGTGACCAAGGAAGAACTGGACCATTTGGCGAAGTTGTTCAAGCGCAACGAGATCCAGGTTGCCCCACAAGGCATTTTGAACAACATGGAACTGCGTTACCAGAATGAGCCGGCCAGACACAAACTACTGGATATGATCGGTGATCTGGCGCTTGTTGGGGTGCATTTAAAGGGCCACATTATGGCTGCCCGTCCGGGTCATGCGGCAAACGTTGCTTTTGCCAGAAAGATCAAGGCAGCGATCAAGAAAGAAAGAAACAAAAAGGTACAGCATGTTTACGATCCGGGGGCAAAGCCTTTGTACGACGTGGTGCAGATCATGAACATCCTGCCGCACAGACAGCCATTTTTGTTTATCGATAAAATATTGGAACTCTCCAAAACCCATGTGGTGGGCGTGAAAAACGTGACCATGAACGAAGAGTTCTTCAAAGGCCATTTCCCGGGTGCACCGGTGATGCCGGGTGTGATCCAGATTGAGGCCATGGCACAAACCGGGGGTATTCTGGTTTTGAGCACGGTGCCTGATCCACAAAACTATTTAACATACTTTTTAAAGATCGATAATGTGCGTTTCCGTGCGCAGGTACTTCCTGGAGACACAATTGTGTTCAGGTGTGACCTGATGGTTCCGATCCGCCGTGGTATTGCGCAGATGAAAGGCGTAGGAATGGTTGGCGAGAAAGTTGTGGTAGAGGCGGAGATGATGGCCCAGATTTCTAAAGTAAAAGATGGCGACAACGTATGATACAGCCACTAGCATATATACACCCACAGGCTAAGATTGCCGACAATGTGGTGATCGAGCCCTTTGCAGTGATCCACAAGGACGTGGAGATCGGTGAGGGCACCTGGATCGGCTCCAACGTGGTCATCATGGATGGGGCGCGGATTGGCAAGAACTGCCGGGTATTTCCGGGGTCGGTGATCTCCGGGATCCCGCAGGATCTGAAATTTGCCGGAGAGGTGACTACAGCAGAGATCGGCGACAATACAACCATCCGCGAATGCGTAACCATCAACCGGGGTACGAAAGACCGCTGGAGCACTGTTGTTGGAAGCAACTGCCTGATCCAGGCTTATTCGCATATTGCGCACGACTGTGAGGTCGGGAATTACTGTATATTTTCAAACAGCACCACGCTTGCCGGGCATGTCACCATTGGAGATAATGTTGTTCTGGCGGGTTTGGTGGCTATTCACCAGTTTGTGAAGGTGGGCTCGCATGCTTTTGTCACCGGTGGTTCATTGGTGAGGAAGGATGTACCTCCATACGTGAAGGCGGCAAGGGAACCCTTGTCTTACGCCGGTATTAACTCTGTGGGTCTGCGCAGGAGAGGTTTCTCTCCGGAAAAGATCAACGAGATTCAGGAGATCTACCGCGTACTTTTTGTAAAACACAACAACGTGACCAAAGCTTTGGATCTGATCGAGGCGGAATTTAAGCCTACGGAAATCCGTGATGAGATCGTCGATTTCATTCGTAATTCAAACCGTGGGGTGATGAAGGGCTACGGATCCGGTAGTTAAACAAGCATCAGCGGATGTTAATCGAACTTAAGAATGCCGGGCGGCGGTTTAACCAGGAGTGGATCTTCAGAAATGTAAGTTATACTTTTGAGACGCCGAACAAATATGCGATCCTGGGTCCGAATGGATCTGGGAAATCGACTCTAATCAGTGTGCTATTAGGCACACTGGCTCCTTCTGAAGGAGAAATCCTGTACTCGAATCCAAAGCCCATCGCGGTGGAGGAAATCTATAAGCAGCTTAGTCTGGCTGCACCATACCTGGACCTGATTGAGGAGTTTACCTTGCAGGAAACGATCGACTTCCACTTTAAGTTCAACAAGGTCCATCCGGCGATTGGCCGCGGTGAGATCCTGGAGTTGCTTGGACTAAAGAAATCCCAGGACAAAGCCTTAAAATATTTTTCTTCGGGAATGAAGCAACGCACCAAACTGGCGCTGGCTTGTTGTTCGGATACCCCGATCCTGTTCCTGGATGAACCAACATCAAATTTAGATTTGCAGGGAATCGAATGGTATAATGGTCTGATTGAGCGGTTTACGTCCGACAGACTGCTGATCATTGGCTCCAATCAGCAGCATGAATATTTTTTTTGTACACATGAATTAGATATTACCAATTTCAAATAAACATCGATATATTTGAATAGGAAATAGTGAGAATAAATGAGAATTGGTGTGTTTCTAAATTATTTTTAATTCTCTATTGTTTTTTTGGTTTTTAGTCTATACCTTTGCGGCACCAAAAGGGCTAGTGTTAAAAGCTTGATTATAAAAGAAAATGGCAAAAGCATCAGAAGTAAAAAATGGTAACATTCTTCGTTTTAACGGTGAGTTGGTACAAGTAGAAGAATTTCTACACCGCACACCGGGAAACTTAAGAGCGTTTTACCAGGCTCGGATGAGAAACGTCAAATCTGGCAAACTGGTGGAATACAGATTCCGTACGGATGAAGAGGTTACCATTTGCCGCGTGGAGACAAGTGATTACCAATATTTGTATGAAGATGGTGATTTCCTGGTTGTCATGGATAATACTTCTTTTGAGCAGTTTAACATTCCGAAAATCCTTTTTGGTGAGTCTGTGAAGTTCCTTAAAGAGGGCATGAATGTGATCATCGCATTTGAAAGTGACGAGCCGATTATGGCACAAACACCTTCACATGTTGAATTGGAGATCACATATACAGAGCCTGCTGTTAAAGGAGACACCTCAACAAACGCATTGAAATATGCCACCGTTGAGACAGGCGTTGAGATTAAAGTACCCATGTTCATCAATCAGGGCGATAAAGTTCGTGTTGATACCAGAACAAGTGAATACATAGAAAGAGTAAAATAAAGATTTTTCATAGTTTAGTTTTAGGTTTAGGTTGATTGTGGCTTCGGAGTGGTTCCCGAAGCCATCTTTTTTTATATTTGTTTGATGACTAAAGCCGAGCTCAGAAAAACAAGCAATCAATTCCGAAAGGCCTTATCCGACGCCAAACTGCAGGAGCTTAGTCTGGGTCTATTAGAGCAATTCAAAAAGCTCGACTTCTCTGCCATCCAAACCATCCACATCTTTCTGCCGATCAAAGAAAAAAAGGAACCAGATACGTTTTTAATCATCGACTGGCTACAACAGCAACATCCTCTAATTAAGATCATTGTACCCAAAGCGGATTTCAATACGCTGCTGATGACCCATCATCCATTTACGGGCCATGAAGACCTGAAAGCAAACCTGTTTAATATTCTGGAGCCTGAGCGGGCCGACCTGCATACCGGGGATATAGATCTGGTATTGGTACCTCTCTTGGCCGTTGACCGCCGTGGTTACCGCGTGGGTTACGGGAAAGGTTTTTATGATCGCTTCCTGAAGGGAATAGACACGATTAAAGTCGGCATATCGCTTTTTGAGCCCGTGGATGACATAACAGACCCAGATGAGTATGATATTCCTTTAGACGCCTGTATTACGCCTCACAGGCGATATGATTTTCGTACGAACGTTGGTGTCTGAACTTAAAGCGCTTGCTGTCCCTTGATGAAATCAGAAACCAGGTAGGCGATCAGTTTGGCCGTCAGGGGTGATCGGCGTCCGTCTGCCAGTTCAACGGCACCTTCTGCCAGATGCAGGTAGGCAAACGTCTTTTGGGGGGCAAGCAGTATGCGTCTTATTTCAGCGACGCTAAAGCCGGAGGGAGATGTGGCGCTGGAAAGAACATTTTGAATCGCATCAAGATCTATTTCCAGACCCAGAGGTTCTCCGAAATCCTCGATAAAGCTAAGCCAGCTGCGCTGTATGTCGCCCTGAAGCAGTAGATCTTCATAAAACCGGTACTGAATTCGTTTATTCTGCTGCATGTACGCCTGCATATAGGCTGTCACGTAGTTTTGCTGTAAGCCAAAAACCCCATACCGGTCCAAAAAACCATCTTGTATTGCGTAGCTAAAGCCGTTGCCGCTGTGACGCCCAAGCGTTGGCCGCAGGTCCGCATGCGCATCGATATTCAGTACATGAACCTTTTGCGCCGACGCGTTTGAAAAGGCCTTGATGATCGGGTAGGCGTTGTTGTGGCCACCGCCAATAACAATAGGCACCTTGCCCGCCCGGAAAATGTTTTCCAGAATGGGAAATACCTGGTCATCGATATAGGAAACCTGATTGTATAGATTTTCCTGCTGCTCATCCGCCGAAGGCGGAAAATGAAAGTGACCAAGCACGAGGAGGTCTTCACCCTTTAGGAAAGTGTTTTCCTGGGTATTTAGTAAGGCTTTTAGCGCCGGCTCCCAGGCTGTGCTCGCCCCGGCAACACCCTGATTGGCTATAACCCCGGTGTCTTCCGGAATCCCCAGCAGCACAAATCGGGCGCTGCAATCTTTCAATTCGTCCAGGGATTTAATGGTTTGCACCCTTTCGCCCAGTTTCGTTTCGCCTTCCCGCAGGTTAATTCGGCTGGATACTTCTTCAGGTGTACTGAGCACCAGGGTTTCGCTTACCATACCTTTCCGTTTAGAATAATTATTTTGATCTGCGACTGCCCAAAACTGTATGGCAGAAAAGCCAGGCTGGGCATCGGCCGGGTGATAAAGAAGTTGGCCCTTTTGCCAGGCGTGATGCTACCGATTTCTCCGGAAAGCTCCATGGCTGCCGCACCATTGATCGTCGCGGCATTGAACGCCTCCTGGGGAAGCATTTTAAGCTTGATGCAGGCCAGGGAGACCACCAGGTTCATATTTCCGGATGGGGTAGAGCCGGGGTTGTAGTCGGATGCCAACGCAACCGCAACATCCGCGTTCAATAAGCCCCGGGCATTGGCATAGGGTATATTCAGGTAAAAAGAGCAGGAGGGCAGCAGGGTTGCAATGGTCTCGCTGTTGCGCAGACAGTCTATGGCTGCGGCGTCTAAGGCTTCCAGGTGGTCCACCGAAATCGCCTGATGTTTTACGCCCACCTGAACGCCGCCGGAGACAGCCAGCTGATTGGCGTGTATCTTTGGCTTTAAGCCGTATTTGGCGGCTGCAGTCAGCAATTCGCCGGTTTCCTTCGGAGAAAAGAACCCATTCTCACAAAAGACATCCATGTAGTCGGCCAGCCCCTGATCCGCCACTGCGGGCAGCATCTGGTCAATGATCTGCCGGATATATCCGTCATGGTTGTTCTTAAATGCCTGAGGGAAGGTATGCGCGCCAAGAAAACTGGCTTTTATAGGGATCGGGAAACTTTCCTTTAGCCTCCGGATCACCCGTAGCATTTTAAGTTCGGATTCCATGCTCAGCCCGTATCCGCTCTTGATCTCCAGTGCGCCGGTACCCTGATGGATCATATCCTCCAGGCGCCTGGAGGCGTTTTCAAAAAGATCGTTCTCGTTGGCCGACTCCATCTTGAGCGCGGAGTTCAGGATACCACCACCGGCTGCGGCGATCTCTTCATAGCTTTTCCCCTGAATTTTCATGACAAATTCCTCCTCGCGCGGTGCCGCATAAACAATATGGGAGTGGGAATCGCACCAGGATGGAACTACATAGCCGCCCTGCGCAGAAATAACCTCCACATCGTTGGGCAATTCTGTGGGCAAAGCAGACATGGTTCCAAAGCTCCGGATCCGGTCGCCTTCGCAAAGTAGCCAGGCATCATCTAAAACCGGGAAGTTCGCGAGCTTCTTACCGCGCAGCATGCTGGTCTCTGCGGTATGCAGGCCCGTCAGTTTTCCAATATCTTTAATTAAAAGGCTTGCCATAGACCCTTAAGATACCAAAGTTCAGGCGTTAAGTTCGAGTAAAACCGGACAATGATCAGAATGGATCGCATCGGGCATGATCCGGACGTTTTTTAAACGCTCCAACATCGGTTCTGTGGCCAGATGATAATCAATACGCCAGCCCAGGTTCTTGCTTCTAGCGCCGAAACGGAAGCTCCACCAGGTATAGTGATGCGGGTCTTTGTTGAAGTGCCGGAAGGAATCAACAAATCCTCGCTTCAGGAACAGATCCATCCATTCCCGCTCTTCAGGCAGAAAGCCGGAAGATTTCGCATTGGATTTTGGATTGTGAATGTCCATGGGCGTATGGCAGATGTTGTAATCTCCGGAGATGATCAGATTTGGATATTCCTTGCGAAGCTCATCGATATACCCATCAAAGAACTTCATGAATTCATATTTTTTGCTCTGCCGTTCATCCCCGCTGGATCCCGAAGGCATATAGAGGCTCATCAGAGAAAAATCATCGAAATCTGCCCTCAGGATACGTCCTTCCTTATCGATCCATTCCTCTCCGCAGCCAAATTCCACATGCTTGGGCTTAACTTTCGAAAAGATGGCCACGCCACTGTAGCCCTTTTTTTCCGCTGGAAACCAGTAATGGTGATAGCCGAGTTGCTCAATAAGGGCAATGATCTCTGGAATTTGTTCCGGCAGTGCTTTTACTTCCTGGAGACAAACCATGTCAGCATCCGTAGATTGCAGCCAGCCAAAGAAATTTTTTGTGCTTGCTGAACGGATACCATTTACGTTATAGGATATAATTTTCATCAGGTTATTTGCTTATGGTCTCAATAGACTGGCGGATAGAAGCTCCTTCTCCAACTTCTTGGCTTGACGCCTTTTCAGCACGGTTATTTTCATACGAATATCCTTGTTCGGGCGATCGTTTGGATCGGTCAGCAGATTTGCAATGCTGTCTACCAGCTCCAGGCCTTTGACCACCTCACCGAAAACGGTGTAGTTGCGGTCCAGATGGGGTGCTCCACCCAGGGTCTTGTACACCTCCCGCTGGTATTCCGGAAGCCGGAACTTCAGTCTTTTCTCTTCCACGGACCTCAGCTGTTCTTCGGTAAAAACTTTGCCCTGCACCAGGTAGAACTGGCACCCGCTGGATGCCTTCTCCGGGTTGTTATCCCGAGCCGCGGCGAGAACCCCTTTCTTGTGGAAGAGGCTGTCCCGGAATTCTGCCGGAATGGTGTAGCCTACATCACCCTCTCCAAGCAACGCGCCTGGTTTGGCCTGCCGGGAATCCGGATCTCCACCCTGGATCATAAAGTTTTTGATCACGCGGTGAAAAAGGGTTCCGTCATAGAAATGATCCTTACTAAGCTTAATGAAATTGGCTGTATGCAGGGGTGTTTCCTTGTACAGCATAACAATACAATCGCCCAGCGTTGTGCTGATGCGCACATACTGGTGTTTGGGTTTGGCTGCAAATACATTTAAACAGGCAAAAGCAAGCAACAGAGTTAAAAGTCTTTTCATTTCAGGTTGATTCTAGTGGCGGGTTTGCATTGGCGAAGCCTCCCGCTAAGGGCGCTAAGTTAATTATTTCCACGCTCCTGAAAAGCCAGTTGGTTCATTAGCTGCTTTTTGGCTTGGTATTCATTAAAAAAGTGCATAAATTTGAAACAAATGAAACTGCGGCAGAAATCGGCACTTACCCTTTGCTTCCTTTACGTGCTCAGCGTGATCGGATTGGCAGTCAGCCTGCATTTCTGTGGCGACAACCTGTCGTCAGTGAGCCTGGCCCAAAACACCAAGTGCAGCATGTGCACCAGCGAAAAGAAGGTTTTAACAACCGATCATTGCTGCAAGAACACGTCCCTGGATATTAAGGTTAAGGATTCCCATCAGGCCGTTGAAAAGGTGAACCTGCCTAAGAATTACAGCATCAGCCTGTTTTTGGGGCCGATCTTATCCCATTTCATCTCGAATATCTTTCCAAAGACATTCAGCAATATCGCCGGAAAGGCGCCGCCATTATCCGCGCGGCAGGCCTTGTATATCTATCATTGCGTTTTCAGGAATTAGACCAGGAATGAGTTTTTAGCCGCTTTGCGATTAGGCAAAGTGTATTCTAATTTATTCACGTCAATTCTATTACAATGAAAACGATCAAATATTTTCTATTTCTGATTACCCTGTTTTTTAGCGCAACATCTTACGCGCAGCAAATCTCCAATGCCGAAGTTCAAGTAACCGGTTTAACCTGCTCCATGTGTGCAAAAGCGACAGAAACCGCTTTAAAGAGCCTGGACTTTGTGGGCAGTATTAAGCCCGACCTGAACAATAACCTTTTCTCCATTAGCTTTAAAGACGACAAAAAAGTGAATCTGGATCAGATCCGTAAAAAGGTTCAGGAAGCGGGTTTCTCTGTGGGTCAGCTTACCGCAACTTTTAACTTCAAGAATGTTAAGGTGGATCAAAGCGGTCGCGCTACCGTGGATGGCAATACTTACCAGTTCATCAATAGTGGGCAGAAGGTATTAAACGGACCGGTAAAGGCAGCGGTTGTCGACAAAGACTTCATCTCCAGTTCCACCTATAAAAAGAACCTGGCGAAGCTGAAATTAAGCTCTTATGCCAATGGTACCGCGTTGGTAGATGGTCGGAAAACCCGTGTTTACCACCTGAGCATCTAAGGCATGAAGTCATATTCTTTTTTCATCCTGTTGCTTTTGCTTGGCACAGGTGTAAAAGCACAGGAGCTCTTTGTGTTTACGGAACCCGCCAGCAATATGCCGGCGAAGTCTGTAGGTATTCGCCTGTCCAACCAGGGACAAATTAGTCCGGATTTTCAGAGCCGGTCGACGGCCGAGGCTATGATTGGCTTTAGCAAAGGTTTCATGACACACCTGCAGGGCTTTTTCTCGGATGCAGATGGCAAGTATCGCTATGAGGGTACAAGCCTGTACGGGAAGTACCGCTTTTTCTCCAGTGATGGGCTGCGTAGCCATTCGCGTGCTGCGGCTTACCTGAGGATCAGTGATAGTAAACGTCAGGCTTTTTCTGAAGATATCAATCTGGAAGGCGATAACAGCGGGTATATGGGTGGATTGGTGTTTACCCAGTTGCTGCATAAGCTGGCCTTATCGGGCAATGTAGCCTATTCCAGAACATTCCACCGGGCAAAATATGCACCCACAACAGGCGAGATGCCCATGCCGGGAATGCCCGGTTCGGAAGACTTGAGCAATATGCCTGCAGCCAGACAGCTGATCTCCTATAGTCTGTCTTCCGGTTACCTGGTTTTACCCATCAAGTATAAGAACTACAACCAGCCAAACTTCAATGCTTACTTTGAGGTGCTGGGCAGTACCAACCCGGATACCGGTCATTCTTACCTAGATTTCGCGCCTGCGGTACAGGTGATCATTAATAGCCTGACCCGGATTGACTTGGGCTACCGCTTCCAGGTCTCCGGAGATATGGTCAACAGGTACAACAAGAACATGTACATGGCGAAGGTGGAGTTCAACCTCTTCAATGTGTTGCGATAAAAGCCATCGGGAGGTGATGTAACATCGCTGATGCCATCATCGCAATAAAATCAATAACTGATATTTTATATAAATTGCAGGACAAACCAAACGTCCTGCAATTTTTATGAGAAAACGATCTTTGATGCTGATCCTCTCCGTCTCAGCAACAACAATAGGATTGTTCAGCCCGGCAAGCAGCCAGGCGCAGCAATCAACAGCCCAAAGACAGCAAGCTACAGCCTCCCAGCCACAGCAAAGCGGCCAAACGAACCCGCAGCTTACGGTAGAGAAGATCATGCGTGATCAGAAGTGGATTGGTGTTTCGCCTTCCAATTACCGCTGGTCTGGCGATAGTAAGCTTGTTTATTTCGACTGGAACCCTCAGAATAAACGTAAAAGTGCGACCTACCAGGTTAGCGTTTCCAATCGGCAAGTCATTCCTTCTTCCGACACCAATAGCGAGAAAGCCTTACCACCGGATCTCGTGTACAACAAAACCGGCGAACGCGCGGTTGCAGAGCAGGACGGGGATATCATCTTAATAAACGGAAGTAAACGACAACAGCTCACCAAAACCCTGGAGTCCGAGCGTAATCC